>Ga0181414_1000741_pt1 | contig 9820 bp, 7 predicted proteins | sample 37SPOviralmetaG_FD_130139 | JGI IMG/M metagenome (GOLD analysis project Ga0181414, IMG submission 130139) | Marine viral communities from the oligotrophic San Pedro Time Series (SPOT) site, San Pedro Channel, CA, USA - 37 SPOT_SRF_2012-11-28 | ecosystem: Environmental > Aquatic > Marine > Strait... | reverse complement strand
TAGATGGCGGTATGTCAGATAACCCAAGGACAGTACTGTATGGAAGTGAACATAAACTCTTTAATATCTCTGGTGGAAAAGCTGGCGAAGATGTTGTGCATGCAGTATCTGGTAGACACTGTGAAAGTGGAGATTTATTAGTAAAAGATGCAATGTTGCCAAGTGATACTGTGTCTGGAGATATTTTAATGTCTACTTCTACTGGTGCATATACGTTTGCTATGGCAAGTAACTATAACCGAGTACCTAAGTCTGGAGTAGTTGCGGTAACTGATAACGGTGTAGTGGAATTAGTAAATAGACAGAGTTTTCAAGATACATTTATTAACGATTTGTAGAAACAATTTAAATTTCAAAATTGTTTGAATACATATCAACTAATTAATATAATTTTTTGTATGGCAACTATTGAAGAACCTAAAGACAACGAAGAACCTAAAGACAACGAAGAACCTAAAGACAACGAAGAACCTAAAGACAACGAAGAGCTTGAAGAAAACGAAGAGCTTGAAGAAAACGAAGAGCTTGAAGACGATGAACTTTTCAATGATGTATTTGGCTCACCAGAACGTTTAGCAGAGATTGCTGATGATTGGGAACATGATCCCGACAACCCAGATCCAGAACATTTTTCATAATATACAAATGGTTACGCAAGAAATTTTAGATTTTCTAAAGGATGATAATCAATTTTTAATAATTGATGGCCCTGCAGGCACAGGTAAGACCACTTTAATTAGTAATTTAATTGTTGAAGCAAAAAAACTTGGCCTTACATCTGATGCAATTGCATATACCGGAAAAGCAGCAAGCAACTTAAGGAACAAATGCAATGGTGTAGGAAAAACAATACACAGTTTTCTTTACACTTTTACACCTCAACTTAATAAAGATGATGATACTTTTAATAGAGGCTGGTCAATAAACCTAAAGGGTTTGGATATTTTATTTGTAGATGAGTGTTCAATGATTTCTAATAGAGTACAGGGTTTTAATGTAAATAAAGAGAAAACATACTTACTAGTTGAACTTTTAACTGCAGTAAAGAATAATAAAATAAAAAAAATTATGTTAGTTGGTGATAGCTATCAATTACCTCCAATAATTAAAGAATCTAAAAAAGATTCAAATAATTTAGAGGAACCTTTATACCCAGACTCTTTAAATGAATACTTTATAGAATCAAAATACAATTTAAAAGGACTCAAGATTAACTTAGATGAAAATAGGCGTTACCAAAAAAACATGGAAGTATACAACTTAAGTTTTGAAGTAAGAAATGAAATCATAACTAAACAGTCTTTTGATGAATCTCCAAAAAAATGGTTAAAGCCAAGGATAAGTAAAGATAAATTTCTGACTAATGACAGAGATGTTGTTGATTGGATAGTTGAAAAAGGTAAAGATTTAAATTTTACTAATGTAAGGGTCTTAACATACACCAATGAAAAGGCTGATGAGTGGAATAGAAAAATCAGAACAGCCTTAGGAAAAATTGATAAAACAACAGGAGAAGTCGAAGAAATAACTATAAATGAACCGTTGATGAATCTTGTAAATAAAGAATATTCTAAATTTTACAATGGAGATACGTTTATTGTTACTGAGTTTATTGGTGAGGATAGAAAGCTAAGTGGAGAGTCTGAATGCAACGATCACCCATCATGCAAAAATAAAACTAATAGACCTCCTTCATTAAATATTATTAAAGCAAAAATTCGTGTTGTAAATGAAGATTCACAGGAAGAGAAAATTGTTCAAATTGTTAATAGGGCGGTAGTAGCTAACGATACTTCGTCAAAAGAAGCTTATAATCACAGACTTTGGTGTGACTTTGCTACACGAAACAGTGAATTGTATAAAAATCGAAATAAAAGTGAAGAATCTCTTGAAGAATGGAACAATGCCAGGTCAAATGATGAACAATATGGCTCGGGAGTTGTTTCTTACGCTTATGCTTCCACTGTTCACAAAACACAAGGAGACTCATTCCCATATGTAGTAGTTGACTTGGAAGACGAAAATAAAAATTTAAAATGGTTGTACACTTCATTAACTCGCTCAACAAAAGATTTAGTTTTTTATCGTAAAAAAACTGGATTATTTAGATAAAAATATAACTAAGCATTTTCTTACTTGTATGTTTTAAATTTTTTATTTAAATTTTTTATATGGCTTTATTTTACAGAAAAACGTCAAAAGTAGATTCAGAAAAATCTATTAAAGCTTTACTAAGAGAATATCTCAGTGATGATTGGCATATATTTCAGAGTATCCCTTTAGACACAAAAAGAGCAGATGGAGAAATTGATTTTTTTCTTCTTCATAAATCTGTTGGAGCAATTGTGCTTGAAGTCAAAGGAGGGATAATTGAAGCTGAACTAAATAAAGATAATGTTGGACAGTGGTATTCAACAAATACTCAAAAAGTTAAAAACAAAATAAAAGATCCATATCAACAAGCACTTGATCAAAGTTATAAGCTTTCAAATTATATAAAAAACACACAAACACTCATGTACACAATGAATATTGTTTCGGCAGTAGCATTTCCTGATATAAAAGAACTCGATGTTGAAACTCCTTATATAAATAATCTCAATACATTAACTCCCAGTAAATTCAATAAAGATTTAGAAAAAAATCTATTAAAACTGTTGAGAAATAAGAACAGAACCCCACACACAGAATCTTTCCTCAATCAACTCATAAAATACCTTGAAGTTGAGTTCTCTTCGGATGAATCATTATTTTCAAAAATAAAAAGTACGGAGTTAGAACTTAATAGAATTACTGAAGAGCAATTTCAAGTAATGCAAGGACTAGAGTCAAACAAGAAGCTTTATATTCAGGGGCCGGCAGGCTCAGGTAAAACTCTTATTGCAATTAATTTTGTAAGGCGAATGCTAGCAAATGATGCAACTGTAATATTTCTTTGCCATACTACTAATTTAGGAACTTATTTAGCTGAATTATTTACAGGTAGTGTCAATAACAATCTATATGTTGGAAATATATTCTCTGTTGAAAGAAAGATAGAATCCATGATTGATGCTCATTCAGATTTCGGTCTTAGTGACAAACAAGAAGAAAAGTACAAAAAACTAATGTCTGACAAAGAAGAGTGGTTAATTGAAAATACAGCAAAAGAAAATAAGAAACCAATAGAATTTTTTATTGAAAATATTTATCGATACTTTGATATCCTAAACATCACTGTAGATCATATTGTAATAGATGAGTGTCAAGACTTTGAGACAGAATGGTTAGAAAGTCTTGAGTTAGCAAACACTTACAATCCTGCAGGAAAATTTTACATGTTTGGTGATCCTGGTCAATCGTCAATAACTGATTGGGCACCATCATTTGATACACCTTCATATAAATTAACTAAGAATTTAAGAAATTCTGATGAAGTAAATCAATTTATTAACAAGTACTTTAAGACAGAATCAAGAAGTTCTGAAATAAATAGTGGATATGAGGTTGATTTAATTGTTTTAAATTCTAATGACATATCAGAGCAAGATAAAGAAATTGCTAATAAAATACCTGAGTTATTGGGAGAGTTAACAAACAAAGAAATAGAACTCAAGCAGATAGCCATTTTATGTTTAAAACAAAACCACACTGAACAAATTAGGAATATTATGTATGAAGATAAAAAACTATACGAACATGAAGAATTGACTGTCGACTCCTGTTTGAGATACAAAGGCTTAGAAAAAGACGTTGTTATTGTACTTTTACCTGATTGGCATATATATGAAAAAGATCGATTTTTATCGCAAGTTTATACCGGAATTACAAGGCCAAAATCATTATTAAAAGTTCTTATTGGTAAATCAAACCTTGAGTTAGTGAGCAAGAACAGCTCTGCTATATAAAAAATATTAGAATCTGTCATAGATTGGATATAGAATAGGTAAATATTTATGGTTGATTATAAATTAACAAATGATGACAAAGTCGTAATAGATTTTGTTGAAAAGCAGATTTTACCAATTGCGAACGAAGTTACAAACTTTTATAGTCACTGGACTAAATCGGATGAAGAAGACCATCTTCAAAAAGCATTCTTGTACGAGTCTAGGCAGCAAAACATTAGCCTTACTCGCGAAGTAGCTATAACTCAGTACTATAAGGATTTAGCTTTCACGGAAAAAGAACTAGATTTCTTTATCTTTCCAAAGCAAAAAAAAATTACTCTTCCAACAGGTATTTTTATTGAAACTAAAGCAGATTATTCAGATGACACTGGTCAGACTAAACTCGAAGGAAGATACCAACTTTTTAGATATTTATACTCTTCTTCACACAATCCAGATGAAAATCTTAAAAACGCAAATTATGCAATTTTTCTTATTTGGGGACAAAACTACGACCATCGACAGTTCCAAAATTTAGAAACTTTTTCAATTATTGAAAATAAAGTAGAAGCTTATATAGAGCTTTGGCGAGCAGTAGATGATAAAAAAACAAAGTTTACAAAAATCTATCAATCAAAATCTGTCGAGGTTCCAATTGAATCTTTCAGCAAAGATGAATTGATAAAGATTTGTATTGATAATGAAATAGAGCACAAAAGCTCTGAAACAAAGGATGAATTAATTAAAAAATTAAATTCAAATAACCTTTATAACTTATAACTTTATGATGCAACCTAAATTTAAAAATACAATTAAAATGAGCCACATTGAAAAGTAAAGATCGAGTACAAGATTTAGCAGAAGTATATACAAATGCGAGAGAAGTAGTTGCAATGCTTGATTTAGTTAAAGATGTTAGATACGATTCTACATTTCTTGAACCTGGTTGTGGTAATGGAAACTTTATTGTTGAAATTTTAAGTAGAAAATTTAAATTATTAAAAAACTTACAAGAAGTTAAGCAGTTAAAAAAAGTAGGAATTTTTGATGAGCTTGAGTTCAGACTATTACTGTCTGTAGCTTCTATCTACGGAATTGATATTGATGAAGAAAATATTGACGAATGTAAAGCTAGGATGTTTTCCTTAATTGAAGAATTTTACACAAATTACACAAAAAATAAAATGGACAACGAATTTCAACAATCTTTACGCTATGTTATAGATACGAATATAATACTTGCTGATTTTCTCAACGAAGCAAAAAGTATATCAATAAGTGAATTTTCAGAATTTGGAGGTAACGAAATTCAAGAAACTAGGTATTATTTGATAGACTTACTTTTCCCTAATGATGAAATTTTTACTAAAGAAAATAAATTATTTGGTCATGTGCCTACTTTCCACCAAAAATTCAATCCTGTAAACTATCGTAAGTTATTATTAAATAATGCTAACAAATAAAGTAGATATCCTAGATTGTATTGCCAGCTTAGGCAAGGATGAGGTTTTTACTCCACCTAAACTTGCAAATCAAATGCTAGATCAGTTACCTGAAGAGATTTGGAGTAATAAAGAAATAAAAATACTAGACCCTTTTACAAAAACCGGAGTATTCCTAAGAGAAGCAGCAAAAAGATTTGATGAGGGGCTAAAAGATGTAATTAAAGATGACGATAAAAGAAGAAATCATATTTTTGAAAATATGCTTTATGGGGTGGCAATTACGGAGCTTACATCACTATTAAGCAGAAGGACCTTATATTATACAAAAGATCCCAGTAATAATTATTCAGTATATAAATTTAATAATGATGAGGGAAATATTCAATATAATGAAACCAAGCACGAATTTAATAAAAATTCCTGCATAATCTGTGGAGCAACAAAGCAACGTTTTGATACTGGAGAAAGAAGGGAAAGCTATGCCTATCAGTTTATACACCAAGATATGGATTTTGACATGAAGTTTGATGTAATTATAGGAAACCCCCCGTACCACATTAAAGATGGATCAGGTAATGAAGGAAATGCTTACAAGCAAATTTACAACCTCTTTGTAGAGCAATCAATGAAATTAAAACCAAGATACCTATGCATGATAACTCCATCAAGGTGGTTTGTTACAGGAAAAGGATTAGATAAGTTTAGAAAAAATATGCTCTCATCAAGAAACTTCACAACCCTTGTACATCATCAAAACTCTTCTGACGTTTTTGAGTCACAATCGATTATGGGAGGAGTTTCTTATTTTTTATGGGACTTACAGTATGAGGGAAAATGTGAAATTATTTCAAAAGACAAAAATGAAATAATTTCAACTTCTCAACGGTACTTAGATGATTTTGGCGATTATTTAATAATTGATGAAAAAAAAGTATCCGTAATTAAAAAAGTGAAAAAAATAGAAAGTCAATTTCTCAATGAAATAGTTGGTAGCAGAAACCCTTTTGGAGTAAATTCAGCATTAATTAGTAGTAGTAGCAATACATCAAAAAGTTTTAAAGTCTATACCAAACAGCAAGAAACAAGTTTGGTTGAAGAAAAACATGTTACTAAAAATCATGAATGGATAGATAAATATAAATTAATAATTGGCAAAGCATATGGAGATGTTGGTGGCCTCGGACCTTATAAAGTTATTAACAATCCAATAATTGCAGAAAAAGGGTCTGTGTGCTCAGAATCGAAACTTGTAATTGGAGTTTTTGATACCCAAGCAGAGGCAGTATTTATGGCTGAATATCTATGTACTAAATTCGCCCGATTTTTGTTGCTTACACTAAAAGTATCTCAGAATATTACAAAAAGTACATTCTCACATGTACCTAACCAAATATATGGAGAAAAATTACTGACAGATGAAATTTTATATAAAAAATACGGATTAACAGATGAAGAGGTTGAATATATTGAATCAAACATCCTCGAACTAGATTACATACTATGAAAAATAGAGGAACTGACTGGAATAATTTCTCTCCAAATATAAAAGAACAAAAATACATATACGCATATACCGAAGGACAATACAAAGATGTTGAATGGAAAGGAGAAAGAGACGGAAAAGGCTTAATTAAAATTGGAGATACAACAGATTTAGAAAGGAGAATGAAAGAACACTACCCAACTAATTCTCCTAATGAAAAAGATTATGAGATTTTGTATCATGAAAAAGCTTTAAAAGAAAATGGTGATACTTTTCTTGATCATGAAATTCATAAAAAGTTAGTAGAAAACGGCGTTCACAGAATTAAGCCCCAAAACAAAAAAAATACAGAATGGTTCGAATGTACTGTAGATGATTTAAAGAAAGCTATGTTAGAGGTAAAACAGGGGCTAAAAGTAGAAAATAATAGACATGCCAATTTTAAAATGAGGCCAGAACAAGCTAGGGCTGTCAAGCTTACAGAGAGTTACTTTCAAAATGCACTTAAAAAAGGTGAAAAACCACATTTCCTCTGGAACGCAAAGATGAGGTTTGGAAAAACCTTCGCTTCTTATCAGCTGGCTAAGAAAATGGGGTTTACAAAAATAATGGTTTTGACATACAAACCAGCAGTTTCAAATGAGTGGAGAAGAGATTTGATGACGCATGTTGACTTTCAAGGCTGGCAATTCTATACAAAAGATGATGACATTAATGATTACAACCTTGATGAACCGCTGTGTTGGTTTGCATCGTTTCAAGATGCACTTGGAAGGACTCAGGATGGAAAGCTAAAAACAAGATTTAAAGAAGCAATTGAAATTGATTGGGACTGCATAATTTTAGACGAGTATCACTTTGGCGCACATAATGAAAATTCAAAAAAACAATTCCACCCAGATTTCATTGAAACAGATATATCACTAGCAGAGGCAGGTGCTTCTTTCTCTGAAGAAACATTTCCATTTCTTGCTAAAACTTTTTTGTATCTAAGCGGAACTCCTTTTAGATCAATTAGAGACGGTGAATTCTTGGAAGATGAAATATTCACATGGACCTATATTGATGAGCAAGAAGCAAAAAGTAATTGGGATGATGATAGTCCAAATCCATATCTCGAACTTCCTGAAATGATAATAATGTCGTATGAGCTTCCTCCTGAGGTGATTAACATAGCTAAAAACACGGATACAAATGAGTTTTCTCTTAATGAATTTTTCAAAGCTAAAGAAATTGACAATGATGGAGAAAAGGAATATGTATTTGAATATGAAAATGAAGTACAAAAATGGCTAACTTTTATTAAGGGTCAATATACCAAAGGTGGTTTTAGACCAGACTTGAAAAAAGATATCCCAACACCATTTGGTAATGCTAAGTTAGAAAACTATTTAGCTCATACATTTTGGATGTTACCAAGAGTCAATTCATGCTATGCAATGGAAGCTTTGCTTAAAAAAAATAATTTTTTTGATGAATATAAAATCATAACAGCCGCAGGAAACAGAGTTGGGTCTGGAAACAAGGCAGTTATTCCTGTTATTGAAGCAATTGGGAAAGATCGCTCAACTAAAACGATTACCTTGTCTTGTGGAAAGTTAAGAGAAGGAGTAACTGTAGAACAATGGAATGCTATATTCATGCTTTCTGATATAAAGTCTCCCGAAAGCTATTTCCAGACTGCTTTTAGAGCTCAGAGCCCCGATGTAATAAGATATATTGATAATGATGGACAAGAAATCCATGATATTCAAAAAGAAAAGTGTTACGTATTTGAATTCTCCCCAAACAGAACGCTACGGTTAATAACTGAATATGCAGTAAGTTTAAATCCTGATAGCGAATATAGTCATGAACAAAAAATTCAACAATTCCTGAACTTCCTTCCTGTTTTGGCATATGAAGGGGATTCAATGTATCTTGTTGACGCAAAACAAGCCTTGGATTTTTCATATTCAGGAATAGGAATGTCTATGCTTGCGGAAAGATGGAAAAGTAGATTGTTAGTCAATGTAAACAACGATGCTTTAGAAAGGCTTATGGAGTATCCAGAAATCATAGAAGCTCTAGAAAACATCGATGATTTTGTAAACCTTAATGACTCTGTATCTAAATTAATCACTTCTGAAAAAAGAATTAACAAATTAAAAAAGGAAGGTAAAAAGTTAACTGAATCTGACAAAAAGGAAGAAAAAAAGAACAAATCTCAGAGAGAAAAATTGTTAAACGCGTTCAGAGCTATTAATTCAAGGATACCAATTTTTATGTACTTAACAGACTTTAGGGAAGAAGCATTGAAAGATGTTATCACCAAACTCGAACCAGATCTATTCTATAAGGTAACTGGTATTGAAGTTAGTATGTTTAAAATTCTTTGTGATATAGGAGTTTTGAGTGCTAGCTATATGGACCAAAGTATATTTAAGTTTAGGCAAGCCGAAGAATCTAGTTTAAGTTATGCAGGATTAAGGTCAGATTCTGAATATATTGGTGGATTCGACCAACAATTTCGTAAAGAAATTGTATTTGATTAGCCTAACTTGCTGACAGCGACGAAGAATAAACATAATTAAGATAATTTTAACTGCTGACTTAATTTTTAATAACTGGAATTTCTCCAGTCAGGTTATCTAAATTCCTTTGATACTCAGACTCTTTTTCTCGAATAACAGCTCCATTTGGATTGGTAATCATCCTGTCAAACTGTGGAATATCATGTTCTTTATACCATGTTGGAGGCTTTCCTCTTCTTGGTTCAGCATCTTTAGGACCAGCTTTAGATTCTTTTATCCACCCCTCAACATTGGTGAGTTTCTCTCTAAAGTTTGCAGGATCTAACTCTACCTCCCAAATAATCTCATAAATATCCTGAATTTGGCCCAATGTAAAGTGTTCCGGCAAGAAACGAGTCGCTAAACCGCTATATTCTAACGATATTCGAAGTCTATTGGATGCTTCTAATAATATATCATGGTGATCAAACGCCATATCTTCTGGTATATATCTACTGAAATAACGCCTTG
>Ga0181414_1000735_pt1 | contig 9897 bp, 19 predicted proteins | sample 37SPOviralmetaG_FD_130139 | JGI IMG/M metagenome (GOLD analysis project Ga0181414, IMG submission 130139) | Marine viral communities from the oligotrophic San Pedro Time Series (SPOT) site, San Pedro Channel, CA, USA - 37 SPOT_SRF_2012-11-28 | ecosystem: Environmental > Aquatic > Marine > Strait... | reverse complement strand
TGTACATATTGTTGGAGAAGCAAAACCCTCTGAGACAATGATGATACATTATGCATCAGGACTAGCAGATGCAGATAAATACAATAAAGTAAAACAGGCAGGTCTTAGTCTAAAAGAAATAGAAGATAAATTAAAAGAATTAACCGAAGAAGAGATGGATGCTTTCTTGCAGACAAAGTTTGATGAGATAGCTGCAGACTCTGATATATCAAATATAATTGAATTTAAACCAAAAGGAACAATGCATTAATGTCTTTTTTAGTTCATCCATTACCACCAGAAAATGTGTTCGTACGCAAAGAATATCTGTATGACCTGGAAAAAGGTCACGGAGAATTGACGCCCGGAATTTGGATCTCAGTTAAATCATCACAATATAAGGCACTTTACTTTGAAACACTTCTTACAGAATATGGAGCTCTATATGACAAGCTTCCTTTGTCAGCGTTCGTTTGGAAAACAGATCATGGTGATCTTCCTCTTGATGTTTTGCAGCTTTGGGATTGCTTTGATTACGACCTAACTGTAGTTGAAAAACCTATACTAAGTCGGTGTGAGTTTTTCGGCAAAGACAAGAATATGCACGCGGGGGAGTATATGTTTACAATAGACAATGCACATCGTGACAGATCTACAATAGACATAAATTTTTCTGAACACGACCCAGAACATAAAAGCTTTAATGTAATAATGTTGGACAATGGACAATTTGCAGCACAACCTAATAATAGAGTAATATGGAGAGATTCCAGTCTTACTCCTTCAAATCTAAAACAACCGGATTTTAAAGTATGTACTCAAAATTATACAGTAGAAACAGAACCAAAATGGTCAGTAGGACATACAGATGAATGGCAGTATAAAACTCTTGACGGGGAATAAGTATACTGCCTCCCGGAAAACTTCATAGTTTATTATACACTATCTGGCAGAAAAGTACACAGTTATTTTTTAGCCTAAGAGCAAAATAATATTATGTACAAATACGCGTGATTAGTATATAATTATTACATAATTAAAGGAGGCGACATGGCACGCACAAAACGCGCGAGCATACATTACGTAAATAATGCCGAGTTCTCTCAAGCTGTCGTGGACTATGTGACAGAAGTTCGTACAGCCAAGAAAAACAAAGACACACTTCCAATCGTACCTGATTATATAGCCAGCTGTTTTCTACGAATAGCTGAAGGTTTGTCTCACAAATCTAATTTTATTCGCTACACATATCGCGAAGAAATGGTAATGGATGCTGTTGAAAATTGTTTGAAGGCTGTTGAAAATTATAATTTAGAAGCGGCAACAAGAACCGGTAAACCAAATGCATTTGCTTATTTTACACAAATAACTTGGTATGCATTCTTAAGAAGAATCGCAAAAGAGAAGAAACAACAAGACATCAAGTTTAAATATCTTACAAGATCTGGTATAGAGAACTTTATAGATAATGAATTAGGTGATGATATGTCCCAGCAAGTTGTTGGTGCATTTGTAGATACACTACGAGATCGTATTGAAAAGGTACGTAACGTAGATAGTGAAATAAAAGAATTTGCAAAAGAAGAAAAAGTTCGTCGTAAAAGAACAACAAAAGCAGATTCAGACTTGTCGGAGTTCTTAACTTGAAGGTAGCAGTATTAAATGACACACATTGCGGTATACGTAACTCTTCCGAAATCTTTCTCAACAATTCAGCGACATTTTACTCAGAAGTCTTTTTTCCTTACTGTCAGCAAAATGGCATCGAACAAGTCTTACACTTGGGCGACTATTACGACCACAGGAAGTTTGTAAACTTTAAAGCGTTAAATCATAATCGTAAACATTTCTTGAATCCTCTTCGTAAGAATGGTATGAAGATGGATATTATACCAGGAAATCATGATACGTACTATAAGAATACAAACAACCTTAACTCATTAAAAGAATGTCTCGGTCATTACATGAATGAAATCCATATTATTATGGAACCTTCTGTAATGGAATATGGTTCTCTTCGAATTGCACTTCTCCCTTGGATTAATTCTGAGAACTATGAGTCATCAATGAAGTTCATTCAAGAGTGCAAAGCTGACTGGCTTGGCGCGCACCTTGAATTGAACGGATTTGAAATGATGCGTGGAATTAAGAACACGCATGGCATGGCACCAGATATATTCAAACGTTTTGAATTAGTATTGACTGGTCATTTTCATTGTTCTTCTCGTAGAGATAATATTTGGTATCTTGGTAGTCAGATGGAATTCTTCTGGTCAGATGCACATGATCCTAAGTATTTCCATGTGATTGATACTGAAACACGTGAGATAGAAAAAATACGAAATCCTCATACTTTATTTGAAAAAATTGTGTACAATGACGAGAAAATAGATTATAATAACTATGATGTTCAAAAATTAGATGGCAAACTTGTCAAGGTCGTCGTTGTGAATAAATCCGATCTGTTTACGTTTGATAGATTTATTGATCGTATTCAGTCGCAAAATATTGTAGAATTAAAAATTGCTGAAAACTTTCAAGAGTTCCTCGGAGAAAATATCGAGGATGATAAGATTAATTTTGACGACACCCAAGAGATTGTCGACTCGTATATTGACGCTGTCGACACAGATCTTGATAAAGATAAAATCAAAATACAAGTAAGGGAACTCATGACAGAAGCACAGGCTCTAGATTTCGCATGATAAAATTTAAAAGTTTACGGTACAAGAACTTCTTGTCATCGGGAAATGTCTTTACTGAGATTTCTCTGAATAAAGATAAGACTACACTTGTTGTAGGTCAAAATGGTGCAGGTAAATCCACCATGCTTGATGCTATATCATTCGGTCTTTTTGGTAAAGCACATCGTAATATTAATAAAGCACAACTTATCAATTCAATCAACAATAAAGGTTGCTTAGTTGAAGTTGAATTCAGTATTGGTAATCATCAATATAAAGTATGTCGTGGCATCAAGCCAAATGTATTTGAGATCTGGAAGAATGGTGATATGATCAATCAATCATCACACTCAAAAGAATATCAAAAGATACTTGAACAGAATATATTGAAGTTAAACCATAAGTCTTTTCATCAGGTAGTTGTATTAGGTAGCTCCTCATTTATTCCTTTTATGCAACTACCTGGTGGAGTACGTCGAGAAGTTATCGAAGATCTTCTTGACATAAATGTATTTTCAAAGATGAACATAATCCTAAAGGAAAGAAATGCACAGTTAAAAGATAATCTCAAACAGATAGACTACAACATAGATATCGTGAAAACTAAAATTGAATCTCAAAAGAAGTACATTCGCGATATCGCAGCACTTACTGAAGAGAATCGAAAGGACTATGAATCTAGGATACAAGCATCGCAGAATCTCGTCGATGAACTACAGGCTGAGAATAGTGAGCTTAGCCTCGGACTCGATGAATCTGTATCAGAAGCCGAACAGAGGATGGGACTGTTACAGGATAGGAAGCAGAGTCTACTCCTCAGAGGTCAAGATCGGCAATCAACGATCCGCGACCTCGAGACACGGATCACCTTTTTCCAAGAGAATGAGGTATGTCCCGTGTGCGACCAAACCATTTCAGACGGCCATAAACATGAGATTTTACGGGCAACGGAAGGGGATCGCGATCGGCGGAAGGCAGAGATTAAGCAAATCGGAACGGAAGGCCAAGGAGTGGAATCGGAGATTGAGCAACAGACTGGCTTACTTTCAACGCTTCGAGATCGGGTACATAAACTCACTGCCAACACCAAAGAGATTTCGAAACTGCAAGCGACCATATCTGATTACCGGTCGCATATAGAAAAAGAGATCGGTACGGATCTTACTGAGGCTCGTACTGATCTAGCCAAATTTGAAGATAACAGAAGTGACCAACTCGAAAATAAGATGAAGATCTCTGAAGAGTTTAATTACAATGCTGTTATTGTAGAAATGCTAAAAGACACTGGAATTAAGACAAAGATAATTAAACAGTATCTTCCTGTTATGAATAAACTTGTAAATCAGTATTTACAAGTACTCGACTTTTTTGTGCACTTTCATCTTGACGAATCATTTCAAGAAGTAATTCGTTCAAGACATAGAGATGAATTTACTTATGACTCATTTAGTGAAGGTGAAAAACAGAGAATCGATTTGGCTCTTCTCTTTACTTGGCGACAAGTAGCAAAGATGAAGAACTCTGTATCAACTAATCTTCTTTTACTTGATGAAACATTTGATTCAAGTCTTGACCACGATGGCGTAGAAAATCTACTGAAGATTCTATATACACTTGGTGAAGATACAAACGTATTCGTTATCTCTCATAAAGGTGAGATACTCGATGGTAAGTTCAATCACAAGATAGAGTTTGTGAAAGAAAAGAACTTTAGTAAGATGAAAAACAGTGTACAAGCCAATGAACTTGTGTTATAATATACCTATCTTTTGGAGGATATATAATGGAACTAAATGAAAATACTTTGAATGTCTTGAAGAACTTTTCGGGTATCAATCCGAATGTTTTAATTCGAGAAGGTAACACTGTAAAGACGATCTCAGAAGCACGTAACGTTGTTGCTACTGCGATTGTAGAACAAGAATTTCCTCAAGACTTTGGCATCTATGATCTCTCTGAGTTCATCGGTGTACTTGGTCTTGTTGATGTTCCTCGGCTTAAGTTTGCCGAAGAGTATGTTACAATCGGTGATTCTACCGGTCGTACAAAGGTTAAGTACTTCTTCTCACCAGAAGAAACATTAACCACTCCTCAGAAAGACATCATCATGCCTGAGTGCGAGGTGAAGTTTACACTAACTAATGATACACTTAACAAAATCAAGAGAGCTGCATCCGCTCTTGGTCACGAAGAAGTGTCTATCACTGGCAAAGATGGTGTAATTAGTCTTTCTGTTGTAGATAGCCAGAACTCAACATCGAATGCATTTTCGATCGATATCGATGGTGAGTATCCTAATGGAGTAGAGTTTAACTTTATACTCGGTATCTCAAACCTAAAAATCATAACTGGTGATTATAATGTAGAGATCTCAAGTAAACGTATATCTTGCTTCAAACACAAAGAACTAAATGTTCAATATTGGATTGCACTAGAAAAAACATCTTCGTACGGAGTTTAATATGAGTGAAGAAAAGAATGAACCTGATCAGTATGATCATTTGTTGACACTATCAAATCAAGTGTCTCGTTCAACAGTTGCTGTGATTGATGCTATGTCTCAGCGTGGGGCTGTTAAAGGCGAAGAGATGTCTACGCTTGGTAAATTGCGTGATGACGCAGTACAAGTTATCCAAGTTGTTGAAAACATCCAACAAGAAAAGGCAATGGAAGAAGAATAAACTGTTTACACCGTTTGTGAACTTTGATATAATATATTATGAGGTGTAAATATGTCTAATGATTTCTTATGGGTAGAAAAGTATCGCCCAAAAACCGTTGCCGAGACTATCTTACCAGATACTCTCAAACAAACATTCCAAAAGATAGTGGATACCGGTGAATTGCCTAATATGCTTTTTACCGGTACCGCTGGTCTTGGTAAAACTACAGTCGCGAAAGCTATGTGTAATGAACTAGCACTCGACTATATTATTATTAATGGTTCTGAAGAAGGTAACATTGATACCCTTCGAACTAAGATAAAACAATTTGCTTCTACAGTTTCTTTACAAGGTGGTTACAAAGTTGTAATCCTTGATGAAGCAGATTATCTTAATCCACAATCGACACAACCTGCACTTCGCGGCTTTATCGAAGAGTTTGCAAACAACTGTCGATTTATTCTTACATGTAATTTTAAGAATCGTATTATCGAACCACTTCATTCTCGTTGTGGTGTATACGAATTCAATACGTCTAAAAAAGATATGGCCGATTTAATGGGTCATTTCATGCAACGTGTAACTGCAATACTTGAAGCTGAAAGCGTACAGTTTGAAAAGAAAGCAGTTGCTGATCTTATTGTTAAATACGCACCTGATTGGAGGAGAGTACTTAATGAACTACAACGCTATTCTGTTCTGGGCCATATTGACAGCAGCATTTGTTCTTCTAGTAGTGGAGCCTTTGATGATCTCTTTCTTTTTTTAAAAGAAAAAGATTTCAAAAAGATGCGTGCATGGGTTGTAAATAATATAGATACAGATGCAGCCGCAATCTTTCGTGGTCTGTATGATCATATGAGTAATAAAGTACAACCGCATTCTGTACCACAACTCGTATTGATTCTTGCAGACTATCAATATAAGAATGCTTTTGTGGCTGATCATGAACTTAATGTTGTTGCTTGTCTTACGGAGATTATGGCAAATGTCCAATTCAATTAGACTTAAATTATACACACAACCAAGATGTGACTATTGCGATATTATGAAGATGAAGTTAAAAGAATGGGGTTATAACTTTGAGGTTGTAAATATAAAAGATAACGCACAAGCTCTTGCATTCCTTCGTCTTAAAAATCACAGAACTGTTCCACAGCTTTATTGGAATGATACACACCTTAATAAAGTAGATACGTTAGAGTTTACAAAAGAAATGTTAGAAGAACAATTGGAGTGGGATAACTATGTTGGCGGCGTGGAAAACTTTAGATAGAAGTGACAAGACAAGTCTTATATTGACTTTTCAAGTTGCTATTATTACTAGCTTCTTTTTAGATTTTAGCGGTATGGTATTGGTATGCATACCACTTTACATTTTTCTTCGTTATGTACAAAGACCATGGAGTAAACACGATGACAAATCCGTTTCAATATTTGAACGCCATAAATGATACCAAACAAGATCTTATGATTGATGATCTTGCTGAAAAAGGTTATAACTCTTTTATGGTTAATCGTGGCTTATCTTACTTTAAAGATACAGTTCTCTTTGCAAATGAGATGAATCGTAATCATCATCTCGATAATCGTTTACAATTTGACTTTCTTATAAATATAATCAGAAAGCGTAAAAGGTTTTCCAAATGGATTAAACCTGATACTGCGAGTGACGTGGAAGTAGTTAAGGAATATTATGGCTATAGCAATGAAAAAGCCCGCCAAGTCTTAACCCTTCTTACAACTGAACAGATTAATGAATTAAAGAAGAAGGTTTATAAAGGTGGAAGAAAATAATATTGTCGAATGGACACCAGCGTCAATGCTGGAAATAACGTTGAACGAACCTGATGATTTCCTCAAAGTAAGAGAAACACTTACACGTATCGGCGTTGCATCTCGTAAAGATAAAAAACTATTTCAATCTTGCCATATATTACATAAACAAGGCAGATATTTTATTGTACATTTTAAGGAGTTGTTCTTACTTGACGGTAAGAAATCAAATTTAGAAGAAAATGATATTGCTAGACGTAATACAATCGCTCAGCTCATGTCTGATTGGGGACTTATAACGATAGATAGTGGTAAGAAGGTGGAACCTCTTGCTCCTATGCGACAGATTAAGATCATTCCTTTCAAAGAAAAAAATACCTGGGAGCTTTGTCCTAAATATAATATTGGAAATAAGTAAATATGAATTTATCTAGATTATGGAATAACGATTGGTTTATACGTATACCCTTAGCAGTTGTATTTTTACAACAAGGTTTATTTAAGTTGCCGATTTCAGCTGATGATGCTGCAACATTTGATTTACCTATGCTAGTTTGGATTTTTGTGGTGCTAGGTGAAATAGGTGCCGGCATAGGTATTATCACTGGCGGTCTAATACAAAAATTATGGGCAAACATCGCAGACATTTTTACTCGCTTTAGCGGGTTTACGATGGGCTGTATTGCTACCGGTGTTATATGGGTTAGCCAACCAAGTAGTTTACTTGACGTATTACTTTATGATAATTTACATGTTTTTCTTTGGGCAGGAGGATTATATTTTGCCCTAAAGGGAAACAAATGATATAAATAAATTAGGATGCCGCATGGTGCGGGTCCAATACAACCTTGCTTAATTGGAGGCAAATATGACTGGAACATTCGCATTTCCGCGAAACGCATTTCTTGGTTTCGACCACATCTTCGATCAGTTGGATAATATTCACCAACACGCGAAGGATACCTATCCACCACATAATGTTGTAAAAGACGAAGAGATGAAATACACTCTTGAAATAGCAGTGGCTGGATTCAAACAAGAACATATCGATATTGAAGTTAAGGATCATATCTTAACTATCAGTGGCAATCGACCACAGCGTCGTGAGCAAAATTCATATATTCACAAAGGTATTAGTGCTCGTAACTGGAAAAAGTCATTTAGACTGTCCGAATATACGGAAGTAAGCGGAGCTGATCTTGTAGACGGGATCTTGACTGTAAAATTAGAAGTCGTTCTACCAGAAGAGAAGCTGCCTCGTAAAATCACAATCGGATCATACGAGGGAAAAAATGACAACAATAGTGCTGAACTACTCACGGAATCTGTTTGACGTATTCAAACCGCCGTTCAAATTAATAGGTGACTTCTTTTCATCTTTACACACGGCTATTCAAGTATCTAGGCAAATTGAAACTAATCAAAAGTTAGCACATATGCTTAGACAAGAGTATCCACACGAAACTCATCAAGGTATCGTTGCGATCTTAAACGATAAAACTTTAAGGGAGTACTACAAGTGAGCCCTATAACAATCAAAATAATTTCTAAAATTTTATTAAAAAATAGAATTTTACGTAAATTGGAGGAATGTATAAATGATTAAACGTTTTATTAACAAGATCGTCAGTATGCGATTCAGCGATGCAAAAACGGGTGGTTGGCCTGGCACACCTATGGGACAACCATTAAAGTACCGTGAATCAACTTATACACTTGCAGAACTTGAGCGTAGACTTACTGCAGATATAAATGGATATGGTACAAGATACTAAAATATAAATAAAAAGGAGTGGAGAAATCTACTCCTTTTTAGCTGGAGGAAAACATGCAAGGTGCCGTACGTTATTGTAAAAACTGTCATTGTCGTTGTCATTGCGTAACGACTGATTGTCCGAATTGTAAAAATGATGTATGTGTAGTATGTGACTGTGAAGAACCAGTAAGGGATATACCTGAAAGTTTTATAAGGAGAAACTGATGAGAAATAGATTTAATAACGCACAAGAAAATCGTAGAAAAAATTATATAAAAACCCGTATCAGTCAACTAATGGACGATATGAATAAAGCACATGATCAGCATGATAAAAACTGGTATAATAGATTAATTCAAGAGTTAAATTGGGTTCAACAAGCAGATAGTAAGCCTGATCGCAATTGCTACATGGAAGTAAAAGGAGCTACGTGGTAATGGATGTAGGAAAGTTAAGAGCAGACCTCGAGCTTGACGAGGGGGTAAAGCATGAAATATATCTCGATCATCTTGGCTTGCCTACTTTTGGCATCGGTCATCTCGTACGAAAGGAAGATCCGGAATATGGATGGGATGTTGGTGAGCCAGTCTCAGACGATAGAGTGGCTGAAGCGTTCGAATCGGATATACAAATCACAATTGACGACTGTGAAAAACTCTATCCCGATTTTTACGAATTGCCAGAAGAGGCCCAGCTCATTATTGCAAATATGTGCTTCAATCTTGGATACCCAAGACTCTCTAAATTTAAAGGAATGAAACGCGGCGTAGACGATCGTGACTGGATGGCAGCTGCCACTGAAATGGTAGACTCACGATGGTACAGACAAGTGCCCAATCGTGCTGACCGATTAGTAACAAGGATGCGAGCAATTGACTAAATCAGAATTAATGAGAGCCATTTATAGACTAACTCATGGCACAAATGTTGAGTATAGAATAATATTTGAAAATCCAGAATGTACAAAAATGACTGTTGCTTTTACCGATTTACATCATGAAGATAAAAAAGTAGAATCTAATATAGGTGGATAATGATT
>Ga0181414_1000728_pt1 | contig 9954 bp, 8 predicted proteins | sample 37SPOviralmetaG_FD_130139 | JGI IMG/M metagenome (GOLD analysis project Ga0181414, IMG submission 130139) | Marine viral communities from the oligotrophic San Pedro Time Series (SPOT) site, San Pedro Channel, CA, USA - 37 SPOT_SRF_2012-11-28 | ecosystem: Environmental > Aquatic > Marine > Strait... | reverse complement strand
TTAATTCAGTTTTGACTGCTGCAACAGCGGCGGTTGCGAAGCTGACTGAAATGTTCCAAATGAATCGTGCAAGAACACAAGCACGCGAAGAATTAGGCGGTGTGATGGGACGCGGAACAAGGAAAGCTGACCCAGCCGCAGTTGAAGCTCGTGCGCAAGAGATATATGAAGCTTCCCAGGCAGCATCTGTAGCAAAAGCAGTGCAAGACGCTACTAAACCGCCTGCCAATACGATCTTGCCAGCAGGCAATTTGACAGCCGGCAGTCGTGGCAAAACAGATGCAGAAAAGGCGGCTGAGGCATTGGAAAGGCAAAAGCAGTCTGCCAACCAATTACTTGTCAGCCTCAAGCAGAAAGGACAGCTAGAAGCGGCATCTACTGAGACGCAACGACGGGAACTTGAGTTGCAGTTCGAGAAAGAAAATTTAGCAACAAGGTTCCCGCTCTTATCAGAAGAGCAATTAAAAACCTTGCGCGATGTGTTGGATGAAAACTATGGAATTACTGATGAAAAACGTAAGCAAAAAAACTAGACGAGGAATTAGCAAAGAAAGCAAAAGAAACGGCTGATAAATACAAACAGCTAGGCGACGCTATTAAAAGCAATGTTACCAACGGAATTTTGGATGCGATTGAAGGTACTAAAACTTTAGGTGAAACTGCTCTTGGAATTATTAAGCAGCTAGCAAGACAATTCCTGACGATGGGAATCAATCAAGGATTCAGTGCGCTGGGAAGCACTGGTGGAATACTTGGCAAGTTATTTGGTGGTGGCAGGGCTTCTGGTGGCACTGTGAAAGGCGGCACGTCTTACATGGTTGGCGAGCGTGGCCCTGAATTATTTACCCCTGGACGCTCTGGCAGTATTGCGCCGAACAGCGCAATGGGTGGCGCTAGTGTGACTGTAAACGTTGACGCCTCTGGCTCTTCTGTTGAGGGTGATGGTCCAAACGCTTCGCAACTTGGCAAGGCGATTGGTGCAGCCGTGCAGGCTGAACTAATTAAGCAAAAACGCCCTGGAGGACTTCTTAACTAATGGCTAATTTCCCTTCAATTGCACCAACTTATGGTGTTCAAAAAACCAGCGCACCAAACGTTCGCATCGCGCAGTTTGGTTCGGGCTATAGCCAGCGCACCACGTTCGGCCTCAACCAAAACCCAAAAACCTACAACCTGACGTTTGAGGTTTCTGAAACGGATGCTGACACCATCGAAGACTTTCTGGATGCTCGCGGTGGTGTTGAAAAGTTTGACTTTACACCTCCTGGCGATAGCAGCGGCAAGTACATCTGCCGAAACTGGAGCAAGTCCATTCCGTACTTGAATCGTGCAACGATCCAGGTAACTTTCGAGCAGGTATTTGAAGCATGACAGTTCCACAATCAATTCAAGAACAGATTCAGTCTCTTGAGCCTTCAGCAATCATTGAGCTGTTTGAACTAAAACTAACCGAAGAAATTAATGGGACTAACCAGACTTTTTATTATCACGCTGGAACGAATGAGCTAAGTGCGAATGTTATTTTTAACGGCTTGACTTACGTGGCTTATCCGATTGAAGTTGATGGGTTTGAGTTGACGACAAAAGGCACGCTACCTAGACCGTCAATGAAAATTTCCAACGCGGACAGTGCTATCTCTGCATTAATTTTGCTCTTCAACCCATTGCAGGCAAAAGTTACGCGTATTAGGACATGCAAAAAGTTTCTTGATGCGGCTAACTTTTCTGGTGGCAATGCGACGGCTGACCCGTCTGCAAAGTTTGAAGATGAAATTTGGTACATCGACAGAGTGGCTAACGAAAACCCGGAGCTGGTTGAGTTTGAGTTAACTAGCAAGCTTGATTTGACAAATCTTGCGTTGCCACGTCGTCAAATTTTAGAGCACTGCCCTTGGCAGTACCGCGGCTCTGAATGCGGTTACATCGGAACGGCAAGCTTTGACATCAATGACAACCCGGTTAGTTCGTCTCAAGATAATTGTGGCAAGCGTTATAGCAGTTGCGTGAAAAGGTTCCCGACAGGATTGCTGCCATTTGGAGGTTTCCCAGGTGCAAGACTTCAGACTTGAGGCTGAAGCCCATGCTGAAAAAGAATCACCCAAAGAAGCTTGTGGCCTTGTAGTCGCAGGCGTCTATATATCTTGCCGCAATATTGCCACTAATCCTGAGGAAGATTTTGTTTTAAATCCTGTTGATTACGCACGCGCTGCATTGACTGGAAAGATTGAAGCTATTGTGCATTCACATCCACAAGGCGGTCCGGCGAGCGAAGCTGATCTTGCAGCTTGTAAGCACACAAGACTGCCTTGGTACATTTATTCAATGCCTGATCGCCAATGGTTAACCACCAAACCCTGCTAGGCCGCCAGTGGCAATACGGGGTCAATGATTGCTTTACGTTGATTCGCGATTGGTTTGAGCTGCAGGGCATCAAGTTGCCTGACTTTTCCCGCCCAGACAACTTAGAGGTTTGCGACAGCATATTTTTAGAGCAGGCTGAAGCGATCGGGTTTGAGCAGGTTGCTTTTGAGCGGCGCAAGCCTGGGGATGTGTTAATCATGCGACTTGACACGCGAACACCGATGCACGCTGCAATTTTGCTGCCTGATGAGTTGATTCTCCACCAGCGGCAGGATTCATTGAGTGCGATTGAGCCGCTGCGGCGGTACTATGTCGAAAGGATTGCAGCAGTGTTTCGCTATGCAGCAGGTCGTCAGACTGCTGGGTGATCTAGGAGACCGGTACGGTGCTGAGCACACGTACTTCAACCTAAGAACGCCTGCGGACGCAATCAAGCTGTTGTGTATCAATTCGCCTGCATTTCAAGAGGAGTTGACGCACGCCCATGAACATGGCGTTGCCTACCGGTTAATTCAAGCTGGTACGGATTTAGATCTTGAAGATTTGCAGTTGCCGATCGGCAGCAACGATCTGATTTTGACGCCTGTTGTCGCAGGTAGTGGTGGCAAGGGAGTAGGAAAAGTTTTGTTTGGCGCTGCTTTAATCGCAACTGCAATTTTTACAGGAGGCACTTCCATTGCTTTTGGCGCAACTGGTTTTGGTCTTGCTTCAGGTGTTGCAGCAACAACAGCATTAAGTCTTTCAATTGCCGCAGGAAACATTGGCCTTGGTCTGGTTCTTGCTGGTACTGCACAACTGCTATCGCCGCAGCCGACAATCCCAAAGCTTGGTGGTTCAAATAGATTAAGCAGTGGTGAATCTTCAAGCACTGATGGTCCGCAAGGCGTTGTACGGGGCACTGACGGTAGACAGTCATACGCTTACACAGGCGCTGCTAACACGGTCGGCGTAGGGGCAACCATTCCTGTTGCCTATGGCGAGGTTTTGATTGGCAGTCATTTGCTAAGTGCCAATGTTGATGTTGCAGACGAATCTGATCCGCTTAAAACAGCGATTAGAGATCCTGGCGCAAGTACGATACAAGTCGGAGGGGAGAAAATTGGTTTTGGCAGTTTTGAGAGTGCATCTGGCGTAAAAGTAAAACGCTCTAGAAAAACTTTGGGCAGCAGCAATAATCGTCAAAAAGTAGCCAACAGTTTTCTTGACTTGCGAGATGGCGAAACAGAAACGGAAGGTAGTATTAACGAAAGCACAAGTAGAAGAGAGCGACTTGATTTTATTTTCGAGCTTCGCGATGGGTTGTTTGATTTTGTGGATGCCCCTGGGTCGACTTTAGTTGATGGCTTTTTTACTTACAGAATCACACTTGAAAACAAAACAGGCGGCCCAGATCCAATTATTGCCACTTCTCAAGCAACGGTGCAAGGTTTACTAGCCAATGGCGACAACTACAAATGGATACACCGGATCTCTCATCCTGATGTTGAGGATGAAATTGCGCCAACAATTGAAATAATAGACCACAGGGCAAACTCAAAATGTACGTTATTCTGGCAAGCGTATGGCTACGACCTTGGTTAAATCATGGCTCTAAATTCTACTTCTGTTATTAATTTTGTTGACCTGCTTTGCGAGGGTCCAATTGCTGGTTTAGTTAAGGCGGAACAGGGTATTTTCCTTGAGGAAACACCAATTAGAACTGGTGGAGACCGCAATTTTTTGAATCAAGATGTCTCGTATGACTTTAAACCTGGTGGTCGCACACAATCGGAGTTGGTTCAAGGTAAAAATGGGCAATCAACTATAACTGACGTAGGCGCAGAGCTTGGTAAAAACTACAGTGAGACGCTAAATGCAGAAAACGAAGTCACTGCCCGCGACTATGGGAGTGGAACAGTTGTAAGGCAAATTACAGATACAGAGGTTGAATCTTTTGAGCTGCTGTTAACTATTCCTCGCATGTTTTCAACAGCGCAGGAGGGGCTGGCAAAGGGGCAATTGTTTAACGGAGAGATTCAGGTCGCTGTTGACGTGCAGGCACGCGGTCGTGCATTTCAAAATGTTTACACCACTACAAAAACTGGCATCGCTGTTAGCAATTATCAATTTAAAACTCCACGCCTCAATCTTCCTGGCGAAGGACCATGGAATATTCGCGTCAGGAAAGTTAACTTAGGGGAAAACCATTTTGAGGTAAAGTTCAATAATTTTAGGGAGGTCGAAAAGAATATCCCGTTAGCCAACAGCAGAGCAAATCAAATTATATGGTCAAACTTGATTGAAATTCAATCGTTGCGAACAGCTTATCCGTTTTGTGCTGTTGCAGGTCTTTCTTTGTCAACAAGGCAGTTTGGAAGTCTGCCGACTAGGGCCTACAAGATTCGTGGGAGAATTGTTCAAATACCTGCAAACGCTGCGGTTAGAAGCGACGGCAGCTTGACGTTTTCTGGTGCTTTCAACGGCAACCTCAAACAAGCGTGGACAAACTGCCCTGTTTGCTGTTGGTACGACATGGTTACAAACCCACGTTATGGGGCAGGCGATTTTGTGCAAGCTTCAAACCTTAGTTGGGTCGATCTGTATCCGCTTGCCCAATATGCAAATCAGCTTGTTACCAATCCTGATGGCACCACTGAGCCACGTTTTGCGTGCAACACAGTTATTTCATCGCAAGCTGAAGCGTTCAACGTTTTGCAGGATCTTGCCAGTGTGTTTCGCGGAATGCTTTTCTGGCAGTCAAATACAATTCAGGCAACTGCAGACCATGGCCGCTTAGATGGCTCTGGCATGACGCCAGCGCATTTGTACGCTAACAGCAATGTTATTAATGGAGCGTTTAACTATTCAGGGTCGTCACTAAAAACGCGCAGCACAAAGGTCCGCGTTCGTTACAACGATCCGCAGAACTTTTATAAATCAAACTATGTTTGTGTTGAAAACTCCAGTTTAATTTCAAAGTACGGTTATCAAGAAAAAGAGATCGTTGCTTTTGGCGCTACGTCTAAGTTTCAAGCGCAACGTCTCGGACGGTGGATGCTTGCATCAGAAGAGCTTGATGGGGAAGTAGTTACCTTTACCACTGGTTTGCAAGGCGCTGTCGTGCAGCCTGGTCAAGTCTTTGCAGTGGCGGACGAGATGCGCCAAGGCGTGCGCCTTGCTGGTCGAGTTAGCAGTGCGACGACAACATCAATCACGGTTGATCAAAACATTGCGTTGCCTGCTGGCGGCGGTTACACCCTGACTTGCACTCTTGCTAATGGAAGCGTTGAGATAAAAACAATTGGCAGCGTTTCTGGCAACGTCATTAATACAGCATCATTTAGTTCTGCACCATTAGCGCAATCAATCTGGTCTCTTCAGGCGACGACCGTTGAGCAACAAGACTACCGTTGCCTAACTGTTTCTGATGGGGGCGACGGTACGTTCGCGATTGTAGGCGTCCAGTTTAATGACAGCATCTACAAAACAGCTGACGAGGGAACTGAGCTTGTTTTTGACGATGTCACGCTATTTAATGACGCGCCAGCAAAGCCGATATTGGTTACACTTGCATTCAAAGAAGTCACGGTTAGTCAAACAAAGACCAATCGAATGACGGTATCTTGGAGCCGTGGCCTTGATGGTGCGACATTTGGCTTTGAGATTCGATACAAGATAGGCAAAGGAAATTTCATCAGAGCTAATACTACAGACACAATTTTTGAGGTTGACGGATTACTTCCAGAGAAAGCAATTACTTTCCAGATTCGATCAGTTGGCGCACCATCTGTTAATAAAAAATCTGCTTGGGTTACTGTTACTGGGGTTGTGCCCGTACCGGATATTGATACTGATGGTGGTCCTGAAGATGATCCAGCTGTAGTCAGGCCGCCGACGCCTGCAGATGTCACGATCCAAGCGATTGAAGGCGATCAAGTGATTTTACGATGGAAAATCCCACCTACTGGGCAAAATACGGCTAATTTCTTAGCGATTATTCGTCATGCGCCGCAAATTGATGGCACGGGAGTATGGCCGAACAGCACATTGCTGCGTGATGTAAAAGCGCAAACCAACTCAGCCACACTGCCTTTAATTGAAGGCGAATATCTAATCAAGTTTCAAGGCGAGAACGGACAGCGCAGTTTGACTGCTGCTAGCGCAGTCATTGATTTGCCTAACAAGCTTCCACGGCTCAACCTTCAAGTGCGTCGTGAAGATACAGACTCACCGCCGTTTCAAGGCGACAGAGTTGATGTGTTTTTCAGCGATGAATACGATGGCTTAGTGCTAGATGGTAATGCGAAGGTTGACGATTTTGTTGACGTTGATTCACTGGCCCAAATTGATTTTGTCGGTACGCGTTTAGCGTCTGGCGAATATGTCTTTAAAGACGTGTTAGACCTTGGCGGTGTCTTTAGCGTTCTATTTACGCGAAAACTTACAACGCGTGGCCTGTATCCAGCAGACACGATTGATGACCGCGCAGAGTTGATTGACCGCTGGTCTGACTTCGACGGTACCCTTCCAGATGACACGTCTGCTGAGGTGTACTTCCGCACAAGCAATCAAGTGACGACAAATGAGGAGCTTTTGCTGGAAGATGGCGACTTTTTCTTGCTTGAAGATAATGACAAAATTCAAATGGAATCTGACATCGACTTTGGCCCGTGGATTCCGATGGAGTCAGGTCGCTTCACTGCCAGACAGTTTCAGTTCAAGTGCGAGCTGCTTTCTGACCACATTGACCAGACGCCTGTGGTTGATGAACTGGGCTTCACCATGCAGTTGGAGTTGCGAACAGAGAGCAGTCCAACCATCGCCTCAGGAGCTGGAGCGAAAGCAGTCACGTTCACAAATGGTTTCTACCAAGAGCCCAACATTGGCATTACGGCTTTCAATCTTGCTTCAGGGGATTACTATGTGGTGACATCCGCTTCTAGAACTGGATTCACGATTACGTTCTTTAACAGCAGTAACGCTGCTATTGACCGTAATTTCCAGTATCAAGCAGTCGGCTACGGCACTGAACAGACCTAAAAATGGCCCCCACACACGACTATATTATTTCGAATCAAAGCGGTGCAAGCTTTAGATCCGACCTCAACAACGCACTAGCGGCAATCGTCAGTAATAACAGCAATTCAACGGCACCTGCCACGACTTATGCCTATCAGTGGTGGGCAGACACGACAGCAAATCAGTTGAAGCTGAGAAATTCAGCGAATAGCGACTGGATCGTAATCCAAGAGCTTGACGGCACGATGCTGATGCAAAACGGCACTGCTGCCGCTCCTGGTCTGGCATTTGCAGGCGATGTAGATACTGGTTTGTTTCGTCCTGCAGCAAATAAGTTAGGCATTGCCACAGGTGGTAATGAGCGGATCCACGTCGATGCAAGTGGCAACGTCGGCATTAACACGGGTAGTCCAGGGCAACTTCTTGAGGTAGCTGGTGATAGCAACCCCCAAATCAAACTAAGTGCAACTAACACCGGAACCAATAGCCCCGGTCTATACTTCGATAATCAAGGGCAGCGTAACTGGCAAGTCTGGACGGATAGAGCTTCAGATCAGTTTAGAATTGGCAATAACGCTAGAGCAGCTACAAATTTAGCAATCACCTCCACCGGCAGAATCGGCATCGGATCGATTAATCCGGCAGAAAAGCTTGTTTTAGCAGACGTAGCTGCTAGTTCAGGATTTTCTGATACTGCTATCAGTATGATCCGTAGTAATTACGGTGGACGTATTGCTGGTTATCTAGATCAAGGCGTTGGTGGTGGAATTAAAATTGACACCATTGATAACGCTACCCCTACAGAGCGTATGCGTATCAACGGACAGGGCGATATTCTTATCCACCAAAATACAGTTTCAGATCCTGGGAGTGGCAATACCACAATTGGTGCTTGCTTTGACAAATCTAATACTGGAACAACACTATTGATTTCGCATGGTGATTCCGAACCTTTAAAGATCAATAGAAACAGCACTGGCGGTATCTTGTCTTTCAGAAGAGATGGCACTGAACGTGGTCAAGTCGTAGTGAACACCTCGTCTGTTTCATACAATACAAGTTCTGATTATCGTTTGAAAGAAAATGTTGTTGTTTTAGATGGAGCAATTAGTCGTGTTAAACAATTACTGCCTAAGCGTTTTAACTTTATTGAAGACTCTGATGTAACTGTTGATGGATTTATAGCTCACGAAGCTCAAACTGTTGTACCAGAAAGTGTTTCTGGAACGCAGGACGAGACGGAAGACATCGGCACACTTACTGAATGGGATGGAACCGTACTTAAAACTGATGTTGTTAAGCCTGCCGAATTAACTTGGGAAGATACGGTTACTGACGAGGACGGCAACGAAACTACTGAAACTCGAACTCGTACTTGGACGAAGACTAGCAACCAGCCTGTATATCAAGGTATCGACCAAGCTAAACTTGTTCCTTTGCTTACTGCTGCATTGCAAGAGGCAATCACTAAGATTGAAACTCTAGAAACTAAAGTTGCTGCCCTGGAGGCTGCCTAATGGCTGATCGCAAAATTTCAGCTCTCTCAGCGTTGACATCACCTGCAACGGGTGATCTGTTGCCAATTGTTGACGTTTCAGAGGCTGCAAACGTCAACAAGAACAAGTCAATCACGCTGTCTACGTTATTCCGCACGCTCCCTGACGGTAGTGTTGGCTCCCCTTCTATCGGTTTCTTAAGTGATAATGGCACCGCAGGTATTTTCCGAACCGCCGCCAACGAGGTTGCATTCAGCAACAACTCAACTTTTACGGGCAAGTTCACTGCGGCGGGATTTCAGCTAGGCACTGGAACGGCTGCAGCGCAATTTCATCTGTTTAGCGGTGACACTACTGATCAAGTCATTATTGAAAACAGCGATGCGGGTTTAGATACTGCGCCTGATTTGGTGCTGTATCGCAAATCAGCATCACCTGCTGCTGACGACAACCTCGGCAATATTGAGTTTCGCGGCCAGTCTGATGCAGGCAACGCTCACGTTTACGGGCAGATCCTTTCTCAGATCAGCAATGCAGGCGACGGCAATGAGGATGGCATTCTTGATCTGATGTCGTCTGCTAGTGGAACCGTTGCAAGCCGCATCAGGTTGCGCGGTACCAATGTTGGCATCGGTGAGACAGCTCCAATTTTTCCGCTGCATCTGACCACGAGCCTGACCGGCACAGGAATACGTTCAGAATGCACTGCCAATGATTCTGCGTCTGGTGGAGACATCACCTTGTTTCACCGGCGTGGTGCATCCGGTGCAGGTCAAGACAATGACTTGCTAGGGACTGTTTTCTTCCGTGGCAAAAACGACGCCAGCACCCCAGAGGAAATTGATTATGCCTCTGTTGAGAGCAGCATCGTCGACGCAAGCGACGCCACTGAAGACGGGCGCTTGCGCTTAAAGGCTCGAACTGCTGGCACGTTGACGACCCAGCTTGAGATCAACGCCAACACTATCGGCTTCTTTGGTGCGACAGCTGCTATTCAGTCCACGCACGTTGCAGACATTACAACAACAGCAACGACTGGAACGTTGCCTACAGCTAGTGACACCAACACAATTGCGAATGCTGCCGCGCCAACCAATGC
>Ga0181414_1000725_pt1 | contig 9974 bp, 14 predicted proteins | sample 37SPOviralmetaG_FD_130139 | JGI IMG/M metagenome (GOLD analysis project Ga0181414, IMG submission 130139) | Marine viral communities from the oligotrophic San Pedro Time Series (SPOT) site, San Pedro Channel, CA, USA - 37 SPOT_SRF_2012-11-28 | ecosystem: Environmental > Aquatic > Marine > Strait... | reverse complement strand
TAAAGATTTGTCTGGAACCATTAAATTTACTCAGGCAGAAACAGTTGATATTACCAAAGACTTATCAGAAGCAGGAAAGGTATTTCGTAGAATTGATTCAAGGAAAATGAATGAGTGGCCTGCATTACAAGAAACTCTTCCAGTATCAGTTGCATGGAAAACCTTTCAAAATTCTTTGATTCGTGAAAATATAAAAACGAATCCAAGAATGATGGTTTCAAATTATTTCAAATTTGTACACGAAGGATTTGTAAAAATTACTCTGACAAAGAAAACTGAAAAGTCTAAAAAACAATGGATGGCACGCAAAGAGGAATTTTTTAAAGAACTGCGGCGACATACTACAAATATGGTGGCAGTTTCAGAATTTATGATTAATATTGTAAATGCAAAAAATAAAGTAATAAAAAAATTAAACAGTATAAAACAATTAGGAATAGGTACATTCATAAAAACTAAAGACGGATATAAAGTTACATCGCCCGAAGGGTATGTTGTCGCAGACAGTTCCCAGAGGGCTGTCAAACTAGTTGATAGACTAGAATTTTCATTTAATAATTTTACAGCCATAAAGAATTGGGACAAATAGGAGAACCATGAGATATTCAAAGAGTTGGACACAGGCATTACAGGAAGTCCAAGAACAAGTAGGTGTTCGTAAAGTCGATTTTGTAGACGGAGTTACACCAGACCTTCAGGAAGCAAAGCCTGAGTTTGAGGTCAAGTATGCATCTTCAAAGAAGGGCCCAATCAAGGTCAGTAAGTTTATGTCTTTGGAGGATGCCAAAAAGTTTCTTGCACAAGTCAAGAAAGAAGGAATGAATGGTATAATTTCCAAGGGTGGCAAACCTGTAAAAGAAGAGAAAACCGAATGTCCAAAATGCGAAGGTAAAGGTTGTGAACATTGTGATGGTAAGGGATATCACATGAAAGAACATTGTGGTGAGTGTGAAGAATCTATTGAAGAAAAGATGGATGGACGAAAGAAAAATTCTGGAAAACAAGCAAAGAAAGATAATGAAGATAGACGAGCTGCTCAGAGGAAAAAGTTAGGTATTTTGGGTCCAAATGAAGAAACCATCAATGAAGCCGATTACGAACTCTATCACAAAGATTTCTCATCTGCAATGCAACACGCATACGCTCATGCTAAGAAAAAAGGATTTACAGTAGATCCAGAAGAGATTGATAACAAGGTCGCAACTGGACCTAAAAAACCATCAAAAGGTAAAACTAATCGATACATTTTGGGAACAGACAAGAAAAAGAAAGTTCACATACAAGTTGCGAACTTAGACAACAAAAAGTTTGAACTCAATATGTACATAGAAGAAACAGAAAAGGAAAACATGGATATCAATGAAACCATTAGACAGGTTCTTGAAGGTAAAGTAAAAGTTGAAGAAGGAATGTCAGGTAGTGATGTTGCTAAAAAAATGATGAAAATTCAAACTATGAAAGCTTTTGCAAAAAAAGTTGCAAAGATGAAAAATGTAAGTCGTGATGACTTGGAAAAAATGTTACCAGATTATGTGTCTGGAAGTGACATAACAAAGGTTATGGAAGATGCATCCAATGACAAATCGGATGATGGTGAAGGTATGGATAAGGTAGATCCAAAAGCTCTCAAAAAGAAATTTAAGGATCGAAAAGATAAAGATATTGATAATGATGGCGATACTGATGACTCTGATGAATATCTTCATAAGAAGAGAAAAGCAGTTGATAAGGCTATTAAGAATGAATCTGATGATGAACAAAAAGGTGATTATGGTCAGAAGAAAATGAAACGGGCTAAAGAACCTCAAGCAGAGGGATATGGTACTGGAAAAGGTGGTATGACTACAATTTATAAGAAGAAGAAAAATGAAAATGAAACTCTTCTTGATAAAGTCAAAAATATGATGAGAGAAAAAAAGTATAAAAAGTAATGAAGCGATTTACTCAATTTGTAGAGGGAAAGAAGTCTACTGCTGTTTTTACATTTGGTAGATTTAATCCCCCTACAATCGGTCATCAGAAATTGTTGCAAGCTGTACAGAAAGTTGCAAGACAGAAGGGTGGAGATGCACATATCTTTGGAAGTTATTCCCAAGATAATAAAAAGAATCCCCTCAGTCATAAATCTAAAATGAAATATCTCAAAGAGATGTTTCCTAGAGAAATGGCTGGTCATAAACCAATTTCTGGATTGAGGACTGCAATTGAGGTTGCAGTTCATTTAAATGAGTATGACCACATAGTTATGGTTGTAGGTAGTGACAGAGTTCAAGACTTCAAAAGACTTTTACTCAATTATAATGGAGTTGAAGCACGACATGGAAAGTATGATTATCAATCCATTGATGTAGTTAGTGCCGGAGAAAGAGACCCAGATGCAGAAGGTGTTACAGGAATGTCTGCATCGAAGATGAGAGCTGCGGCTGGTAGCGGGGATTATGAGTCATTTCAATTAGGTTGTCCTGAAGGATATGATTGTTCTAAATTATACAAAGATGTTAGAAAAGGTATGGGTATTACAGAGGGAGTAAAACCCTTTAAACCTGTAGTTAAAATGACTAAGACTGAGTTTGTGCGTGAACAATACTTTCAAAATTTAGTATTTAACATTGGAGAGTGGGTAAAAGATAGGAAGTCAAAAGTTGTGGGTGAAATTGTTAAACGTGGAACAAACTATGTAACAGTAGTACAGGAAGATTTTGCATTGCAAAAAATATGGTTAGAGGATGTGGTTGCAATAGAAAAACGAAGAACAGAATTACCAGAAGCTATAAACTTCATTAAGAACCGAAATCTTTGGGAAAAATATCATAGAGAAAATAAGAAAGAATACCTTAACCCAAATAAAAAGAAAAAACTTTTACAGGGAGCAGCTAAGATTAAAGAGACTCCTGAAATGGTATCATCATTAACAACTAAGTTTAAGATACCATCGAATGTTGCAGAGGCTATTGTAAAGAGTACAGTCAATGCAGGGATAAATCCATTAGAAATAAAAAGTTACAGTACCTTGTTATCAACGTACATGAATCTGATGGATGAAAAAATTGATGAAGTTGCACCTATAGTAAGAGTTGCAGCTAAAGTACTTACGACAAAAATGGCACAAAAGGCACAACAAAAAAAGTCTGAAAAGGCTGGACAAACTCAGACAGAAGTTGCTCCGCCTGGGAAAGAAAAGGTAGTAAGGGCACTCAAGAAAAAGTGGCCTGATAATTTAAAACGAGTTTACGCCACAGCGTGGTATCAATATAACAAAGAGAAAGGGAAAAATGATTAACGAGAAGAAATCCGATTACGAAAATCAGATAAAGGCGTTTTTATCAAAAGGTGGTAAAGTTCAGAAAGGTGATAAACCTAACAAACAGAAGATTGATAAAGTATCTAAAGCTTTCTTGAAAAAACTAGGTGTGATGAAAAATAAGGAAGCTGAGTTGGATGCAAAAGATAAAGCTGAATTAGAAAAAATGATGGATGAGGAACTAGAGAATGATAAAAATGAAGCTATCAATATGAACCGATACTACAATGCACTCTCAATAGAAAATAATTTAAACATATGGGCCGAAGCTGCAAAGAGAGGTGAAGACCCAGAACCAGTGAAAGGTAAAAAAACATTTACTGGTAAATCTCAAGAAACTATTAAAATAAATCCTATGGAAAAAGGGACAAGATGAAAACCTATAAAGATTTTATTGAAGAAAATTTCGATAATGAAGATGAATTGGATGAATTTAAAAATCCATTTCGTAGAGGACTAGTAAAAAGAATAGGAAAAGCTGGGGGTGGTATCGTAAAGAAATTAGCTAGAACCGCAAAAGGGTTTTCTGCCGTCAAAGGTACTAAAATTGTAAAAAAACAGAGTGGTGCCCAACAAGCAAAATTTGCACAACAAGCTAGAAAAAATGTAAAAGGTAAGTCTAAAGCTAGAAGTATGGTTACTAAGATGAAAAGAGCATTGTCAATGAGAAAAAGGAAAGCGGCAAATATATGAAAAAGTTAATCCATTTTCTCTATGAGTATGCGTTAAAGTCTACAGGACTTCCTCATGTTTATCTAGACATGGATGGTGTTCTTGTCAATCTTGAAAAGGGAGCCTATAAAGTTCATGGTAAACAATTAGGAGATGTACCAAAACCCGAAAGATGGCAAAAAATATCAGATACGCCTAATTTTTGGAGAGACTTGGAATGGATGCCTGGTGCTAAGAAAATGTGGAATTTTTTAAAACCCTATGAACCAAGTATCATGTCTGCATATGCAAGGACAGAACCAAACTCAGCTAAAGGTAAAGAAGAATGGTTGAAAAAGAATGTAGAACCATTATCAAGAAGTAGAATTAATCTGGTCATGAGGTCAGAGAAACAGAAATTTGCAAAAGATGGTAGGACACGTACCCCAAACATTCTGGTGGATGACCACCCGAAGAATATTAGAGAATGGGAAGCGAAAGGTGGGATTGGTATCCATCATACTAGTGTAGATAAAACTATTGCGAAACTCAAAGAACTGGGTTTTGCATAAATATTAACAATAAATTCAAAGGAGATCGCCATGTCATTATGGGGAAAAGCACACGCTTCGGCAACTAACAAACCGAAGTATTTTTTAGACGATAAAGATAGTAAATATGACAGAACTCATGTTTACGCAAATAATCAAGGTTGGGTCGTAAGGGCTGGGTCAAAAGCAACTGGAAACGGAAATACTGCCGCTGATCCAGAAATCCTTGTTGCAATCAGAAAACTTGCAGGATCAACTGCAACAACTGGATTGAAACATCCAACAATAACTAAATCTCGTTGGCAAGATGCGGCTGTCACACACGCAGGCGGAACTAATAACTTGCTCAAACTTGATGTAACATGGGATGAGGAAGTTGCACATCCAGCAGGAACTTTACCAACTTTTGCGGCGCAAAAGGATGGTTCAGGTTCAATTGCTCTTGAATTGAGTCATATTGATGGAGTAGCATATCATGCCACTACTAATAATCATGGAAGTACATTAACTTTTACTGGTAGTACTACAGGAACAGGTACTTATACTATTGCAGCTAATACTGCAATGGGTAATAGAACTGATGTAGACGATAAGGTTTCTGGTGTAGCATTAGAAGCAAATTCAGGTAAATTAGTTGCAGCTGTACTGCCTGGTAATTGTGTAGCATCATAATTGATCTAGAGTCCCTAGAGTATAATTCCCCCTGAAATATGGGGGTTTTCATTAATTTTAAAGGAGAAATATGGCTGATAAAAAAATAACAGCTTTAACTGACATGGCGGCAAATGGGAAAACCCCAGCTGAAGATTTACTCCATGTTATAGATTTTGGTGGAGGTTCTTCACCAGTTAATAAAAAGATTACTATTGCAAATCTTTTTAGTCAAGTAAACACTAGTACTCAAATTTATGCACCAAGCGTAGAGTTTGAAATTGGATTAACCGCTAGTACTGTTAGTGTATTAAAGGCGTCCGTTGGTGCTTCTGCATCTGCTGCTAGTGGAGTTATCATTAATGATAACCAAAATGCACTTACCGATTTTACAGTAAAAACTCAAAATTCAGCTCAGGCAATCTTTGTTGATTCCTCAGATGATACTGGTGCAGGAGATGTAAACTATGTTAAGATTAATGGTGCATCTGACAAAGTTGATTTTCAAGTTTATAGTGATACTGGAATTTTGGTTCATACAGATTCAAATGACCATGCAGTAGGTATTGGAACAACAACTCCAAGTGCTAATTATATGTTGGATGTTATTGCAGATGCAACTACAGGTCACTCTGTTCATGCCGCCGGAAACATTTTGATGAGTGGAGTCCAAGCATTAAGTGCAACTGGTGCTGTTGACTTAACTAAACCAGTTACCACATTTGCAATCGCAGGAAGTTATACACATACAATGGCTGCCGGAACTGAAGGACAAATTAAAGTTCTAGCTTGTCTTTCGAGAGCAAGTGGTTCTAGTGTGATTACAGTAACTAATGCAGGATGGAAAACATCTGGAACAGGAACTATCACTTTTGATGCAATTGCTGAATCTGCTACTTTGATTTATGCTGGTGCTAAATGGCATATACTTGGTGCTCAAGATAGTGGGTATTTTGCATAATTTATATTAACCTTATATAATGGAGACATTATGATTACCGCTGAAGCGATAAAAGAGCGTAAAACCGCTATACAAGAAGACATTACCAAACTGAGAGATACCATCTCTCAGTTGGATGCAAAAAGACAAGAATTGGTCAATAATTTGAATGCACTATCTGGTGCAGACCAACAATGTGACCATTTTCTGTCTCAATTAGAAACAGAAACGGAACAAGATGAAAACATTTAAACAATATCTTGGTGAATATCGAGCTATGCATTCTGGGTCATATATTCGTGGATACGAAGACCAAGAGGCATATGTTGGTGCTCCTGAGGCATTAGAAGCACTTAATTCCATTGTTGGTGCAGTTGGTGAACAAGATGTAATGAATCCTAATTTTGCAGTCAAAAGAATTAGAGAGGATATTGCTAGACTTGGATATCAAATGGATAGTGTCGAATTAGATCCTAGTGGTGTTACTATAATACCAGTTAGAGGAACGGATACTTTTGATTGTAGTTATGAAAACGGAATGGATGGCCAATTTGAATCTTCTGATACTGCAACTGAAGCAATCCCAGGCGGAATTTCGTTAATGGTTACTGTAACTCCTACAGGTACAGGAAAACATACTGTACAAGCTGAAGTTGTAAGAAATTCTGAAATGGAAGAAGAAGACGATATGGCATAGACGCCATGTTTGACAATTTAACCAAAGACAATCTGATAATGTTTGCGATAAAACATTATCAGAATCCGTCTTGTGAGGGTATCAATGAGTTTTATGATGACATGAAACGATTTAAGTATATCAAGAGACTTTTTCGTAAGTATAAAGACTCAGGTGTACTTAAAGAACGACTCTTACTGAATCATATCATTATTCTAAACAATTTATTTGGTGCAGATGCAGCCTCTACTTTACTGTTCTTCAAATTAGAACAAGAGTATTGGTCTGCGTTAAAAAGTTTCTTGACTTTTTTAAGTATAATGCCTGAAGGGGATTTAAAACATATTAAGAGTGACCCAATTATAGATGAAAGACTAAACCAAATATGAGTAGGGCAGTAGATTTATTTGTCACATATAGATTCCTTAAATTACTAGTAACTCCTTGGAATAAACAAGAGGCATACAAGGAAGGAATTATAGATAAAGATGGTAAGACATTAATTAAAGCTAAAGATTTCACAAAGGAGTCTCAAAGACAAGCGTTTACTCTTCTTCACCGATTAGTCTTCAACTGTAAACGAATCATGAGTAAGATTCCATTTGTCAGGTCACAATTAGGAACTTATGCAACTGCCTTGTTCTTACTGAAAGAGCATTATAAAGTAGATATAAATGAACCTCAAGTTACCCGATACTTGATTGAGAATAATATGATAGAGTACGATAGTACTATTCGGGAAGAAGTAATTGGTATTGGAAATATGCTTCCAGCAGGAGAGTATAAATTAGTGGACCAAGTTACAGCGGATGATGATGAGATTGATGCACAAAAGGGAGATAAAGTGACTGCACTAGATGATACGCCCCCTAGTGACAAAGTACTTGGAGTCGATATTTTTCCAGTTCTGCATCAGAAAAGTCAAAAATTAATATACGTTTCGTTGGAGGATATAAATGATTGAAATATTGGTAGAGAGTATTAAAAAAGAAGATATGATGACTACAGCTGATGCTGGTATACCACAAGATACAAAAAATATGGGACCAAAAAAGAAAAGAAAGTCTCAGGTTTTTAAAGTCTCAGATGAAGTTTTCACTAAATTTCGTAATGGTAAAACTAAATTTGAAAGGTGGTCCAAATATCTTGATTTAGAGGATGCAAGTCAAAAACAAGTTTATGATTTTGCACGAAGACATCATAAGGGAAACATTATACTCCAAAATGCAACTACAGGTGCAGTACGTGGTATTCGATTCAATAGAACTGGTGGTGGACAATGGGGAAGTATTCAGAGAGTCAAAGAACAATTCTTTAAAACTCATGAAGAATTTACACGTTTAGATGAAGATGTTTTAGATGTTCTCAGAAATATCGTAAAGAATAAACAGATGCAGAAAGTGAAGTTTAAAGACAAAAAGACAGCATCTGTAGATATGTTTACTGCAAGTGCCATGGTTAAAGTTTATGACGCTTTGAACAAAGACAATCAAGGAAAGTTCAAAGATATGATCAATAAAAACTCGAAGGGTTTCATGGCCATGCAATCCTTTGCTATGAAATCGATTAAATGAACGTAGAAGCAGAAATTGCAGTGCTCAAAGAACAAATCAAACAAATGTCAGAATCTTTTGAAGGGCACGTTAATCAAAATAGAGAAGACTTTAAGGAAGTACATTCTCGTATGAGTACCATGAAGAGAGAAATCTCTGATGAAATAAACTTGACTTTTGAAAAACTATGTGATAAGATAGATGAAAATGAGAAGGATATCGGCGGTCTTGAAAAGTGGAAATACACTATCGGTGGTGTCCTTATCGCATTAACTTTTGCAATGACAGCGTTACAGACATTTGGAGCGCTCCAGTAACCAACCCCCTACATAATGAGTTATGTTGACCAGAAGTACATAAATCTATGTACATCTAGGGTCGAAAAATTTAAAAAGGTTAGAGATAATCTTTGGAATTTTCGTTGCCCTATATGTGGTGATTCCCACAAAAGAAAAGACAAGGCTAGAGGATACATTTACAAGAAGAAGAACTCTTTCTTCTATAAGTGTCATAATTGTGGTGCAGGACAAACCTTCAATAACTTTCTCAAGAGTATTGATGGTATGCTCCATAAAGAGTATTCCCTAGAAAAATTCAAGAACAATCAGACAGGTGGTAATACACCGATTCCAGATAAAGTTCCTTTTGAATTTGAAGCTCCAAAGTTTAGCACTCCAAAGAATAAGGAACTGAATCAACTAAAAAAGTTCAGTGACCTAAAAGACCATCCAGCATTCGCATATATAGAACACAGGAAAATTCCAGAGAAACATTGGGACAAGCTTTATCTTGCAGATAAATTCTACGAGTGGACTAGAACAATGTTTCCTGAAAAATTTCAGAGTATAAATATAGATTATCCTCGACTCATCATCCCCTTCTTTGATAAGTCAGGAAAAATGTTTGCTTTCCAAGGAAGAGCTTTTGGAAAGGAACAACCTAGATATATCACCTTAAAATTAGAAGAAAATAAAGAGAAAATTTATGGACTTGAACGCATTGATTTTGATTCTCATGTCTATGTAGTTGAAGGTCCACTAGATTCTCTCTTCTTGGACAACTGTTTGGCAGTTGCTGGTGCTGACTTAAATCTTATTACTTCTGAACCTAGTACAACTACGGCAATATACGATAACGAACCAAGGAATCGACATACGATTGATAGGATGTTTAAGTCTGTTGACAAGGGATATAATGTTGTAGTATGGCCAAGTGAATTGGATCATAAGGATATTAATGACATGGTTCTCGCAGGATACCATGACATTAAGAAATTTATCAAGACCAGAACATTTTCTGGTTTGAATGCTTATTTAGAAATCAACAAATGGAAAAGAATATGAACTTACCAACCGAATACCAATCATTCATTCACCTATCTAGATACGCTAGATGGGATTATTCAGAAACACGTAGAGAAACGTGGGAAGAAACAGTAGATCGTTATTTTGATTTTTTCAAAGATCATCTGAAGGAACATTGTAATTATGAAGTAGAAGAAAAAGAACTTAAAGAATTAAGAAAAGCAGTAGTCAATTTGGACATCATGCCTAGTATGAGGTGTTTGATGACTGCTGGGGAAGCTCTCAAGAGAGAGAATGTTGCAGGGTATAACTGCTCTTATGTGAAGGTGGATTCGCCTAGATCATTT
>Ga0181414_1000720_pt1 | contig 9996 bp, 24 predicted proteins | sample 37SPOviralmetaG_FD_130139 | JGI IMG/M metagenome (GOLD analysis project Ga0181414, IMG submission 130139) | Marine viral communities from the oligotrophic San Pedro Time Series (SPOT) site, San Pedro Channel, CA, USA - 37 SPOT_SRF_2012-11-28 | ecosystem: Environmental > Aquatic > Marine > Strait... | reverse complement strand
AGTTACCGTCGGTGTTTCCTTTACGGGTGTGGTAATGGTTTTCTTACCAAATAATGTTTCCTCAAATACTCTATGATGCTCTTCTTTATCATGTCGTGCTTTTGCATCCGCAACACGGAGCGCCTGCTTGACTTCAACCTCAGTTAGTGTCTTAGCACGATCCAGTGGTAATGAAGGATCTTCTTTCATCATATCTCTCATTCGATTCAGAAATGCTATTCGTCTTCTTTTTCTTCTCTTAGCCATTTTATGTAACCTCCTTAATGGTTTTGTTAAATGCTCTTAGTCTATAATCACGCCACCGGTCATATCTTCATTCATATCGATAATGCAAACGCCACGGTCAGAACCTGTTGGTGCTGTGGTAGCCTCTTCATATATCTCGCTGTGTTGTGGTACTGGTAGCTCTAATTCTAATTCTTTATGACGTTCCTTGCGACGTTGTTTGGTGGGTAAGAATGGATAAATTTTCATGATGGAATTTCCTCATGCTAAAGTTTATGACCCCTTATAATAGTTATACCTTAAAAATCATTATTGTCAAGAGAATAAAAACTTTGATACGTTGCAGAGGACTCGTGGTTAGTATTTCTTTTATACCAACCAGTGCTCTGAACATAATATTGTCCAGGCTGTAATACCTCCCCAAGACGACCGCAACAGAACTTGATAGTAACCTCGTAGCTATGCTTCTCGCCCATCACTTCACGGATTAGATTTAGTTCCAAATCATTCCCCGCTAAATTTTTTAGCTGATCATAATCAAACTGTAAAGCAGCAAAATGATTCATACCGCTCTGCGCCGCAAACGCTGCATGGTTGTACCTACGCTTGTTGGCAGCGATCATCATATCCAGATTAGAAGATTGGAAAAGCATGATAGCCAACCCAGTGAGAAGCATACCCATAGAGACTGCTAATACTAAAGTAAATCCTTTCCTCAATATACCACCCTAATATTTCTTGGCATCGATCGGTTTGGCGGAGGCGCTATACCGCCAGCCTCAACCCAGTTGCGAGGCAGCGCCAAATTTTGTCTAACCCAAGCAGCAGTTACTTCCTTACACCGCTCCCTAGCCTGCCGAGTGAAAGCTCTTTCTAAACAAGTACGCTCCTGCTCCATCACTCGATTACAAAAACAAATTACACGTTGTAGTAGCTCATCCTCTCGTGATAGGTTGACGCCAGCAGGCAACGGCGTCTCACTTCCAGGCAAGACTCGGGGGCAGTCGATTTGAGGACTCGCCAACAAAATATTAATTATCAATATAGTCATCGTAATACTCCGAGTAGTCATCCACGATCACTTTGATTGACCCCTCAAGATTTCCAGTGCCGAGATACCACTCAAGATTATATTGAGTCAGGACGTCCAACACGATATCCCTCATGGCACTACTATGCCCAGTGACGACCTCAAGAATGCTCGCTCGCCGCAGATTTTTTTCGATAAAGCTCGCCGTTAAATTTTTTGCCTCATCATGAGGTGTACCATGCAGGTCTAGCTTATTCACTAGCTCTTCTCCTTTTTATTTGGCAGTCCAAAGAAAGCCGACGCAATAACAAATGTAATCACCGAACTAAACCCAATCCAGGCTAAGAAAGCAAATAGCCCCATTACAATCGATTCAGTCATATAGTTGTCTCCTAACTTGATGATACCACAAATAGCTCATTATGATAATGATATTTTTTAAAATCATCAGGATCACCTATGGGTGCTAAAACATAACAAAATGTGTAATGCTCTGCCCTATGGTCATTTAGCTCGTATGGGCTCATAGGCTCCAAACCTACCACAATATAAAGATCTTTTTGCTCATCAAAGTCATCGTAGTGTTTAATACGAACCAGAGATCCTAAAGGTATCCTCTTTATTTTTTGAGACAATATTATACTCCTCGGGAAATATCCACCACTTAGGTCCTTTAGGCAGCCAATGCACATGCACGTTAAAAGTTGTCATGCCGATCACGATACCCAGGGCACCCCTCTCGACACTAATGCTCGTACCAGCGTAAACTTCATCCAACAAGTCGGCGTAAATTTTTTGTGAGCTAGTACCGATCCCTTGTTGCTCAGGTCCAGATCCATAGGAAGCCTCATAGCCGTCCATCGTAAACGCAGGTCCATAAATAACAAACTTAGATTCCACCAGGTCGCCAACAGAAGTTTCCGTAATTTTTTTTATTAACTTCTGCCTTAACGTCGGCGTTAGGCGATCGTAGGCATCCTGTGCTTTTTGCAAGCTTGATCCACTGTGGTGTCCTTCCATATAGTAGGTAGGCTACGGCAGCCCCCTTGGTCACTTCTTTTTTTCTTATAGTTCGCACTTAAACGGCTACCTTTGATAAACATTACTCTTTGCAGGCACATAGGTAGGGCTACCGTAGTCCAAGTATTTTTTGCGTCTTAAACGCAACAAGTGTTTTCAAGCTTATGGTGCCGTCGAGTAGAGCACGAAGTCGTCTTCATGATAAAGCATTGCCTCCGTATTGCCGTACTCTTTGGGGCAGGCATTATGCACATACACAAAGCCGCCCTCGTGCTGCCTTACGACAATGTAGAGATTACCCCCGACACCACCCAGTAGATGATTAGGCGGAAACTTTACAAGGTCACCTATTCTGAACTTGTCGCCTTGAGTGGGCACTGGCTAGCCTCCGTAAGTCTTCCCACATGGCTTCTTCGGCGGGATCATTCGCATCGTAGTCCTTTAGGGTGATATTCTTTTTCCTAAGCACATCTACCGTATACTGGATTTTGTGTACGGACTCCACTGGGATAGGTGTTGCGCCCTCGTGCGGGAGGCGACATGTCCCACCCCCCATGGCTTCATACGACGCCTTGAACTGCTCCACGCTGCTACACGCTTGCCAAAGCTGGATGAAACTCTCCCTCGTCAGCTTAGCTAAGTAGAAGTAATGGTCTTCCCCGATTTTTGCTACATACTTGTAGTCCCAACCAGGGTTCTCCAAAGTTACAATATTATCTTGGCTCATTCAGCCTCCTTTAAATCATGCTTGTAGTACCAAAGCTTCTTACCTCGGTCAGGTCCCTTGAACCAATCCACTTTGAACTGTGGTAGTGCGCCTGGTTCTTTAAGTTCATTTACAATCAAACCTAAAGTCGATGAAACAACTTGCCCGCTATGCAGCCCACCACGGATTGCTTGTTGTACTAAGGAACCAATGCCCATTATCATTTTACCAATTTTAGATCTGTTAGCATACAATATTCTTCGCCACCTTCATTTAGCATAATTTTGCAAAGGTGTTTACCTTTATTTACTTCTGTCTGCATAGGTATCATCTCAACCAAGATGCCTTGTAGCTCTGGTACGTCACCTGCTGCAAGTGGTACGCCTATTTTCACTAAGCTGCCTAGCTGGATACTCATTACCCGATCATCCCCTCTTGCAGCATTAGGGACGCACGGCGACCGTAGTGCCCCTGTAGCTCCCATATGATGCCTGTGTCGTGTAGCTCTTGGTATAGCTCGACAACCTCTGCATCATCTAGCCCACCTGCTTCATACGTCATAATCTTATCTACCAAGTCCATGGTGCCTCCTTATTGAATACCATCTGGTTTTAGAATACTTTTATCCATTAGATCGAGTTTATCCTCTAGGAGTTCAACTCTTTCTTTTATATCTGTTGTCAAAGAGTACAGGGCTGTTACTGCACGCTCTAATGTTAGGAACGCTCTTACGAATTGTTCTAGTTCTAAGTTAGTCATTTTCTTTTCCAAAAAGTCTCAATTTTTTAATTTACAATTTTTCAAGTTTTCTAAATTCTACAAAATTTTCATACACGTCGTTAATGTCCTTAGGCGGCTAATATACCCTCCCCAGTCCCTACCTACATAATACCCGTAGGCAGGGGGCCCATGGGTACCCCAGGGGGGTGGGGGCCACCCATAGCACCTTACCTATTATAGCATACTACAGCAGCCTGTCAAGCAATACCTAGCCTATGCCAGGTGGGTAGCACGCTGAACTCATTGTGTGTAGGGTATTCCCAGTAGGCATCGTTAGCCATTAGGTGACCGTAGGCTTTGTCAATGTCCTCTGGTATACTACTCCACCAGTGTTCGGTCACTAGGATACTATCCTCTAGGTTAATAATGTTTACTCTCTGCCGCCCGAAGGGTGAATGCATAGCGTCAATCTCCTGTCGCTTTATTTCAAGGGGTGTCAATTAGTCTACGGCGATCACTCGCTCATTGGTTTGGAAGTAGGGACGGCTAGCACCCCGAGCATCCGTCAGCCACATCCGCTGCGCCTTGCAACGCTTGGGCTTGGGGGCTTCCATATCCGTAAGGATAATGATACCATCCACGCTGTTGTTGTTAGCCCAGTCGGTAGGAGCATCGAAGCAGGTACCGCCACACATCACACGCTCAGCCTTTTGGCTCTTGCCCTTCTTCCAGACGTAGACCTTATCAGCATCGACCTGGGTATCGAAGGGTACCACCGTGAACTCAGCCAGCTTAGCTAGGTTATTCAACTCAGCAAAGAAGGCAGTCAGCATCTCATCACTGACACTACCAGACTGATCGATGGCAATAGCAATCTTAGCTTGCCGCCGTACCTTCTTGCCTGGGTGGATGTAGGGGTAACGCTTATCAATCCGCTTTACCGTGCTGCTCTTGCTGGCACGCTGGCTGGTCTTGATGAAGTAGCGAAGGACCTTGCGCCAGTCTACCTTGGTCTCAAGGCGCTTCATGATCTCTTTGCGTACCTCACCTGACACTGAGCCCCAGCCTCCTGAAGCTTGAGCAGCTTCTTGGGCAGCTTCTTTGATGGCGTTCTTGAGTCGCTCCTTAGCCATCTGGGCTACCTCACTACTGGCAGCTTCTTCCCAGCCTGAGTGATCATCAAAGTTACCAGGGCTACCAGAGCCGTTATCATTATTTTCTTCTTGCCCGCCAGAGCCGTCACCGTTTCCAGGCTCGCCCTCACCCTCGGCACCTTCGCCGCTACCTTCACCCTCACCCTCAGGCTCTTTGTCCTCAGGCATGTTGGCTAAGTACCACTCAGCAGACTCACCCTTAGGCATGTCTTCAAAGGGAGCGACACCAGGCATACAGCAGTTGTCAGGTAGCTCACCAACCAAGTGGCTATTGATAGCCAGGTCAGCAGCGATGTTCCACTTCCTATGGGGCACACCTTCGGGCTTACGACTGGTAACATGATCAAAGATCAAGTGATAGAACTCATGCTTGAGTACCCCAGCCTTCTCTACATCACTCAGCTTCTCAAAGAAGTCTGGGTTGTATGCCATCTCGAAGTGTCCATTATCTGGATTAACTCTGACACCCGCAGTGGGGATGCCATAGTTTTCTTTCTTTTCGATCTTACGGCTTAGTGCAGCAAAGAAAGGCTCTTTGAGCAGCAAGCGATAAGCATGTAGTTTTAGATCAAAACTCATTTCATCTCTTCCTTACAATTTATAGTACCACACTATGGCTACCTGTCAAGTAAACTACTATATTAATTTGCCTTTAAAAACAGAAGCCCACCATTACTTCGGTGGGCTCTGCCGATCTCAAAGGAACCTTGGTTGTGTAAGGTAGAGAATCAGGCTCCCAAGATCTTCGCCAGGTACCCAGCGACGGATTCACCGTCAGCAAGCTCAGCAGCATGAAACAGCTTCACTTTGGGTTGTGGCATCCGAGCGACAACTTGCCACAGCTTCATGGCAGCTTCGCTAGGAAGGGTTACGAAGTACTTAGCCAGGTTCACAACCTGTTCCTCACTAAGGTCTTCTTCTTTGAGCGCACCAGAAGCGTCAAGCTTCTCGATCAAAGCGCAGTTATCATTTAGGGAGAACCCAGCTAGGGCTTCCACACGCTCGCCAGCAAGCAACTGTTGAACCGTGACCTGCCGCTCGTAGTTGGCAGCGAAGTCATTGAAGGAGACAGCAGCCTCGAAGCCCACGAAGGACTGAGCAAGGGCGAACATCTGGGGACCTGGGGACTCCAGAAGCTCAGCTTTTGCCAACACTTGGTTCAACCGATCCCAACTACGACGGCTAGGGTACCGCTTGTTAGGCTCAATGTCGCCATTGTGCTCAAGGTGATCACGGTTTTGGTTGATGAAATCCCAAACCAGGGAGTCAACATTGCCCTTAGCCCAAGACAACCAGTCTTCAACCGTAGGCTCGATGTCCCAGACTGACCAACGGTCAAGTTCCGCTGGGTCCATCTCATTGACTTGGTACTGCTCACCGTGCTCACCGCCATTGATGGCAGCAAACACAAGCGTATCAGCGTGAAGGTAGTGCCCATTGAGCTTCCGACTATCCGTCAACTCAAAGATACCCTGGCGAACTTCCAAGGTGGCACGGTCAACTTCGTCCAAGAAGAGAACAACGGGCTCTTCACAAGCCTGCTTGAACCAATCAGGAGGATTGAAGCTGGTACGATTGCCTTCAATACTGGGCAATCCAACCAAGTCACCCTCGGTCATTTGGGAAGCACGACGCTCCACAACGGGAAGCTCCATGTTCTTAGCAATCTGGTAAACAACTTGGCTCTTACCAACACCGTGGCGACCACGAAGCAGGACAGGCAGGCGAGCGGCAGATACCGCAGGCGCTAAGTTCACAAAGGTTTTGAAGTCTACACTCATATCAATCTCTCTCCCTTACAATTTATAATACCATGTATACGCTGGGAGTCAAGGAAACTGCTAAACTTTTTTCACTTTTTTCTCCTGCGAAAACCTGCTTAACAACCAATAGTATATGGTGTATAATGAGAGTTTATTCCCTTTAGCCTGCTAAATAATCTTCTTGACGACTTTACATCATCTATGTATTAGGTCTCTTCGCACCTCCAAGGTCACTATGACAATAATGTCACACTGTGCCTATTTTATAATCAAATAACTCTAAATGCACAATTCTTAGGCAATCCTTTTGCACAAAAAGTAGGCACCCCTATGACTTTGCTGTCAACTTGAAAAAAAACGCCCATTTATTGTCACTCCTAAACACAACTATGCACAAATATTAGGCAAAACTACTAAACACGAAAGGTGCTGCCCTGGGCGGCTCTTCTTTTCCTGTTCCGTCGCATCCTCAATCGACTAATGGACACATCGGTCACTCCGTACTCACCCTTGGCAGCAAGTCCTTCTCTACCATGCCACATTCGGCTAAAAGCATTAGTGCTGTACTCATTACCTACTTCATCATAGAAGCCTAACTTATATAACTCTCTTGTAACATGACCATAGAAGTTTTTATGCGTAGTGATCAACTTAACCCAACCTTCAATGTCCTCCATAGAAGCAAACCAGTTACCTGGGGTTCTCCATTCTGTCTCTCCATTAGGATCATCTATGTTCTTCTGGATATACTCATCTGCAATCCTATAGATATGTTCTATCATTTCGTCTTTATTGGGGTTCTCTAATTTAAACATTTTTATTTGTTGCCCGCTGCTTATAAGATGAAACTTAGCAGAACCACGAGGCTTAGGAATCCTAGCTTCATTTGGGTGCGCTTGTGGTTTTTCTCAAGGCGTTCTACTCTGTCTTGAAAGTATTCTAACTCGTGACCAAAACCTGCGATGACCTTGTTGATCTCTTCTGAGAATCTCTCGGTCATTTGGTCGAGCTTCTTGTCTACATGGTAACTTGTCATGGTGGTTTCTTATGCTCCCTTTGCTGTGTTCTCTTTGCGAGATAATGGTCTAATGTTTTCCAAGCTCCAAATCTCTTTGAACTCTGGTGTGTTGATTCCTGTGTATTCGTAAGTGCTCCTGGGTTTGATATGATCGATCTCCCAACACTTACCCTCTTTATTTTTTCTGGTGCGCCCCCAACAACTCCAATCCATCCAAGGTTCAAACCTGCTCTCTAGATGCCTTAGTAGATCTTCCTTGTTGTAACCCAAGTGCTTCTCTATCTCGTCCCATACAATAGGAATGGGATTAGAAATATATTTATTGTTTCCCTTGCCCAATTCGTGCTTGATGGTGATAACGTAAGCGGTGGCGATCCTCTTCCTGATTCGCTCGGGAGTATTGATAGGAACCGATTGTTTTTTAGGTTGACACTCTTTGCACCTGGATTCGCTCTTAGAGTAATAATCATAGAATGGCTTCTCTTCGCCACAATAGTTACAAAGATGTGTTTGTAGCTCGTCGTCGCTATAGCCACTGCTTATCCAAGCATCGGCTGCCCACCTGAAACGATCGGCGACCGTTTTCATGGGATCGCTGTTCTCGTCATAGTTCCTGGCTTCTACCACAAGTCGTCTAGCCACATAGGTCTTAGGATCTTGCCAATCGTCTTGGCGAAGAGGGTGCCTGCGTGAGTTACCACCTGCTGTTTTTCCAAATCGTGACATGCTGTTAATACTCCTGTGGTTTATGATATGAATCGGGTGGTCTGTTGTACCACTCCTCTTCTGCTTGTTCTTGTGTGGCTCGTTTGTATAGCCTCATATACTCTTTGGTCCAAGACTTGCCTCTGTTATTGTATCTCTTATGTTCTGCTAGGGCGTTGGTCCATGCTGGGTACCTATCATATCGCTTGTGCATTAGTGCCTGTCCTGTTCATCAAAGCTCTCTATAAAATCTAAGAACCAATCGAAGAATCTATAAAGCAACCTGTTTAATACTATACCTCCTGCAAAGGCTACAATCATGGTTGCCACTACCTTTAGCGTGTATAGCATTTATTATTCCTCTAAGATTAGTTCTTTTATTTTTGTTACGTCGCCCAATGTTGCTCCGCCCTGACGGATAAGCTGATCGAGTAGATCGAGCACAACTTCTGTGCCTGGGTGATCACCACTGTTCAACTGGTAGCGGATCAACCTGATCAACTCTGACTTCTTCATCTCTTCAACTGGGCAATGCCACTGGGGGAGTCTAAGCTAATCGGCGACTTCCCCTTGAACTTTAGTCGTGCCTGGGCTCGCAACAAACCGCTGACCCGCCGAACGCCTGCGGCGTTTAGTGTAGAGCCACTGCGCCCCGCTCGTAACTCAATGTCAATCTCGCCTTCGAGCTTGGGCACGGGTAGGTTCGCTGGGTTCTCATCCAAATAGAATAAGCCTGCTCCGCCAATCTGCATATAGTGGATGCCCTTCTTCTTATAATGATCAATGATAAAGGAAGCGTCCTCTTTGATCTTAGCGTTGATTGGTTTTAATAATCCTTTATTCTTTGCTGCCGTCCAAGTGTACTTGTCACAAGTCGTAGGGAACTTCTCTGCCCCAATGGCTGCAAGGAAACGCTCAATGGCTTCTTTCTTCTGGCCTAGTGCTGAGATGATTAGGTCTGCTGTGTTAGTGTCTACGGCTTCATTTACCATCTCAAAGCTGCCATTATCGTAGCGTACAGAGGTGCCTCCCATCTGTGCGTGGGAATCCTGCTTCACTTCTAATAAATATTTTTTACCGCCGACAAAAAAATCTGCGTCGGCAAGTGTTGCCGAAGCGCCTGCGCCTTCTTGAATATCGCCTGCGACCCCTGCCGCCTTCAGGGCTTCGATCACCTCGTTCTCGTAAGCAAAGCCTAATTCGTTGTTACTCATCTTAAAACTCCTCGCAATAAATCTCTGCTGGGTCACAATCTAACTTCATGCGCCAGCCTTTTTCAGTAGGGTTATCGACAACATAGCTGCGAACTTTATAATAATGTTGAGCATCTGAAGCTGATATCAACTCCTTGTCAGTCTCGACGTCAAAGACAAACTTGCAAACCTTGACCGCTTCTTGAGCACCTTTCTTGACGCCAGCGCCTACTGCCATGTTTTCGCTTTTAGAGAGGAACACGGCTACCTTGCAGTAGCGCCCGAACTTATCCATCTCTTCAGTATGTAAGCTGACCCGCTCGCAGCACTTGCGAGTATCCTCTGGTGACTTCTTATAGAACTTCATAGAGCAACCGCTAGCGTATAGAAGTATCAGCAGAACAGTCGCTGCCATGCCCAAGTAAGTAACTACCTCGTGTGTAGTAAACCTTTTCATTATTT
>Ga0181414_1000716_pt1 | contig 10034 bp, 17 predicted proteins | sample 37SPOviralmetaG_FD_130139 | JGI IMG/M metagenome (GOLD analysis project Ga0181414, IMG submission 130139) | Marine viral communities from the oligotrophic San Pedro Time Series (SPOT) site, San Pedro Channel, CA, USA - 37 SPOT_SRF_2012-11-28 | ecosystem: Environmental > Aquatic > Marine > Strait... | reverse complement strand
TTTTTTTAAAATATATACTTCTGAATCACATTTACTACAAGTTAAATTGGTCATTACTGAATACTTATCATAAAAAAGTTTATGCATTGATGCATCAGTATCCATGTCAGCACCTGTAATTAATTCAGCACCGCACCAGTAGCAATTCATTTTTTTACTTTCCTTTCTTCTAAATCTTCAAATGGATCTACTTCTTCCCAAATAGGAAGACAACCTTTTCTAGCTTTTAATACATACATTTTTTCGTTAGAACTATTCCAACGTATTGCACCTTCTTTAGTCATTATTCTTTTCCAAAGATAAGATCGTGAGCAGAAATTTGATAGCCCAAATCCCATGCTCTTTGTAATACTTTTTTTTGTTCTGTTGCAGGGATGCAGCCATGTCTTCTACCCCACTTAGAAATTGCAGAGGGATCTTTTGAAATGGCTCGACCTAAAGCACGGACACCGCCAAATTCTGCGATCACAAGTTCGTAAGGAGTTTTTGTAGTTGTTTTCATATTTACATTGTAGCCATAAATACTACATTTAATCAAGTAATTGGGCAAAAAAAAAGAGGGTTGTTACACCCTCCAGAAATGTAGGAGCAATTAAACTCCGTACATCTCCTTAAGTTTGTTTCTAGTGTCGATACCTTTATCGAATAATGACTTGAGTCCTGTCTCGTCATTTTGCCAATGTCTGAGGTCATTTCTCAATGCATTGTGTGTCTCGATGTCTTTAGAGATAGATTTGATTTTCCATTCTCTATCGAATTCGTAACCCATACGGTCTGCTTGTTTCTGTATGTCAGCTAAACCTTTATCGCTGATGATTGCTGCTAGTGTTTTGATTTCTTTGTCAATCCACTTTTCCATTTGAACTGGTAGCTTTTGGAATTTCTCCCACTTGGCTAAATTCTTCTGGTCAACGATTGCTTGCTTGGCATCACGCTTGGCCTGTCTTTCAGCATCTGTAATAGCTTGCTGTACTGATTTACCTTCTTGCCTAGCACCTCGTCTGTCGCTTCTGTACTGTACATACTGAGTCATGTAGCCATTGGCTGAATTCTCACCGTAGCGGTAGTTCCACATCATCTGTAAATAGATTTTGTAATTTTCGTTGGTGGCAGTTACACCAGAAACAAAACCTTCAATGAGATTACCTTTGCCTAGTTTGAGAGTATTGATCTTAACCTCATCTGTAATTGCTAAATGGCTGTTAACTCTTTGCTCACATAATGCAACTGAATGATCTCTTTGTTGTCTAGCACTTTTAAAACAAGCTTCTAAATTAACTTTGCAATGCCAAGGTCTGTAATAGTCATTAGCCATCTGGCCGTATGAATCTTCTTGAAAGAAAGTAATACTTAGTAAACCTTTAGATAGCTGATAGTAGTAAACTTTTTCTTCTACTACTTTGTTATACATTGACTTATACACTTTGTGTGTGTCGTAAGTTTTACCTGCTTGCTCACGTTTTGCCCACATAGAATTGTATTTGTCTACATCAGTTTGTACTGAAGCAATAAGCTTGTTGTAGATCTCATTCTCTAGGTGGTCTGCTAGGTTTTGTGGAAATTTGAACTGTGTCATTGTGTTGTTAATAAAAAATTAGTAAGTGACAATCGGTGGACACCCGATACTTAATAGTGTGGCATATATGGCTACATAAGTCAACAAATTAATTTTAGAAGTTGCGATTTATTCTTTATTTCTCTATATTATGAATAATTTTATTCATTTTTTTAATGACACTTGCTTCATTACCTAAAACAGTTGTAGTAGGTGTTAATTCTAAAGGCTATCGAGTAAATGAAGATCATGTTCGATGTACTATTCCTAATTACATTGTTGATGCTCTCAGGGATTTACATGAAGACTTTGGTATTGGCTATGGAACATTAGCTAAAATTTTTAATATGAATAGATATACAATCGCTAAAATTTGCCGTTATGAAAGAAGAGCAGATTACCCAGATCGTTTCAAAACAATCAAAATTAGGTAGACCTCCTACTAAACCAAATCAAATTATTGTAGAAGAAATTATTAATTGGATTGCTCATGGTAATACTTTGCGTTCTTATTGCAGACAAAAAAATAAACCTAATTGGAGAACTATTTATAATTGGTTGGAGAAAGATGATGGAGACTTTATCACACGCTTCGCACACGCACGAGATATGGGTGCTGATGCAATTGCAGAAGAGTGCTTGGAGATAATAGATGAACCTGCTGCTCTTTGTGGCTCTGAAGGGAATACAAGGCTAGATCCGGCATATGTACAACAACAGAAGAATAGAGTAGAAGCAAGACTTAAGTTGTTAGCTAAATGGAATCCTAAGAAGTATGGAGACAAGGTAGGAGTAAATGCAGACATACAAGGAGATATAAAGCTTGTTATTAATACAGGTGTTCCACAATCGTGAATGTAGACCTCAAATATGTTCCAAGAGAATGGCAAAGGCAATCTCATTTAACACAAGCAAGATTTAAAGTTCTGGCACTTCACAGACGATCTGGCAAGACAGAATTAGCCATACTTGAACTTATTGATAAAGCAATTAAATTTCAAAAAGATTTAGGTTTGTTCTGTTATGTTTCGCCATATCTTAGTCAAAGTAAAAGCATTGCATGGTTGCGACTTCTTGAAAAACTAGAACCATTGCGTAGAGCAAATGCCATAGAAATAAACCAATCAGAACTAAGCGTTAAATTTCTGCACAATGGTGCAATCATTCGTCTATTTGGAGGAGACCGATATGATGCGTTACGAGGAGTCAGACTTGATGGTCTGGTCTTAGATGAGGTTAGTCAGATAAAGAAAGAACTTTGGATTGATGTATGTCAACCTGCCCTCTCAGACAGACTAGGATGGGCTATTTTTATCTCAACCCCTAGTGGGATTAACTTATTCTCAGAACTGTATTACAAGGCATTAGAAGAACCCAAGGATTGGTCAGCAGCAAGGTACACGGTATACGACACAGAAAGCATTCATCCTGATGAAGTAACTCGTCTCAAACGAGACATGAGTGAGACTAGTTTTGCTCGTGAGTATCTTTGTGATTTTTCAGCAGCAGGGGATGACCAGTTAATCGCATTAGCAGATACCGAAGTAGCAGCACAACGTGTATACCAGAAAGCAGATGTAGGATTCTCTCCAGTAATCCTTGGCATCGACCCGGCAAGGTTTGGGGATGATAGATCAGTAGTGTTCCGTAGGCAAGGCAGACAAGGATTTAAGCCTATTGTCTATCGAGGTGTAGATAACATGGATCTAGCTGCAAGGATAGCCAACCTGATAGAAGAACATAACCCTGATGCTGTGTTCTGTGATGCAGGTGCAGGGAGTGGAGTAATCGACAGATTAAGGCAGTTATCGTATGACGTAATCGAGATACCATTTGGAGGTAAGGCAACCAAACCAGAGCAGTACATCAACCGTAGAACAGAGATGTGGTGGTTAATGAAGGAGTGGATAGAACAAGGTGGTGCAATACCGAATGACACCGCACTAAAACAAGAGTTAGCAACACCGATATATTGGTACGACAATGTAGGTAGAAAAGTATTGGAAAGTAAGGATCAGATAAAGAAAAGATTACAGGGAGCAGGGTCACCAGATTTAGCTGATGCACTAGCCCTAACCTTTGCCCTCCCAGTAGCCAAGAAAGAACTGGAGGACATATACATCAAAAGACGTAAAGTTGCCACTCAGAAGAAGGAATATGACCCATACAAAGTGCTGTAACTTCGTCCGTATAGCAGAAGGTCTAGATGTAAAACCATTGCTTAAATTACTTGATGCCAAACCAGAATTATGGACAGAGATAACAGCAAGGCAAAAGGTAACGCAATCACCACATAAAGATACCGAATGTATATACGTTAGAGGGCCATTAAAGATGAGCCAATACTACGTTTTATGGGATACAGGATCATACGATTATCCGTGCATGGAATATTTAAAAGAAGCATTAGTGCCATTAATGCAACCAATACTAGAAAAGTTAGACGTTAAGGACATGGGAAGGCTACTTATTGTCAATCTTAAACCTAGTGGTCATGTGACTAAACATAATGATCAAGGAACGTATGCAGATCACTACCAAAGGTTTCATCTTGTACTTAAATCCAACCAATGGTGTAGCCAAACTTGCGGAGATCAGGAACAAAAATTTGAGGAAGGTGAGGTCTGGTGGTTTGACCATAAGAAATTACACACAGCACACAATGTTGGCATGACCGATAGAGTGCATATAATATTTGATTGTGTACCTAAAAATCCTTTATGACGAGTGTGACCGTAAGTACTGATAATACAGCTACTGTTAACAAAAGTAGGGTATCCAAAACGGAAATCAAACTTGCCACAGTTGACGAAATGTTGGCAGAAGCCCAAACATTGTTTGACGAGCATTACGAAGAGATTGCCCGAAACAAACACGTTATGGTGCTAAAACCAGAAGAAATAACCTACCGTAAATCTGAAGAGATGGGTAGTATTTTTATTTTGTCAGCTAGGCAAGATGATGTTTTAATTGGTTATTCTGTTAACTTTGTATCTAATCATTTACATTATGCCGATCTTAAGTTAGCCCAAAATGATTTGCTGTTTATTAGCAAAGAACACAGGGGTGGCAGAGTTGGTTTAAAGTTAATAAAAGAAACAGAGAAACACGCAACATCGCTCGGATGCAAACTTATGTTATGGCACGCAAAAGAAAACACCACTTTAGCTGCAATGTTACCGAGATTAAAATATGGTGTACAAGATATTATGTTTTCTAAGGAGCTATGACATGGCAATTACGACAGCTATAGCAGCGGTTGCGAGTACAGGTTACCAAATTTACCAAGGACAGCAACAGAAAAAGCAACAAAAAAAGCAATTAGCATTGCAAGCACAGGCTAATGAGGATTCTAGAAAGCAAGCTAAAGCAGAAGCAGATCGTGCTGACATAGAGTACAACAAAGCAAACAGACAAACAGCAGATGTTAGTGCTATTACTGACGAAAGTGTATTAGCAGGTAAAGGTGGAGCAGCAGGTACTATGCTTACTGGCACTATGGGTGTAGATCCAAATAAATTAAACTTAGGCAAATCCTCCTTATTAGGCGGTTAATAAATGTACGAAACCAAAAGAGCTAAACTATTGACGAGGTGGGGTCACCTTAGATCGGAAAGGGCTACTTGGTGGTCACATTGGCAAGAGGTTACTACATATCTACTACCAAGAAATGGACGTTATTTTCAGCAAGATAGAAACAAAGGCCATAGAAGACATAACTCTATATACGACAATACTGGTACAAGAGCATTAAGAACATTAGGTGCAGGTATGATGGCAGGTGCAACAAGCCCTGCAAGACCTTGGTTTAGACTTGGAACAGTAGACCCAGATTTAAATAAGTATCCACCAGTAAAGATGTGGCTAAACGATGTCACAGAACGTATGCAATTGGTGTTTACTAAATCAAATACATACAGAACATTACATGGTATATACGAAGAATTAGGAGCATTTGGAACGGCAGGGTCAATAATATTACCTGATATGAAAAATGCAATACATCATTACCCGGTAACGTGTGGTGAGTATGCAATTGCTACGGATTATCAGGGCAGAGTTAACACTTTGTATAGAGAATTTCAAAAAACAGTAGGAGAAGTTGTTAGAGAGTTTGGATATAACAAATGTTCAACGTCTGTTAAGAATTTGTACGACAGAGGTTCATTAGATCAATGGATTACGTTAGTTCATGCGATAGAACTAAGAGATGATAGGGAACGTGACTTTAAAAAGAAAGACAATATGAACATGGCGTACAAGTCTTGTTACTTTGAAACAGGTGGTGAAGGCGATAAGGTGTTAAGAGAGAGTGGATTTAAAGATTTTCCTGTAGTTGTACCAAGATGGGGCATAGCAGGTGGCGATATTTATGGCAATTCACCGGGTATGGAGTCATTAGGTGACATAAAACAGTTACAACATGAACAATTACGCAAGGCACAGGGCATTGATTACCAGACTAAACCACCATTACAAGTACCTAGCTACTTAAAAAACCGTGATGTAGACAGTTTACCGGGAGGAGTTACGTTTATTGATGGTCAACAAGGCAAAATTGAGACAGCATTTAATGTAAATCTAAACTTACAGCACTTGTTAATGGACATACAAGACGTAAGACAACGTATTAATGGTAGTTTTTATGCTGATTTGTTTCTTATGTTGGCAAATGCTACTGATACAAGGATGACCGCAACAGAAGTAGCGGAACGACATGAAGAAAAACTGCTTATGTTAGGGCCAGTATTGGAAAGATTACACAATGAATTGTTAGATCCATTGGTAGATATTACGTTTAGCAGAATGATTGAAGCAAATTTAGTACCACCTGCCCCAGAAGAGTTGCAGGGTATGGAATTAAACGTAGAATTTGTATCTATGTTGGCACAAGCTCAACGTGCTATTGGTACAAATAGTGTTGATAGGTATACAAATACAATGGGTGCTATTGCCCAAATGAAGCCAGATGTACTTGATAAGTTTGATTCTGATGCATGGGCTGATAGTTATGCTGATATGTTAGGTATTGATCCCGGACTAATAGTACCCGGACAGGTTGTAGCTAAGATACGTCAGGAAAGAGCAGCAGCACAACAGGCAGCAGCACAGGCACAACAACAGCAACAAGCGGTAGAAAACATGGCAAAACTTGGTAAAGTAGACTCAGGTAATGCTATGGACATGATGAACCAATTTAGTGGTTACAATTCACCATCACCATTGGAGGTATAAATGGATTTAATTGATTTAAAAAAAGACCCACAACCTGTTGACACTAATGAAATGTATGACGAACCGATGTATAGCTACGGTTTGTGTATATCGTTAGGCAAAGAAGAGTTAGAAAAATTAGGTATAGAACAACTACCACAAGCAGGTAGCGAGATGATGCTAAAAGCAAAAGCATATGTAAAAACTGTTAGAGAAAGTCAAGAAAAAGATGGTGTAGAACAGAATGTAGAGTTACAAATATGTGCAATGGCTATAGAACCATTAGACAAAAGTGGTGATCAAGCAGAAGGATTGTATAGCGAAAAGGCATCTGCCCCACCAAAAGCAAAGCCTGTTGCACAACCTACTACAGGTACATACCTTACAGGGAGTTAATTATGGCTGAAGATCCAAATTTTACAAAAATGTCACCTGAGTACAAAAAAAGGTACAGAGAAATGATTAAAAAACACGAAGAAGAAGAAAAAAAATTAAAGAAATTATATAATAAATCAAATATGGGAGGTAAATAATGGCTGACGCAAAAAATATTATACCTGCAAAAATAAAAAGAAAAGCAGCAACATTAGAAGCTATGAAAGAGGGAGGTATGGCATCTGATAAACAGTTAGAAGAACTAGAAAAACTTAAAAAACTTTACCCATCAATGTTTTAATTATGAGTTTATACGAAAACATACACAAAAAACGCAAAAGAATTAAGGATGGTTCTGGCGAACGTATGAAAAAAAAGGGTGAAAAAGGTAGACCTAGTTCAAAAGATTTTAAAGATGCAGCAAAAACTGCAAAAAAAATGTATCCTAAACAAAACTAGGTGTGACCGTAACCCAGTTATAACTCGATATATTTAAGCATGAGCGAATACAATCCTCTCGATCTCAAAAGTCAACAAAAATCTAAAGACAATAAAAAGTTTGCAGAACGAATTGACCGACAGAACGAGGAATCGGATATAAAGTGGCTCATGAGCAGCAAGAGGGGTCGCAGATTAATCTGGAGACTTTTGGAGCAAGCAGGTGTTTTTCGATCATCGTTCAACACTAACGCAATGGCAATGTCATTTAGCGAAGGTAACAGAAACTATGGTTTGCAAATACTGACCTTAATTCACACTCTCTGCCCAGAACTGTATCCGACAATGATCAAGGAGCAAAAAAATGTCAGAGACGCTGATGACGGAAGCCAACCAAACAAATGAAGGTGACTCGCAGCAGACAGTAGACGCAACAACTGAGCAATCAACTGAAGCAACTACTGACACACAGCAGCAAGCTGAAAGTGTACAGGATCAACAAGTTTCGGATGAAACCGCTGTTGAAAGTGAAACTAGCGATCAGGAAGCACCACAAGGAGCACCTGAGACATACGAGTTTAATACAAAGATTACTGACGAATCTGCTGAACTCGACCCCGAAGTAGTTACTGCATTCGGTGAAGTCGCTAAAGAACTTGACCTGCCACAAGATGCTGCACAAAAAGTTTTAGATAAAGTTGCACCTGTTATACAGGCAAAACAAGCCAAAGTACTAGAGCAAGTAAAAGTAGATTGGGCTAATGATTCACAAGCTGATAAAGAATTTGGCGGTGAAAATTTAGCTGAAAATTTAGAAATTGCAAAAAAATCTCTAGATGCTTTTGGTTCTGATTCTTTAAAGTCGCTGCTGCATGAAACAGGTTTTGGAAATCATCCTGAGATAATCAGGTTTATGTACAAAGCAGGTAAGGCAATTAGTGAAGACAGTTATGTTGGTAATTCAGAAGGTGCTATGTCTCAAGGGGCAGATCCTAAAGATTTTAACAGCATAGCTAACGCACTATATTCAAATCAGCAAAACAAGTAAGGAGTTATTAAATGGCTACACTCTCAACCTCAAATTTAACACTAGCGGATTGGGCAAAAAGATCTGACCCAGACGGTAGAGTTCCCATCGTTGCAGAGCTACTATCTCAAACCAACGAAATATTAGATGATTGCGTGTTTAAGGAAGGTAATTTACCTACTGGTGAACGTGTAATTATTAGAACTGGTTTACCTTCAGTTTATTTCCGTGCATTAAACCAAGGTATTCCGGGCAGTAAATCAACAACTGCACAAGTTGATGAAGCGTGTGCAATTCTTGAAGCTCGTTCTGAAGTAGACAAAGACTTAGCGATGTTAAATGGTAACACCGCACAGTTCCGTTTATCTGAAGATACTGCGTTCTTAGAAGCAATGAACCAGACTCAAGCTGAGACAATGTTTTACGGTAATCCCGGAACAGATCCTAAAAAGTTTCTAGGTCTTGCACCAAGATACGGTGATCTTTCTGCTGATAATGCTGTAAACATTCTTGATGCAGGTGGATCAGGTTCTGATAACGCTTCTGTATATCTAGTTGTTTGGGGTGATAATACTGTTTATTGTCCTTTTCCTAAAGGATCTAAAGCAGGTTTAACTCACGAAGATCTTGGTGAGCAAACTGTTTACAATAGTGACGGTACAAGGCTACAAGCTTTTGCTACTCGTTACCAATGGAAAAACGGTTTGGTTGTTAAAGATTGGAGATACGTTGTTCGTATTTGTAATGTTGACATTTCTGACCTACTCGGTAGTGCTAATACACAAACTGCTGCTGCATCAACTAACTTAGTTAAATTGATGGCTAGAGCATTATACAGAATACCTAATATGGCTATGGGAAGAGCAGCATTCTATATGAATAGAACTGTTCACTCAGGCATGAGTATTGCTGCACTAGATAAATCACAAAACGTATTATCAATACAAGAAGGTTTATCACAGTTTGGATCTGCACAAAGTTACCTATCATTCTTAGGAGTACCTCTAAGAAGAGTAGATGCCTTGATCAATGCTGAAGCTCGTGTGACTTAATAGTTACAAGTTTTTTTATACTATTTTTTTGGAGATTTTCTTAAAATGATTACAGACAAACTGCTCAGAGTGAGCGAAGATCAAGCATTAACTACAACTGCTGTATCTACTAACACTATTGATTTAAGTGTTGCTAGAGATGTAGGTGAAGGTACTTCTTTGTACATGAACTTTGCAGTAACAGAAGCACTAGCTAATGGTACAAGCGTAAAGTTTGAAGTTATTAGTAGTGCCGCAGCAAACTTAGGTACTCCTACTGTAATTGGTAGCACCGATGCTATCCTTACAGCAGCATTAACACTAGGTAAAAATGTAGTTGTTCGTATTAACCCAGATATTGCTGGCAAAGGCCAAAGATATTTAGGTGCTAGAT
>Ga0181414_1000711_pt1 | contig 10066 bp, 8 predicted proteins | sample 37SPOviralmetaG_FD_130139 | JGI IMG/M metagenome (GOLD analysis project Ga0181414, IMG submission 130139) | Marine viral communities from the oligotrophic San Pedro Time Series (SPOT) site, San Pedro Channel, CA, USA - 37 SPOT_SRF_2012-11-28 | ecosystem: Environmental > Aquatic > Marine > Strait... | reverse complement strand
TTTAGCGGATGTGGCGGAACTGGTAGACGCGCTAGATTTAGGATCTAGTGAGCTTTGCTCGTGGAGGTTCGAGTCCTCTCATCCGCACAATTTAAAATTTATTTATTTTGGTGGAAATTCCACAATTATTTCTGTTGAATTTGCAGTGGCATAAACTTTTTGATTTTTATCTCTTAGAGTTCCAGTAACAAAAATTACTTTTCTACCTATTTTTTCAATCACCGCTGATGCAGTAACTTCTCCTGTATCAACTGTCATGGGTCTGAGGTAATTCACTCTTATATCTGTAGTCATTGTTAAAAAACCTTTATCCAGCTGACAATTAGCTGAAATACTATTACAAGAATCTAACATTGTTGCTGCCAACCCTCCATGTACAGTCCCTAAAGGATTGTAATGAAATTCCTGTGGTGTAACGGTAAAGGTTACTTGTCCCTTATCATCAACTTCAACTTTCGATGTATCTATTAGAGATCCCATTGGGACATTTTCAATCGGTAAATTTGTAAAAAAGTCTCTTCTGGCATCCTTGTCTAAACTTACTAATTCAAGAACTAGGCCTTGAGTTAGCTCCCATTTAAAAGTTCTTTCATTCATCGTCGGAATCAGTTGCTCTTGTTTGTAGTTCTGAAACAATGTCTGCATTCGCTAAGGTTGTAACATCTCCTAGTTTTCTTTCTTCTGAAATATCTTTAAGAAGCCTTCTCATAATTTTTCCACTTCTAGTCTTAGGTAAATCAGCAGTTATAACTATGCTTTTTGGTTTTGCTATAGGGCCAATCTTGTCACTTACATGTTGTCTAAGGTCAGCAATAAGTTCTTCATTCCCTTCATCTGTTCCTATTAACGAAACAAATGCAGCAATAGCTTCTCCTGTAATTTCATCACTTCTTCCTATTACCGCAGCTTCTGCTACAGCTTTGTGAGATACCAATGCACTTTCAACTTCTGCAGTAGAAATTCTGTGCCCAGATATATTCATGACATCGTCTACACGCCCTAAAAGCCAAATATAACCTTCATCATCATACTTCGCACCGTCACCAGCAAAATATAACCCTTTATGTTGTGACCAATATGTATCTAAATACCTTTGATCATCACCATAAACTGTTCTTAACATTGATGGCCATGGGGACTTTATTGCTAAAAATCCTCCTTCACCCTTCCCTACTTCTTTACCATCATTGTCAATTACAATTGACTCTATTCCAGGTAGTGGACCACAAGCAGAACCGGGTTTTGTGCTTGTTACACCAGGTAACGGGGAGATCATTATTGAACCTGTTTCTGTTTGCCACCAAGTATCAACAATCGCACAATTTTTTCCACCAATATATTCGTGATACCACATCCATGCTTCTGGGTTGATCGGCTCTCCAACAGTTCCTAGCAATCTTAATGAGCTTAAGTCGTGAGACTGTGGATGCTCTACGCCCCATTTCATAAATGCCCTAATTGCAGTAGGGGCTGTATAAAAAATATTAACCTTATATTTTTCAATAATATTCCATAGCCTTTTTTCATTAGGAGCATTAGGTGCGCCTTCATACATTACACTTGTAGCTTTGTTTGCTAACGGACCATAAACAATATAACTATGACCTGTGACCCATCCGCAATCTGCAGCACACCAATAAATATCATCATCCTTTATATCGAACACTTCATGGTGAGTTGTTGTTACACCAGTTAAATATCCCGCCTGGGTATGAACAATTCCTTTCGGTTTAGCAGTTGTGCCAGAAGTGTACAAAATATATAACATATCTTCAGCATTCATAACTTCAGGCTCACATTCGGAAGATTCATTTTCTGTTACATCGTGATACCAATGATCTCTTCCCTCAGTCATGTTAATTTCTTGTTCAGTACGCTTTACAACAATGACATTTTCTACGTAATCGGTAAGTTCTAGTGAACCGTCAACATTGTTTTTTAAAGGAACTATTTCACCTCGTCTCCACGCTCCATCAGCAGTAATTACTGTTTTAGCTTTTGCATCATTTATTCTGTCCGCAAGAGCTTCTGATGAGAAACCACCAAATACAACTGAATGCACAGCCCCAATCCTGGCACATGCCAACATTGAAACCACAATTTCAGGAGTCATTCCTAAATAAATTGCTACTCTATCCCCTTTTTCTACTCCGAGTTTTTTTAAAGCATTTGATAATTTACAAACTCTCTTGTATAAATCCATATATGTAATTTCTTGTGTATCTCCAGGTTCACCTTCCCAGTAAAAAGCAACTCTTTCACCATGAGAATCAAGATGCCTATCTAAGCAATTGTAGGATAAATTTAGCTCACCATCTTTGAACCATTTATAAAATGGAGCGTTTGTATCATCTAATATTTCTGTTGGTTCTTTAAACCAGGAAATTCTTGTTAGTGCTTGTTTTTGCCAAAATTCTAGAGGATTTTTTTCAGCATCCTCATACCATGAAGATGTTGCATTTGCATTTTTTATAAATTCTGGAGAAGGTGGAAATTTTCTTTCTTCTTTGAGTAAATTTTCGATTTTTTCATTCATAATTCTCCCTTATTAAAATAGTATATATATCAATAAAGAGAAAAATCTACTTAAGAAGTCATAAAATAGTAATTAAAACCATCACATAAAGCATTCCATGATGCGTTTATTATATTTTCATGAACACCAATGGTACTCCACTGTTTACTTGAATCCGTAAACTCTATTAATACTCTAGTTTTAGCTTCTGTGCCGTCAGAAGAATCAATAATCCTAACTTTGTAGTCGATTAGTTTTACATTATTAATATCTTTGTAGTCATTTTCTAGCGCCGATTTTAGTGCTTTAGAAAGGGCATCTACTGGCCCAACTCCCTCACCAGTTTTTACATAACGACTTTCATTTACAAAAATTTTACAAACTGCTTCAGAAACAACATTTTCAGAGTTTCTTCTTTCAGAGAAAACTCTGAAACTTTCAAATTCAAAAAATTTAGGTGTAATTCCTTTTATTGAGTTCATTAATATATAAAGAGAAGCATCTGCTGCTTCAAATTGGAAACCTAGATACTCAAGGTTTTGAACTTGTTGAATAAGCTGTTTAGCTTCTTCATTATTTATATTTATACCAAACTCCTCTGCTTTCGTAATTACACTTGCTCTACCAGCTAATTCAGAAACAGTAGTTCTTGTAAAATTGCCAACTTTTGAAGAATCTATGTGTTCATATAATGAACTATCTTTTGACATACCTGATGCATGAAGCCCTGCTTTGTGGGTAAAAGCTGATGAACCAACATATGGATGCCTTGAATCGATAGACACATTTACGAGTTCTGCAATATGATTAGCTGTTTGAGTTAGCTTTTCAAGAGAATCTAAAGGAATTGTTTTATAATTTTGTTTTAAAGATAGATTAGGAATGAGCGTGCACAGGTCAGCATTTCCAGTTCTTTCACCATACCCATTTATAGTTCCTTGAACGTGGTCAACACCAAGTTCTACAGCCACCATTGAATTAACAACAGCACAGCCATTGTCATTTTGAAAATGAACACCAAATTTTGTTTTTGGATATTTATCTATAATCTCTGAAAGAATTTTTCTAACTTCCTCAGGTAATGTACCTCCATTAGTGTCGCAAAATATAAAACAATCTGCACCAGCTGAAAGTACTGATTCAAGGATTTTCATACTTGTTTGAGAGTCCTCTTTGTAGCCGTCAAAAAAGTGTTCTGCATCAAAAAATACCTTTTTACCCTTTGATTTTAAGTATAAAATTGTATCAACTGCCATATCAATTGCACTCTCAACATCAGTTTGTAATGCCTTTGTAATATGAAGTTTTGAGGACTTACCAACAATACAAACATAATCAGTGCCTGAATCTACTAATGCCTTAACTTGAGGATCATCTTTAGCTGATAAATTTAGTTTTCTAGTAGAACCAAAGCTTACAAGTTTTGCGTTTTTTAAATTTAACTCTTTTTTTGCGGTTTCAAAAAATTCTTCCTCTTTTGGTGATGCGCCTGGCCAACCGCCTTCAATAAAACTAACTCCTAAATCATCTATTAGCTTAGCAATTGCAATTTTATCCTTAACAGAAGGAGAAATTCCTTCCTGCTGGAAGCCATCTCTTAAAGTTGTGTCAAATATATCTATTTTCATAATCCCAAAAAAAAACCCTTGCAACGCAAGGGTAACAACGCTTAGTACGTTGCTCCTAAATAATAATTATAATTTTTTTCATTGTGACAATATTACATTGTTTTTCTTGATTGTCTAACAGAAAAATAAACTGCTGTTAATAAAGCAAAAGCTATAACAATGTTTAATGGATTTAGAGGTCTATCATTGCTTGATATCAATTCGAAAGTTTTATTCGAAACTCCATCTGATTCAAAAATAATAGTATTTTCTATAATATTGCTTATATTTGGTTTTGTAATTTCTCCATTTACTTTAAAACCCAGCTTTCCATCAAAAACCTTTTCATAGCCCGATTGATTAATAATTTCATTTGAAGTATCAAACAACTCACCAAAAGATCCATAAATTCTGAATTCACCATCATTATTTTGAAAATCTATCTCTTCAATTGGTAATAGTAAAAGGGCTGTGTTTTCGTTAGATTTTAAAAGTTCAAATTGGTCCTTAAGCTCACTTATGTTTGCAAAATCGTTTCTCACTAATATTCCAAGATAAGCATCTTCCTGAAATATACTTGAACCAAATCCATCTGGAAGGTCAGTAATTATATCATTTAGACTTCCAATTGAAGATTCTTGACCCATGTCGAGAGCATATAATTGAAGTTCTTCATCAATTAGTAATTTAATAGTGTACTTTCCAGAAAAGTCTTCGTTAAATTCAAGATTCATATCCCATTTAATTTCACAAGCAGAAAATACAAGAAAAGCTACAAGTAAATAAATTTTATTTTTAAATTTCATTTAATTTCCCAACTAACTCTACCGCTGCTAATTTTCTATGGCTTATGTTTGATTTTTCATCTAAAGTCATTTCAGCTAATGTTTTCCCACTAACCTCAAAAATAGGATCATAGCCAAAACCATTTTTTCCTCTTGGTTTAAATACAATATTCCCCTTAATAACTCCTTCTGATGTTATAAAATTTAAACCATCAAAATAACAAAGAACTGTTTTAAAAAACGCACTAAGATTATCAACTGTTTTAAGTTCATTTATTAATTTTTGATTATTTTCAACATCCGTAGAACTTAAGCCTGCATATCTCTTTGAATGAACACCAGGCTGACCATCTAATGCATCAACAAACAAACCTGAATCGTCAGAAATAATTGGAGATTTAAAAACCTCGTAACATTCTTCAGCCTTCTTTTTTGCATTCTCTTCAATTGTATTTTTATCTTCAATTACATCTGGAATATCTTTATTAACTATCAAGGTGTGTTTACTTCCAGATTCTTGAAAAATTTTTAATAACTCTTTGTGTTTATTTTTATTATTTGAAGCTAAAAGGATTTCCATCTGCTTATTTTTGTATTTCAAATACTTCTTTTATACACTCTTTTCCAAGTTCAAAAAGTTGATCGAGATGTTCTTTTGGAAATGGCTTTCCTTCTGCAGTGCCCTGTATCTCTAGTATTTCAAATTTTTCATCCAGTACTAAATTGAGATCTACCTCTGCATTAGAATCTTTTGCATAATCAAGATCTGCTACCAATTCACCAGTAACAATTCCAACTGAAATGGCACCCACTTTACTTGTAAGAGGATTTTGATTTAATTTGTTTTCTTGGATCATTTTCTCGAATGTATCATTAAGAGCTATCCAAGCACCATTAACGGAAGCTGTTCTTGTACCTCCATCGGCTTCTAATACATCGCAATCTACTGTAAAGGAGTACCCGTTTATAATTCCTAAATTGCAAACAGCTCTTAAAGATCTTCCAATTAATCTTGAAATTTCTTTAGACCTGCCAGACTCAAAAGATTTTCTCGATATTCTATTCCCAGATGACCCAGGTAACATATTGTACTCTGCAGTTACCCAACCCTTGTCAGAATTTAGCAACCAGTCTGGAAGTCTAGTTGAGACAGATACTGTAACTAATACCTTTGTATTACCTGATTCATATAAAACTGAGTTTTCAGCAGAATTTATAAAGTTTTTGGTTACTTTTATTGGCCTCATTAAGGTGACATCCTTTCAATTTTCCATTTATGATTATCTTGTTTATAACTAAACCTATCATGTGTCCTGTTTCTTCTCCCCTGCCAAAATTCCCAATAATTAACCTCAATAGCGAACCCACCCCAAAAGTCAGGTCTTGGTATTTCTTTTCCTTCATATTTTTTTTCGAGCTCATCAATTTTTTTAGTAATATCTTCTCTAGAAGAGATGATATTGCTTTGCGCAGAGGCCAGGGCACTTAATTGTCCACCTCTTGGTCTTGTTTTAAAATATTCATCAGATACTTTTGAGTCAGATTTTTTTGCTTTACCTTGAAATCTGACTTGTCTATGAATTTCAGCCCAGTAAAAAATACCAGAAACATTTGGGTTAGCAAATATCTCCATTGCTTTTGGGCTCTCGTAGTGTGTATGAAAGATTAAATTATTGTTTACAATATTTTTAAATAACACATATCTCGATCTCGGGGCATTTTCATATACAGTAGCTAGAACCATTGCATTAGGTTCGTAAATTTGAGTTTTAATTGCTTCATCGAGCCATTTTGTAAATTGTGTTATGGGGTCTTGATTTAAATCTTCTGATGTGAGATCTAGATCACTATATTCGTTCCGCAGAGATTGAATCTTTTCTGAAAAGTTTTCCATTAATTTGATTTAATATAATTTAAAGCTGATCCACTTTCAAACCAACTTATTTGCTCTTCAGATAAAGAATGGCTTGTATCTATATCTACTACTGAACCATCTTCTTTCTGTATAGAGACTGTAACTTTACTTCCTTTACTTAAGTTTTCCAGATTTTTAATGGTTAATTTATCATTCTGCTCTATCTTTTCATAGTCAGCTTTGTCTTCAAAAGTCAGCGGTAATATCCCTTGCTTTTTCAAATTAGCTTCATGAATTCTTGCAAAGCTTTTGACTAAAACTACTTTACAACCTCTAAACCTTGGCTCCATAGCAGCGTGTTCCCTTGATGATCCCTCTCCGTAGTTTTCATCACCAATTGCAATCCAATTTATATTATTTTCATGATAAGTTTTAGCTAAATCAGGTAATGTCATAACTTCATTGCTAAGGGTGTTAATACCAGTTCCCGATTCTTCAGAAAAAGCATTATTGACGCCGATAAATAAGTTTTGAGAAATATTTTCTAAATGGCCTCTAAATCTTAACCATTTTCCAGCAGGTGAAATATGATCTGTTGTACATTTACCAACTGCTTTCATGATGACCGTCATCTCTAAATAATTTTTTGCATTAAATTCATCAAAAGGCGTTAACACCTGCAACCTTTCAGAATCTGGGCTAATTACTACTTCAACCTCACTGTCTTCTTTAGGTTGAACAAATCCTTCTAAAGTGCTTGCAAATCCCTCTGGAGGTAACTCTTCTGCAGTTGGAGGTGACAGCTTTACCTCTTCCCCCTCTTCATTTACTAAAGTATCATTTAAGAAATCAAACTCTAAAGTTCCACCCAGAGCTAATCCAATTACAGTCTCTGGAGATCCGATAAAAGATAGCGTTTCTTTATTTCCATCATTCCTGGCCGGAAAATTACGATTATACGATGAAACAATTGTGTTGCTTTCACCATCTTCAATATCATCTCGCTTCCATTGCCCAATACACGGACCACAAGCATTAGCAAGAACAGTTGCGCCTATTGCTTCAAGATCTTTTAAATATCCATCTCTTTCGATAGTTGCTCTAGTAATTTCTGACCCAGGTGTAACCATCAATGGCACTTTTGACTTAAGTCCTTTTTTGGCTGCCTCTCTAGCTATGAAAGCTGCTCTACCAATGTCTTCATATGATGAATTTGTGCAAGATCCAATAAGCGCGTTTGAGATTTTAAGAGGATAACTATTATCTAGAGCATCATTCTTTAATTTTGATACCGGACGAGCTAGATCTGGTGTATGAGGTCCTACAATGTGAGGTTCAAGATTGTCTAAATTAATTTCTATTACTTGATCAAAGTAATCATTTGGATTATTTACTACATCATCATCAGCAGTTAATAAATGCATATTTTCTTTTGCAAGGGAAGCGATGTCTCCTCTACCAGTAGATTCCAAATACTCTTCACCCTTTTTGTCAAAAGGAAATATAGAGCATGTAGCCCCTATCTCAGCACCCATATTTGTAATTGTTGCTTTACCTGTAGTTGAAATAGATTCTGTTCCTTCACCAAAATATTCTACAATTGCATTTGTTCCGCCTTTAACAGTTAAAATTTCTGCAACTTTCAAGATTATGTCTTTAGGAGCTGTCCACCCACTTAATGTTCCTGTTAGTTTTACACCAATAAGTTTTGGTATTTTTGTATTAAAGGGCATGCCAGCCATTACATCTACAGCATCTGCTCCGCCTACACCAATTGCAATCATGCCTAACCCACCTGCATTCGGTGTGTGGCTATCAGTGCCTATCATCATTCCGCCTGGAAATGCATACTGCTCTAAAACAACTTGATGAATAATTCCAGCACCTGGGCCCCAAAAACCAATATTATATTTTTCAGAAGCAGTTCTTAAAAAATCAAATACCTCTTTATGAGTTTTATTTGCAACTTGTAAATCACTGTTTGCACCTTCATATGCCTGAATTAAATGATCACAATGAACAGTTGTAGGTACGGCTGTTTCAGGAAGTTGAGCTTGCATAAATTGCAATAGTGCCATTTGAGCTGTTGCATCTTGCATTGCTACCCTGTCAGGCAAAAAGTCACCGAAGTCTTCTCCTCTATTTAGTGAAATATCAGATACGTCTTTAGCATGGCCATATAAAACTTTTTCAGCTAAAGTCAGTGAATTGCCTTTTCTGGCTTTGAATTCAGCAATATTTAATTCAAGAGTTTTATAAACTCTTTCTACTAATTGAATATGTGTTTTTGAAAGATCCATCAAATAATTATATATTTACTTGAGTCTAAAGATGAACTTATCTAAATTCTGTACAAGTATTCTTAAACTCACAATAATCACACCATTTACCAACTTTGTGACTAGGGCTTAACGCATCAAAAGGTATCCAAGATGCTGGCTTTTTTGCAATATCTTCAAATTTTGCTTTTGCGGACTCGAGTTCACTAATACCAAACTTTCTTTCTTTTACAAATGCATTATTGTCAGATACGTAAATATGCAATACTATAATTTCTTTTTCAGATTTCATAAGCTGTGAAGCTCCTAAAGCATAAAGCTGCGCTTCTAAAGAGTCTTCGGGTATTTCTGGGCGTGTTTTTAGCTCAATTATTATTGGTATATCACCAAGTCTTCCAGCTAAGTCAGATTTTCCAGTAAAAATTGTTGCTACTTTCTGGTCAACAACTTTTCCATCTCTCAAGCCTTTTCCTTCGGTAATACAAGTAAAACCTAAAATATATTCTGATTCTTTTATTTTTAAGTCATCATAATTATTTAATTGTGAAACTAGTTGTTGGTATTTTAAATAAAGCTGTTCTCGAGTAACTTCATCCTCTTCATTTGTTAATTGGTTGAAACTTTCTATATTTTCCTTTTCTGAAAATTTTTCATTATTAAGCAAAATTTCCTGTGAAAATTGATGAAACTTAGTAGCCACTGATTCTGATTCATACTCAATAAAGTCCTCTCTTGGTAAACCATACTGAACATTCCATGCAGTTCTTCTTTCGCAATTAGAAAGTTTTACCAAATTTGTTTTTGATATTTTTACTTCTCTAATACGATTAGTAATTTTGTCAGCATTAATTAGTGGAAATTGTCCACATCTAGATGCTTGATCACAATAATCGCATTGTTTTCCAGGAGTACGCTTTTTCCTACCTTCTAGATATTCTTCTAAGGTATCGAAATAATCATCAATAATTTCATCAGGATTTTCTACCATCTCAATTTCTACTAAGTCATCTAATTCAATAGCAGCT
>Ga0181414_1000710_pt1 | contig 10067 bp, 10 predicted proteins | sample 37SPOviralmetaG_FD_130139 | JGI IMG/M metagenome (GOLD analysis project Ga0181414, IMG submission 130139) | Marine viral communities from the oligotrophic San Pedro Time Series (SPOT) site, San Pedro Channel, CA, USA - 37 SPOT_SRF_2012-11-28 | ecosystem: Environmental > Aquatic > Marine > Strait... | reverse complement strand
GGGATTTTTTAAACCAACAGCATTTGGTATAGGTTTAGCAAAAGGTGGATTAGATTTATTTGATAAGGCAGAAAAAGCAAGTGAAGAAGGTCTAGAAAATTTAAAAATTGCAAGAGATGAAGTTAATGAAGAGATTGCAGCTGTAAAAGACACGCATAATAAAGCAATTCAGATAGGAGATACAGTAGGGGGAGGGGCCTTTGCTCAATATTTATTTGCATCAGAGGGTTTAAATAATCTAGCTTCCTATGCAGACATGCCCTTATCAGAGAGACAAAAACAATTATCGTTAGCAAAAAGCACTTTTGAAAATTTACCTGCTGAACAAAAGGCTGTATACACAGATGGTGGTTTCTCTGAAGCTGTTACTTCTTCTTATGACAAGGAGGTCGACTCTCTTAAAATTAAAAAAGGATTAGTTAATACTAATAATATGGGAGAAGCCACAGCAAATACTTTATTAGGTAAAGTACAAACAATGGTCGATAGAGGTTTTGAACCTAGAAGACAGGATATTATAGACACTGTTAGTACAGGTGAATTAAAAGAATCTAAACCTATCGAGGGTAGTTATGAATCCATACAAACTAGTGCAAGTGAAATACCATATTTAGACATGGATTTAGAAACTAAAAGAACTTTTACAACAGCATTTCAATCATATATGAAAGATGAATTTTTAGACCCTATATTAAATAAAACAAAAGACGAAAGTGCAATAGATAATCAAATAAAAACTGCAATCAAAACAGCACTGCCAACGGCTTTTGATTTAGTACAACCCGATGGAAGTGTAATTCAAGATGGAAAATCTGTAAATGAGGTTTTATTACAATTAAGAGGAGACTCTCAAATTACTTTAGATACTATAAGAGAAGAAATATTAATGGAGGATTATTTTAATCAAAGATATAGAGGAGGGTACGGAGACGGCTATTTATCTAACTTAAAGGAAGGATATAGTCAACTTGACCCGTCTACAATATTACAGGTATTTGCCTCTTACGATATTCCTTACGAAGAAAAAGTTAGATTAGCAGTTCAAGAAGGGTTTATGGATGAAGAGGCAGTACGAAAAGGTTTTCAAGAATTAGGAATACAGTAAATGTCTGTAGCAGACCAAATTCTAAATCAATCTTCTAAAAAAAGAGAAGATAAAAAATATAAATTTAAAATAGATGATACCCCTGACTATAGATTAGATAAAGATGTAACAACTATATCAGCATCTGAACTATCATCTTTTAAAGAAGAACCCCGTGAAGCAAAAGATTTATCTGAGGCTATGGCATATGCTTTTAAAATAGGAGTGACAGATACCTATAGAGGCGTAAAACAGATTGTTGGCTATGATAAGGAACAGATGAAAAAAGACCAAAAAGAACTGCATAAGCTAATGGAAAAACATGGTGGTTTTGTAAAAGGTGCTTATTTTTTTGGTGCATTACTAGACCCTGCCACTTGGTTACTTCCTTTTGCAAAAGCAAAAACTATATATCAAATGGGAAAGTACGGCATGGTTTCAGGTGCTGTTGCAGGAGCGGCAGGGTATGTAGATGAAGATAGTTTCTTAAATACAAGAACCAAACAAGCAGGGGCGGGTGCTATTGGTGGGGGTATAGTAGCACCAGGATTTGGATTGCTAAAAAATTTAGGAGTGAAAATAACAGGAAAAGGTCAGAAAATACCATTAACTGAAAGAGTTCATAAAATGAATTTTACTGCAGAAGATGCAGAAAAACTTAAACTTAATAAAATATATTTAGAAGGTAGGCAAACATCTCCTGGAATAAAAGAATTAACAGAGGAAGGGTTTAAAGGAAGAAAAGTAATTCAAAAAGCAGAGCCTAAAAGAATACAATACATTAGACCAACAAAAGATACGCCGTATACTAAACCTGATGTAGAAGTAATGCCAAAAAGTTTAGGAATTAGTAGAACTCAATTTCTTTCAAAATTAGATAAAGATTCAAAAGTAAAGTTTGACCCTACAAAAAAACAAGACCAGATAGTTAGAGATATGGAAACATTAAATAACCTATCTGCATATCATAAAAACACTAAAGGTGGTTTATTAAATGGTCCTAGATATTTTTTTAATAAGTATGTTGCAACACCATACAGGGAAAAGTTTGGTAAAAAATTATGGAAAAAAGTTTCTACTACAGGTGAGGGTGGTTTAAGCTTTGCAGGAGGGGCTATTGGATTTGCAGGTTCTTATGACCAACCAACAACACCATCAATAGATGCACCATTTAGTAATAAATTAGGAAGGGCATTTTTAGGAGCATTATCAGGATATTTAACAGGTAAGTATGTTTTAAAAACAAAAATGTCTACTCTTAGAGGTTTTTATAGAAGCACTACTGCACCTGTTAAAAGTAAAATAGGTCCTGAAGATGAGGCTTTTGAAATAGATGATACATTAGGAGAGTTTTTAGGTAGAGGTTTCTTAGATTTATTTACAAGAGATTATAAATTAATAAAACAAAAATCTGTAGGTCTTTCCAATAGTATCGTTAATCAATATGATAGTGTACTAAAAAATCTAGATAGATTATCAGCAGGTGAGTCTGCAGTAGTGACTAGTCTATTAGCGGGTGATATAAGTAAAGCAGTTGTGAGAAATAAAAATTTAGTAAAAATATCACAAGATGCAAGAGATGCAATACAAAGAGGTATGCAAGAACTAGTAGACTACGGATATCTTAGAAAAACTACATTTGATAGAAATGTTAATTCTTATTTAGGAAGAATGTTTTTAGACAATGATAGAATAGACTTTAGACAAATAGCAGATGCACTAAGACCAAGAGGTCAAATAATACAAACTACTCCTAAAGACTACATAAAGTTTTATAGACTTCAAAAACCATACGAAGAAGATGGCAGAACTATAAAAAAAGTTTTAGGAGGAACAAGAGAAAATCCAGAGCTAATACCTCATAGAGGTTGGGAGCTACCACCTGGTGTTACAATTAAAGATTTACAAAGTAAAAAAGGAATAGAGCTGTTAAAGAAAAAAGGAGTTATAGACAACGATGGTTTAATATCTATCAGATGGGATATGACTAAGACTGAAAGAATGGCTAAAGAAGAAATAGAAGACGCATCTTTATTAATAAATCAAACTATGAGAATACAATCTACTGCTATTGGGAACGCTGCATTTTATAATGATATAGCTAGAAGATATGCTATTAATAAAAAAGGTAAACTATACAGAAATTTAAGTGAATCCCAAATGGCAGAAAAGCACAATCTGTATATGATTCCAAAAACAAAAATAGGAGAGGGAGAGACTTCTATATTTAGATATGGAAACCTTGCAGGTAGATATGTAGACAAAGAAATATTTACAAATGTTTTACAGAGACAGAAGTATATGGAACTAAGACATGGTGCTTTTTTCCGTTCTTTTAGAAGTTTAAACAGACTTTGGAAGGCTAGTAAAACAGCTTGGAATCCAACCGTGCATGTAAATAATGTAGTTGGTAACTTTATATTTACAGATTTAGCAGATGTAGAATTTAAATATCTACCATACTCTGCAAAGATACTTTGGAATCATAGTAGAAATCCTGATTATCAATCTGAAATTGTACATTTGGCTAGACAACATGGAGTTTTTGATGCGGGTTTTGTTGATAAAGAATTAAAAAATATTACTCAAGATGCGTGGAGTAAAATATATAAGTATAACTCATCAAAAAATGAATGGGAAAATTCTGTATCTGTATCTGGTAGACTTTTATCAGCAGTTAGAAAAAACTTTATAACTAACAATGCAGAAGACTTATATAGATTAGAGGACCATGTATTTAGGTTAAATGCATTTATAGATAGATTAAGAAAAGGATATAGTGCAGATGAAGCTGCTCTTTTTGCTAGAAAACAATTTGTAGATTATGATATTCAAGCACCTGTTATTAATGCAATGAGAAACACAGTTACTCCATTTCTAGCATTTACATATAGAGTAGTTCCAATCTTAGCAGAAACTGCAGTTTTAAGACCTTGGAAATTCGCTAAATATGGTGCATTAGGTTATGCACTAAACAAAGCAGGTGAAATGTTTGGAGGCGGAGACCCTGACAAAGAAAGAAGTATGATGGAGGGAGATAAATATCTAGGAGGTAGAGTATTTAATTTAGGTATAATGCCATATAAAAATATAAAACTACCTTATAAAACAGAAGAAGGACAATCTAGATATATATTTATAGAAAGATATTTTCCTGGTGGTGATGTATTTGAAATGGGAAGTGGCAATGTAGGATTTTTACCTGCACCTTTACAAATAAGCGGAGGTATAGCAGGAGATGTAGTAACATCTTTATTAGGATTTGATTTATTTTTAGGTGAAAAAATTCCTGGAAGAGGTCTTTCTGGAGGTGAGGATTTACAATCTATAGTAGGAAGCATAGCATCAAAATTAATTCCAAACTTTCCTTTTGTACCAGGCTCTTTTTCAACTAAAAAAATAGACAGAGCAACTAGAGGTGGAGAAGAAAGTTTATTCTCAGAACAAGAGAGTGAACTAGTTGCCATAGCAAACTCAGTGGGAATAAAAGTAAACAACCAGTCAGTTACAAAGCTAAACAGAAAACTACAAACTAGGGTGCAAGAAAGGGTCAATTACTATAGAAGTCTTGTTCAAAAATTATATAAACAATTACAAACTGGTGAGATATCTAAGGCTAAATATGATAGAAAAAGAGCAAAAATAGTTAGAAAAATAGAAAAGGTAATGGAAGACTACAACATAAGAATAGATGGATATGAACCAAAAATGATAAAAGAGCCAGATTTTATACTAAAGATGTTAGGAAATAATGCAGAGTTAGATTATAAAACTGGTGGAGAATACGAAGTAGATTTAAGATAGGAGTAAATATGTTAAATATGTTATTAGGGCCAATCGCTAGTATCGTAGGGGATACAGTGAAAGGTTTCGTGGAGACTAAGAAAGCAAAAGCTGACTTAGCACTTACTGAGATAAAAGCACAGAAGTCATTGAAAGAACAACAGATAGCAGGTAAGGTTAAGTGGGAGGCTTCTGCAGTAGACCAAATGAAAGGGTCGTGGAAAGACGAACTAATTTTAATATGCCTGTTAGCACCTGCGGTGGCAGTATTTTTTCCTGGAATGACGGACCATATCCATGCAGGATTTATTGCACTACAGTCATTGCCAGATTATTATAAACATCTTTTATACATAGCATGTTCTGCTAGTTTTGGTATCAAAGGTGCAAAAGGTGCTATGGGTTTAATTAAAAATAAATAGGAGATATCATGGGTGATGTAGTAAAAGATGCTCTACGAGAGCAGATAAAAGAACACGAAGGATATAGACTAGATGTGTATAAGGACACATTAGGATTCGACACAGGAGGCTACGGCCATAAAATAATTCCGGGAGAAGAGATACCTACTACCAAAGAAGGTTGGGATGAGTTGTTTGAAAAGGATTTTATTAGAGCATGGAATGGTATGGAAGATATCTGTGCTGAATATAGTCTCGATATACCAATTAAAGGCAAGTGTATCCTATGCGAGATGACCTTTCAAATGGGTCCTGCAGGTGTTGGTAAGTTTAGAAACATGCTACTTGCTTTACAAAATCAATCGTATATAGAAGCTGCGTCAGAGATGCTAGATTCGAGATGGGCAAAACAGACCCCAAATCGTGCTAAGAAATTAAGCAGTCAGATGGAAGACCTAGCTAGTTAGTTTATCTAATAATTGTTGGGTGGTTTTATAAGTATAATTATATTCATTTTTTAAGTGAACTATAACTGCTTTTAGTATATGGGGTAAAGGTATTAGTAGTTTCTTATCTTGTGAGTAGGGTTCGTTTGTACCATACTTCTTTTTAAAATCTTCTATTAATTCTTTCGTATTAACAGTTTCTTCATCCCAATAAAAGTTACCATTGAATTTAGAATAAGATATCTTACAACTATATAAAACAAAAGTATCTTTACTTTTTGATAAAGTTTGGTGAGATGTTGTCATTGATTTCTGTCAGTCCTGCTAATAAATTAATTTGTTTTTGAACCTCAATAAAAGGCTTATTTGCTAAGTATTGTAGTAGAATATTTCTCTGCTCTTCACTTAGTACATAATTCTTTTCTTGGGGTTTTTCATTTTTGGTCATGTATTTCTCCTGCTATTGCAATATATGCAGCACCATCTGTATAACTATCGGCACTGCTTCCTGTTGTTGTTCTAGCTATCTTTAATATAGCCATCATCATAGCTACTTGTTCTGCATTTATATTACAATCTGTATATGCAGACCACATCTTAGCTATCTTATCATGGAGTATCTTCTTATCTCCATAAGCTTTTGCTCTGTCTCCAGAGACTAATCTCGATGCATCACTTAGTATGTCTTCAGTTTTCATTTGATGTTCTCTCTATATAATTATTACAATCAATTAATTTAATAATAGGAACTAAGTATCCCCAAGAAGTATTGTTATCTCCCCCAGGAACACTGTTAAACTTATTATTATTTATTATGTTTTTTAAGTCTTCTGTTTTAACTGTAATATTAAAACAAAACCTATCGCCGATATAAAAGTTTACAGTCCACCATTCGGCCTGTGTCTTTCTAATACCACTATCTTTACCTCTACTTTGGTATTCACAATAGTGATTACCTGTTCTAATCCACTTATCTCTTTCAGATTTTACTTCTGTCTTTTCACCTTCTTGTATTTCTCCTACTACTATCTCACCTTGTTTACCCCACTCTAAGTCATGCTTAAAATTAGAATTATGTTTCATGATTCTCCTAGTTTAGATTTTTTAAGTCTAAATATTTTGTTAAGTCTATGATATTACTCTCATCATTTTCTTTGATAAATTCTTCTTTACCTGTCAAATCTATATCATCTATTTGTGCTGATAGTTCTATACCCCTTTCATAAAAAGGGTCTGGATTTTCTAATACTTCTTGGGCAATCCCTAGAGCAACTAACTTACACATCTCTTTCTCAGGAGTATCTGCGGTATAATTAGTAGTAATTCCTACAGCAAACTTACCCTTCTTGTGAGGTTTAATTAATATTACTATACCATCATCAATAGTATCATTTTTCTTTGTCATTATTTTTTTCCCTGTGGGCTACATGAGTATACCAATAATATCTAGGATTTTTAGAACGAGGTTTGCCTTCATCATCAAACACTTGTTGTGGTAAATGTTCTATCTTATTACCCCAACAGTCTTGTTTAAAAGAACAAAAACCACATACACTATCTAGCACTCTGTTACCTGTTAATTTACTTCTATACTTTTCTTCTACATCATCAAAGCATCTTTCAAATGGTTTGTTTTCCATTAATGCTTTTATGTTGTCATCTGCTAATTGTAATGCCTCTTTCTTATGTTTAGTATCATCTCTTGGTAGAGATACTATACACATCTCACCTGTAGATTTATTAACTACAATCCAACCACCAAATTTTTTATTCTCTGTATCTGCATATAAATATCCTTGTGACTTATATCCAAACACATCCTTTTCAACAACCGCCTCAAAACCCATAGAGAATTTATTCTTAAATGCCCAATCACTAGCTGATTTAATATCATAAATCTTACCATCAATCTCAACATCATAAGTTCCATTCAGTCCACTCTCAAAGTATTTACTCTTTCTTGTGACTTGCTTTTGTTCACTATCAACTACAGTTCCAGAAGCTTTTAATAATAACATTGTTATAGCTTCTATCATATCTCCAAATATAAATCTTAATTTATTATTATATGGTTGTGCTTCTCTTTTAGCACCAGACTTTTCCATTTGTAATTGACATAAAGGTTTACCGATACCTGACATTCTTATTCTAAAAGAAGTGTCTCGTCTTTCTTTGAATTGTTTTCGGATTGCTTTCTTACAGTCTTCACCAAACTGTTCAATGAGTTCTTCACTGAGAGGCACAGGCGATTGTTCCGCCTGTACCAATAAATGTTTTATTTTATCTAGTATTTGTTCTGTCAAGAGTTAGTAACTTTTGATACTGCTTGAGTATCATCGGCATACTTTTTTAAATGAGCATGGTATTTATCCATGACTTGCTCATTCTTAGCTTCTATATCATTATTAAATAGTTGATAGGCTCTGCCATCATCACTATCTTCTAATAAATTAGCAGGAACATCTAATGATTTTATACTGCCAATCTTTATATTATAGAATGTATTACCACCAACAGTTTTTTCTTCTGTACCTAGCGTTACAGAATTGGACCACAGGATACCTTTGCTTTTTAATAATGAATCTATATTGTTCATTACTATAGCATTACCTCCTGCATATTTTAATTGAACAGGATATTGTTTTAAAGATATCTTATCACCTTTAGAATTTTCACCACTAATGTCTAATAGACCATACATAATCCTGTAGAACTTTGTACTATTGGCTCTTTCTTTTTGGTCTGGTGTTAAGTCGGCTCTATCTTTTGTCACAACATAACCACATTTAGTAGTTCCTAAAGTATCAAAAGCTTCTTCACCATACTTAACTAGGATAGACTCAGCAGAAAAATTTTTTTCTTTATTATCCCATGTCATGTACTGTTGTCTTTTCATAAAGGGTCTAAAAATTACTTTATCTGCATACACAAATTGTTCAGTGTCTTTATCCCACACATTGTAGCTACCCAGATGTTGTGTGATTTTATCCTCGTTATTTTTATCCTTATGGTTGTTTGTAATTCGCAGATTATAGATATAAGAAGGAGTGCTTTTAGCACCCATACCTGCCTCTGCTCTTATTTGTTCTTCGGACATATCTCCAAAGATTGTTTTGTCTGTCATATATATAACTCCTATATTCGTTTTAGGTCTAACCAATTATGCCCTTTTTTTATTTCATAGTCAAGTGGCACATTGAAATCAATATCGTATCTTTTATTAATAGATTGTGTGATACCATCACAAGCATTTTTTAGTTTATTTAGAACACTGTCTACCTCCTTTGGATGTACATCAATAATAATAGAATCATGTACAGTATTAATTAATCTTGTTCTCATATTTTTCATTGAATTATAAATATCAATACAAGCTACGGGAACTATATCACCTGTTGCAAAACCTTGCACAGGATAATTTCTAACTTGAGTATAAAAATTAGAGCCACCCCATGATGCTCTTTTTATACCCTCAAAATAATATTGCCTACCACTTGGAGAAGTATAAAAGGATGTAGCTATGGCAATATCTTCTATTCTTTCTTGCCATTCAGTAATGCCTTTATATCTTTTTCTAAAATAAGCATAATATTTTTTCTCTTCATCTGTGCCAGACATACCACCATACAAAGGTTTAAATGTATGTGCTTTTGCATCTTGTCTACTACAACCAATAACATTAGCAGTATTTTGATGAACATCTACACCTTCTAAAATATCTTGTATGGCTTGTTTATCTTGTGATAAGAAAGCTGCAACTCTAAATTCTAACTGTGCAAAATCCATTTCAATAATCTCACCATCATCAAATCTAGATTGTATAACTCTTTTTATAGGTAGCTTATCTCCTCTTGGTATGTTTTGAAAGTTAGGGTCAGAGCATGATAATCTACCTGTTACTACATTTGTTTGACTAAACTTAGGATGTAATAGATTGTTATGGTATGCTTCTTCTTTCATCTTATCTACAAAAGTAGATAGCCACTTCTCTATTTGTTTATATCTGATGATATAGTTTAGAAACTCTCTTACTCTTCCAGGATTTCTATCGCCGATATATTTTAAATTATCCATACCTACTTTAAAACCAAGGGATGTAACATCTCTTTGGTCTCTCGGTGTTATATTAAAACCTGCAACTCTATCAGTCTTAGTTAAAAATACACCCTCTGCATTGCAATCTTTACACTTAGTTAAATTAAGATAGGCACTACCATCCTTTTTATATTTTCTATAATGACCTATGCCATCACATGTTTTACATTTAGTTCCTATACTATACATAACAGGTCTAGTTTTTGTTTCTAATATTTTTCTAAATGTATTAGCAGGATATTTTGCAGGTGTTCTTTT
>Ga0181414_1000707_pt1 | contig 10086 bp, 8 predicted proteins | sample 37SPOviralmetaG_FD_130139 | JGI IMG/M metagenome (GOLD analysis project Ga0181414, IMG submission 130139) | Marine viral communities from the oligotrophic San Pedro Time Series (SPOT) site, San Pedro Channel, CA, USA - 37 SPOT_SRF_2012-11-28 | ecosystem: Environmental > Aquatic > Marine > Strait... | reverse complement strand
ATCTGTTGGCTCGTCAACGTCATCCCATATTTTAACCGAGATAAAGGTTGAACCGATAAAAATAGTTGATGTAGGCGGTCGCAGATCCTCTACGTAGCCCTCTTCTGCGTACGAGTTACCGTCTAATACATACCCCTGCGCTATATATCGAGCCGGTATTGTTACTGCTGACGAGAGGATTGTAGCCATTAGTTTGACGCCTCTAGCTCGGCAAGCCTGGCACGCATCTCTTGTATTTCCTTAATGAGCATAGGGACGAGCGCAGAGTAATCTATACCCATAATATCGTCATCTTCGCTTCCATCAGCAACCGCTAAAGGCGCAATGTCTTGCAGCTCCTGCGCCACCATGCCGTATGGTTGATGCTCACCAGACTCTTTCCAATTAAAAGATCGAATTTGCATTGCATCAATTAAGGTAGAAGCGGAAGGCGCATCTACAATATTTTCTTTGTATCTTTCATCTGACGTTGTGCTGTAAAGCACATTCCCGGTGTTAACTTGGATATAACCTTTTTCGCCACCATTAAAAGCAAATTTTTGTATCTTGCCGGTAGTGCTTGTGCGGTTTAACAAGACATTGTTGTTGCTTCTCGTACACTGAAATAAAGCATCAGATACCGCCAGCGTTCCGGTAAACGTGTCGCCGGTCGTTCTTGCCACTGTAGAGTCAACAGCTAAAGATACGCTGCCACTTGCCCCACCTCCGCTTAGGCCGTCTCCGGCAGTTACGTTGGTAATGTCACCAGTGTTTGTTGTGTAGCCTTGAGCAATAACGAAATCGTAAACGTGATCGCCTGTAGGAATCGTTGCTGCTCCATCGGATACCGCGCCTGTGTTTACATTAAGGGTTACGCTGCCAGAGGTGCCGCCACCTGTTAATCCAGTGCCAGCAGTAACGCCTGTAATGTCGCCAGCGCTTCCTGCAGACTCGCTTACAATAGTTAGCAAATCGAATGTTAAAGAGCTAGGATCGGCTTCGGTAACGTCGCTGCTAGACCTATCAATCTTAGCTACAAAAAAGCCTGTCTCGCCAGCATCAATTGTAGTAATCGTCCCAGCTGGTTGTTGATTGCGTATATCTAGGCTTTCTGTGCTGCTTGAGCTGTTCTTAATAACAAACAATCGACCTTCTAGGGTGCGCTCATCGTCAGGCAAGTTTACCCGCCAATTGCGAGAGTTATCTGTGTCTGTTGTTGTGACGGTATATTCCTGAAATGTATTAGCTCTGAATGACAAAAACTTGTTAGTTGTTATTGTCTCTTCAACAACTTCACCAACGCCAAGCGACGGGATCGATGTGACGCCCGACCTTATATCGTTGATTAACCCAACAGATTCTGTCGATGAATCGTAAGCTTGGAATGTAGCACTGGTATCACTTACACCAGCGCTCCCACTAATTATATTGTGCTCCAATTTAGGTAGCGGCACGCCAGAGCCTGTTGTTACTAAATATATAGGCGTGGTGTAGTTACTATATGTAAGAGCGTCATGGATAAACGACGTGTTTCGTACTTGGCCTGTCGTCTGATGCACATTGCCACTTACTTCATTCGCAATATGCAAAAACTTAGTTGGAGGCCGAAACACTCTGGTGTTGTTTATATCGACGCTTGAGGGGCTCCCTAAGTCAATGTGCGGACCTGTTAGCTTTGCGGTAGCAACACCTTTTTTAACTATTATGGTGTCGCCACTGCTTACCGCGCTTCCTTGAACTTGTACTTGTTTAGCAGCCAAGTTGACGGTGTAATCAGTGGTTTCCGTAAGTTTTGTACCGTTTTTAGTGACAACGATATCGCTGGTCGCGCTAGGACTATTAAAATTATATGTGAATGTTTGCGTGGTGCCATCTGATGTAAATTGATCAGATCCATCGTCGTTTCCACCGCCCAGCATAAAACACGACTGCATGTAGAGCTTTTCAATAGCAGTGCTATTGCTTTTAATAAACGAAACGCCCGTAACATCTACGTTTTCAAAATAGGCGTTGTCTAAGGTTAGAGTTTGTATACTTCCCGCATCTCCATAAAAGCCGTAGCTAGTACAGTTTTGTATTGCGCTGTCTCTAACTGCCAAGTTAACAACTTGGCCTCCTGTCCATCTAACGCCGTTTGTAAAATTATCAACTAACGAGTTACTAATAGTCCATAAGCCTGCAAAGCTACCAAACTCTGACCCTACAAATTGAGATGAAATACCGTCGCCGCTACTGCTTTGCTCTCCGAACATAAAACATTGATGGAAAAGGAAGAACCAGCAGTTACGAGCTACGATTCCGCCGCCAGTGCCTAGCTGCCTGAAGCTACAGTGATCAAAAGCAAGTCCGGGACAGCTTTTAGCTTCAATTATTTGACCTGTGTTATCTGCTATGAAGGTGATGTCTTTTGCTACAAAATTTCGAGAGTTTGAAGTGCCTCCTAAACCATCAGTTGGATCAATTATTAAACCTGCTCCTGTGGATTCTAAAACAGCGCCAGTAAGCCTTTCGTCTGCCGATGTGGACGTCCCGTCATAGTTTTTAAGGTCTGAAATAGCCATTCGGCCTGTGCCGCGAAATACTAAGCGGCCGTCAGAGACATTTTGGCTGTAGCCTGAGTTGTCATTAAGGTCGTAGTAAGTGCGCAGCACACTGTACTTGTAATGACCATCAGGGAAGAAAATGGTTTGGTTGTGCTTACCCCCTCCATCATCTTCAGTGTTATGAGAAGCGTAGTTAATCGCGTCCTGTATGGCACTAGTATCGTCGGTCGAGCCGTCACCAGTAGCGCCAAAGTTTTTAACGTTTAGGTATGACCCATCGATCATGCGGTTGTTAACTTTAGTGAGTGCCATCAGTGTGCTCCAGTTACTTCTTTACGTGTTCTATCATGCTGTCCATGATGTCAATTAGACGGTGATATCCACGGTACACCGTCTTCAGTTGTTGGGTTTTTTTGCTCTTCAATATTAGAAGTCAGTGAAGCCTCAACAGCGTCCTTATCCACGCCGTCAGCCCAACACCAGCCAAGTACAACAGACTCAGTTAGGTCTGCGTAGGGTACGAAGTCGTTAGCAGATGCGTCAGGTGTGAATGAGCAAGTGCCGTATGCAGAGGCATAATAAGTGTCGTCACCGACAGTCTCTTCTTCAGTTACACGCCAGTGAGCAACAATAACGCCCCCGTCCGCCGTATTGCTTTCTAGTGTAGATATGCTCCAGTTAGCCATTAGTTAGCTCCTTCGAGTTGTTCAATACGAGATTTAAGGTTTTCAATAATTTCTTGCTGGTCTTGGATGGCCTTAACAAGTGTTGGAACCATGTCGCCCATCTTTAAGCCCAGCTTAGTTTCTGTTTCAGAATACTTAAAGTCATGGACTAGCTCAGGCATTACCTCTTCAACCTCTTGAGCTACAAAGCCCATGATGTCGTTGCCGTCGCCGTTCTTCCAATCAAACCGTCGTGGCTGTAAGGCAAGAACAGTATCTAGTCCCTTATCTAAGTCGCGGATGTTTTCCTTGAGAGATTCATCAGAAATAGCAGTAATGCTTGTGCTTGTTGCATAAATTGAGCCAGCGTAGTTGATAAAACATCTATACGCAGACGCGCCTGTCGAATAAATCTGGAAAGCATCTTGGGCTGAAGTGCTTGTTCCGCCAGTAATCGCTAACTTACCATCCGCATTGCCGGAGGTAGTTGGCTTTGTTATTTTTAGTCCAGCGCCAGAAGTTGTAGAGGAATAAGTAGTACCAACCAAAAAGTTGCCGCTAACATCAAGGTACGCATGTGCCGCTGCGCCAGTAGCGAATTCAAGCATATCATCGGCATGATTATAGGAAAGGTATCCTCTATATTGTTGATTTCCAGAGGTGCCGTCGGCAAACATTAAGTAACTTCTGCCCGAACTTGAACCCCTTACTGTTATTCCTCCTTCAGCAGAACCTACGCCAACAACTAAGTCTTTAGCGTAATAACTACCCGGTGAGGTTTGTTTCACGCCGACATTGCCAGAGCTATCTATACGCATAGCCTCAAAGCCTGTTCTTGTTGTAGTATTCCCTGCTGTGTTAAATGTTATTGCAGTAGCACAATTGTACGCCGAAGAGCCTCCACCTATGTCTACCCTGTTTCCTGATGAGTTTGCAAAGTATTGCAATACCTGAAAACCTTCTGTCTCTGTTCCAGAGTCGTATTGACGGGCTAATAAATGCCCCTCTTTATTTGTATCGTCAGTATTGCTGTTGGCAAGAATTATGTTGGAACCGTTTACAGTAATAGCGCCCGTTACGTCGACATTACCAGCAAACGTAGCTGTGCCATCTGATGTAAGACGCATGGCTTCTGAGCTATTAGTTGCAAAAATTAAGCGGTTGTTTGCATTCGAGCCTTGAATATAGTTAGTGCCGCCGCCCCACTCAAGTTTGTAATCATCAGAAAGTCTTACGTGTCCACTAGAAATTTCGAGCTTTCTTGCAGGCGCCGCAACGCCAATTCCTAATCGGCCGTCTGATGTAAGCCTTGCCTTTTCACCGCCACTAACAAAAAAAGCAGTGTAATCTTGAGAGGCAATCTTTATTGGATCGTTAGACGTTTCTATTGTGCCAAAACTATTGTCGTTAAAAACTTGCATGTTACGAGCATTGTCTGCACGGTTAAGCTGTATTTTGTTTCCACCTTTTGCAATAACTGTGCCAGATTCCAACGTAAGAGTTTCAGTGTCTGATCCTGCTGTCATCGTGAAAAAAGCTAACTGACCGTCTTCAGATCCTCCAGTAGCGTCTTTGACGGAACTGGCGATGGATGCGTAGTTTGTTACGTTTCCTCCTGCGTCATCCCCACGGAACCGTATTAATCCTGTAAGATCGTTTGCGGCGGGAGAACCAGAGTCTCTTTGTAAATCTAATACTGGGCCTTTACTAGCATCCGCATCAGTACTTACCAAAACCATTTGAGGCGCGTTATCTGCGGTTGTAATAGTCATTTTGGCAGAAGATGTAATTGATCCATCTACTTGCAAAGTAGAAGCCATATCCACAGCACCGTCGATGTCTACAACATCAAGGTTAGTAGTACCATCTACATCTACGTCCCCAGAAATGTCTAGGTTTGTAAAGACCGATGTTCCGACTGCTGTAATTTTATCGTTAAACGTAGCCGCACCAGCCGCTGACATATCAAGGGTAAGGGCTGTAATCGTTGCACCGCCATCGTTGCCTCTAAGTCTTATATCGTCATCAGCGACTGTCGATATAATGTCTACATTCGCACCGTCAGTGATCTTAAACTGCATCTCTTGAGTGCCGTCAGCCTTAATGCGGACATCGCCACCCGAAACATCTAGGGTTAAATCACCTGCAACGTCGAGGGTCATATCTGCACTACAGTCAATTTCTGCACCGTCAATCGTAAAATTATCTACAACTACGCCAGCGTTGGCGGTAAGAACACCACCAATACCAGCCGTGCCAGAAATATCGACATTGCCATTGATATCAATGGTTGTCGCGGCAATTTGCACCTCGGTGTCCGCAATAATATCAAGCTGTCCGTCTGCGCTTGAGTTTAAGTAAATCGCGCTATCACGGAACTGCACTTTATCTGTTGTGGTAAGCTCGATGTTAGTTCCGCTAGTGGTGTTGCCATTAGCAAGAACCTCGGCCAGCGTGTCAGCCGTAGCAACTTGAGAATCTACATAGGCTTTAATAGATTGTTGAGTCGCTAGAGCAGTCGCACTGTTACCTGACATATCATCTTGGTCAAGGATGTCTGTAACTGTAACTGAGCCTGTGCCAGACAAACCGTCAAACTCTACGTTACCGTTGACAGTTAAGTCACCTGGCGTAGTTAGATCACCACTAAGCTTTGCCGACGTTACAGAGCCGTCTGCAGGCTCATTAATTGTGGTTGGATCGATAGTAATGATGTCGATCTCTGCAAGGCTTGGCGGTGCCTCGCTAAAAACAATTGCGCCATTTGTTAGCGAGTAGCTAGTTTTATTCTGATAAACGCCGTCAATATAGATTTGCGTGTTGTTTTTTGCGGCTGCGCTGTTTTCCAGCGTAAAACTTGTCTGCGTTCCATTCCCAACTTCGTCTTGGTGTGAGATGTTGGACGCGCTAGCATCAGAGCCTAAAGCAGCCCATGCTGTTGTGTAGCCCTCGAACTCACCTATGGTCGAGTTGTATCGTAAATAGCCAGCAGCAGGCGATGACGGCCTTTGAGCGGTAGTCCCAACAGGTACATGCACCGCGTCAGTTGCAGAGCCAACATCTAACGTTACATCAGGCGATGCGTTGAGTATTCCTACGCGGTTGTTACTAGAATCTACCTTTAACGTATTTGTATCTACTGTAAGACCGGCGAAAGATGGACTGTCAGTGGTTGCTACGCCCTGGTTAAGCGCCTTTACACTTGCCTCGCTTGTAAGCTCTGAGTCCATTACAGCGCCAGCAGCAGTGACGTTAGTTGTGTCTGTCACGTCTGCGCTTGCTTCGATTCCATCTAGCTTGGTGCCGTCAGAAGCAACGTCCCGGCCATCTACCGTACCGCTTAGCGTGATGTTGCCTACGTTCTCCAGATTCCTACTGCTATCAATGACAGTGGTCGCGCCCACTCGATATGAAATCGCATCGACGTAGCTTGAAGTAGTGACCTTGCCAATGTTCGTAACGGTAAACTGCTGCGAGCTGCCTACATTTAAGGCGTTAGCTTGGGCTGTGCCACTAACCGTAATATCGCCGGTCGTATTGATATCGCCAGTGCCGGTGATGTCATTGCTATTTAGGTCTAAATCGCCACCTAGCTGTGGTGTTGTGTCATCTACAACGTCACCAGAAGCTGTACTAGCAATTACGCCGCCTGCAGAAATGGTAATATTTGATCCAGCAGTTAGCGAGGCAACCACGTTATCTGTATCGGTTACATCTGCACTAGCTTCGATGCCGTTAAGCTTTGCATGGTCAGCGTCCGTAAAAACATTAGAGTCTGTCGCAGCCTCTACGAGCGCCCTAATTTCTGCCGCTGTTTGGTCTGCTGTCGCGCCGGCCTCGATAGCATCAAGCTTGTTCTTGAGTGCTGTTGTAAAGTTCTCATCGGTCTGAGTATCGACAACGAAGTCGATCGTGCCATCCGCATCTTGGTACGTAACGGTGATGCCTGTCTCAGTGTTGCCGGACAACATTGCACCAACGATGTCTTGTACCTCTTCGTTCGTTAGCTGCGTATTAGTGTCAGTTGCGCTGATCGTGCCATCTGAGGCGATTGTGATGTTTGTGCCGGCAGTCAAGGACGCAACAACGTTAGTTGTGTCCGTTACATCTGCGCTCGCTTCAATACCGTCTAGTTTAGTGCCATCTGTGGCTACGTCTCGGCCGTCTACGGTGCCGGTAACGCTGATATTCCCATCTACGCCTACATTGCCGGTAAAGTCCGCACCAGAAAGCTCGGCCTTGTCGGTATTTAAATTGGTGAAGTTATCGTCGAGTTCGCTATGCGTTAGCGCTGCGCCTTTACCTGTGCGTGTCGTGATATCAGCCATTTCTCTACCTTAATCTAGTCGTATCTTTAAGTTGCCGGCTTCAATTTTAAAGATATCGCTGGTTTGTATCTCACTTGCCTGTTCTGTACTAAAGTCAGCAGGGTCTGTCAGTGTCGCCCAAGCCAACAGGTTCCCGCCTGTTAGTGCGTCATACACACCTGCGTGCGTCACACGGCCAAATGGTCCTGCAGCAGCAGGGAATGCTATATCTGCGTCGTTTGTCGCCTCTGTAGGCGCTGAGCCTGCCACAGACATAGTCGTAGATTGCCTTGCGTAGTTAAAACCTGACACCTCTGTGCCGCCGCCTGCCTCGCCCGGGCCCTTTGTAAACAAGGCAACGTAAAGAGATGGCTGCGTATATGCATTACCACCGAAGACGTGATTCAGCACCTTGTCTTCTAGGTAGTTAGTAAAGCTCATCTAACGTCTAATCTTTTGGGTCCGCCTAGACCCCGCACCTTCATCGTCAACCCAGAGCCACTCATACGAGACTTTTCAGACGCTTCGTTAAGCTTTTGCACCGCAGCACTGTAAAGCTGCGCCCAAGTCCCTGCACGGCCGTCTTCCTGCAGGTATGGGCTACTGTGGATAAGTGACGCATATAGGTAAATGTCGGGAGCATCTGAAAGCAGCCAGTTAGTCGTAGCGCTGTCGGTTAGTGCCGGTACTTTCTGGAAATACAGAAGCTCGATGACGTAGTCAGCGTCTGGCGTAGGGTACAACTCTAGCGATGAGTCTGCGTGGCTGTAAAAGCGTGGCCGGCCAGAGGTGTCGTTATTAGCTGATCGCTTGTCTGCGATAGCATCACGAGACGCAAGCTGCACCGGATACGTGCCGTCACCCGTTACATGGACCTGGATCGTCTCTAGCCAATCGGTAGGCAGCAGGGAATACTCACTGTTCAGCGTACCAGTAGCGCGTTGCTCCATCTTCCAGTGCCGCACGTCACGGTTAATCTGAGCCTCTGCGAGCGCGATAAACGTAGGAATAACCGAAGTTAGGTCATCTCGGTTTAGGAAGTCCGCTATATTGCTCTTCAGCTCAGTGTAATTGGTCAGCGCCATTATTTAGTCTTCCGCTTCTTGGCGGTCTTAGCCGCTTTCTTAAACGCTTTAGCAGTAGGCGCGCCTTTCTCGCCAGCCTTGCGCATTTTCTCGCCAGAGCCTGCCTTAATTCTTTTACGCTTTGCATGAATGTTTGCATAAAGTCCTCGCTTTGCCATGACTACTTCCTCATCTTACGCTTTTTTTTGTTGGTCGCTGCGCGCTGCCCGCGCTTTGGCAGAGCTCTCTTCTTGTGCTTGTAATTTGGCATTACTTCCAGCCCTCCCGCGCTTTGCGCTTTGCTTTTTGGGTTAGGTCGCCGTAATGAAACAGCGGCTTACTAGATTTTGTGTGCGCCTTACCAGAGTGTAGCGAGCCATCAGGCATTTTATGAAATCCGCCTTTATGCTCCTTGCCATCTTTCGAGTAATGCTTAACGCCCATGCCCATTATTTTCTCCTCGACTTCGCGCCTGAGCACTTCCAGCGCTTTCTAGACAGGTTGTTTGGGGTGTTAGGATCGTTCTGCTTACTCTTAGGTAATCGCTTCTTGATTCCCAATGAGCGTGCGCAGTACGAGTCGCCCTTGCTCGTCCCTGGCTTAACCTTGGCACCCTTCTGGCCGTATGAGACCTTCCTGCCGGATGCCGTGGTCTTTACTCGTGCCTTTCCTTTGCGTGGTGTAGCCATATTATACCTTACAGTAGGAATTCAGTCGCCGCAGTTGGGTTGTATAGACCCTGCTCTGCCTGCGTCTTGAAGGTTAATAAGCCCTCTACTAAATCCTCAACGATACCTGTGTACGCCGGGCTGTACCCACCGAGGACGCCCTCGCGCTCTTCTGGATCTAACGCGCGCTTGATAGGCAGAATATCGCCGTAGCTGTACGCCTCTTCGTCCTTCCTAGGTAATTGAGACAGCAATCCCTCTAGCTCTGCGCCTGCTGATACTGCAGCTGCTGTGGCTAATGGGTTGGCATTGACGTTTACACCACGCGCTTCAAGGCCACGCAAAATGTCTTCAGTAATACGACCTGCGTAAGGCTTCATTGTTAATGCGCGAATCTCTCTCGCTGTAGGTCTCTGCGGGTCTTTCACTGCTTTCTGCTTCTCGCCATACCGAGCGTCTGGTAGAAGCTCAAATATGCTCACCTCTTGATCGGTGCGGCCTAGCCCTTGACCGGGCACCCCGGCAGGATATGAGGGATGACCGCTCTCCGTAATAATGTCTCTGTCGGTAAATATCTCACCAATGTTTTGTATGCGAGCGTCTAAGGCATTTGCTTGGCCTGGCTCGGTGACTGCAAGCCTTGCCTGACCAATGCTCAACCCACCCTTATTGCGGAAGTTGACGTCGATCATGTTCATAAGTTCTTTGCGCAGTGAGTCTGGCGCGTTACGGAATGCATCTACCGACCGAGGATCATCGACGCCTTTCCAGTCCTTGATCTTTAGGCCGGCGCCCACGCGCTTACCCTTAACCATTGCGCCTTTACTAACAAAGCCTTTGACAGCCTTATCTAGTTCTTT
>Ga0181414_1000705_pt1 | contig 10108 bp, 4 predicted proteins | sample 37SPOviralmetaG_FD_130139 | JGI IMG/M metagenome (GOLD analysis project Ga0181414, IMG submission 130139) | Marine viral communities from the oligotrophic San Pedro Time Series (SPOT) site, San Pedro Channel, CA, USA - 37 SPOT_SRF_2012-11-28 | ecosystem: Environmental > Aquatic > Marine > Strait... | reverse complement strand
CTGTATTGGGTAATTATGATTTACAAGTTAAACCAGGTTACTTAGTGGATCCAGGTGGTAATTATGGGTATTGGTTTGCTAGTAATTTTGGTAGTGGAACTTATAAATATTATATTAGAAGATTTCAAACAAGTGGTGTTAAAGGTTCAATGACTGTTAATTGTGGAAAGTCATTAAATGCTTGGACATCAACAAGTGATGGTATTTCATTAGTGGTGATATTAAAAAGTGGAACAAGTGCTGGTTCAAATACATCTATAACAAATTGTAGATTGTATGATCCAACACAAACCGTTAGTAACTTGATAGAACAGAATATATCAAATGATAATCACAAAAATCCATTTAGTTCTGCAGTGGATTTATATGGTAATACTGGTGGTTCAAGTAGTGGAACAACATTTACTTTACCAATGAGAAACGCTGATGGTATGTTTTTGGATAATAGTGATAATGGAATTTATGTGGTGATTAGATACAAAGGGGATCCATCACCAGTAACAAGTATAAGTATATCAACTTCATAAGAGAGAGACTATGGGATTTATAGATAACGCATTAAAAGCTTTAAGATTATTAGGTGGTCGTAGATACACTAACGATAGTTTAAATACTGCCCAAGAGGCATTTGAAAGAACTATTGATATTGGTGGATTAGAAGTTTACACTCAAGATAATTTAATACCAACAAGTTCTTTACCATTTAGTGGTAGTACTTCACAACAAAGTATTTATCAAAGTAGTGGTAAAAATATAATGAAGTATTGGTATAGGCAAAGATTAACTAAATCAAATACTTCAACTGAAACTTGGTTTTTTATGTCACCGATTGGTGCAGCAAACGGAGTAACACCACAGTTGATACAAGATGGACAACAGAAAAACTTTATATCACCAAAGTATTCAGTTTCTGCATTGGCCAACGCTAATACAGAAGATGGTACTCCTGGATATGGTGTAAAACTTTTTAAATCTACTTCAACAAATAGTGGTTCATTTGGAAATAGTGAGATTGTTCCTACAAATGATTATCAGTTTGATTATAAAACAGGTGTTGTACAATTTGACCAAAATGCACCTAATTCTAATCAAATTATTTATATGACAACATATCAATATGTAGGTGAAACACTTGGAGATGGTTTAGCTATTTCAAATGTATCCATTGAGAGTGATGTGTTGCCAACTACTGATGGTGCAGTAGATTTAGGTAGTTCAACAAAAGAATTTCAAGATTTATTTATAGATGGTACTGCTAACATAGATACTCTTTCATTAACAGATGATTTTACTTATGGTGGAGTAACATTTAATGAAGATAGTTCTATGTTAAGTATCACAGGTTCAAAATTTCAAATGAAGGCAACAAGCGGTACTGATTTATTCACAGTATTAAATAATAGTGATGAAATCTCATTTCAAGTAGATGATAAAGTAGTAGTGTTGGGTGCTAGGTCATCAACACCTACCGCAGTTGCAGGGGGATTATTCTATTCAGGCTCAGACCAATGGTTTCTTGGATATGAAAATTTTAATAGTAATAGTTAATGAGGTAAAATAAAAAAGTTTAATATTTATTAGTAACATGACTATATAGTCAATTGGAGAAATAAAATGGCACAATGGAGAAAAGTAATTGTTTCGGGTAGTAACCCTGAACTTAATAATGTAACATCATCAGGTGATTTTCATTTTGATCACGATGGTGCGAAAATGAGATTTGGTGATGATGGAGAAGTCACACTAACTCATGTTCATAATGATGGATTATTATTATCGGATGCATCAGGTATTGGAACTACCAAATTAAATTTTGGAGATGCTGCAACATTTGTACAACAATCTGCTGATGGTATATTGAATGTACAGGCAGACACATTAGTTCAAATGACTGGTAATGTTAGTATGTCCGCAAATTTAAATGTCGTTGGTGATATACACGCTAAAGGTAATATAACATTCGAGGGAGACTCTGGTGGAAATATACAAATGGGTGATAATGCTAATGATAACCTCATTGTTGCGGCTGACATTAGTTCTAGTCTTATTCCAAATGCTAATGGACATCATGATTTAGGTAGTACTGGTCAAAGATGGAATAATTTATTTTTAAGTGGTTCAATAACTGCTATAGAAGGACCACATACCCTTGATTCAGATTCAACAATAGACATAGATTCAGCAACAGGTACAAGTATAGATGCAGGTGCCGCATCTAATTTCTCCACTTCTGCTGGTGTTTTGACTCTTGCTGGAGCTGGTGGTGTAAGTATTGCTGGTAGTGCTGCTGAAATAGATATTACAACAACTGGAGCTTTAGATGTAAATTCTGGAACATTCACATTAGACGCAAGTACCATATCCATTGATGGTACTGATAATATGAATATAACTACTGGTGGTACTGGTAAAACACTAGATATAGATGCCAGTGGTGCTTTAACAATAGATTCTGCAGTTTCAATCTCCATTGGAACGACAACGGATAAACCTATTGATATTGATGCGACTACTTTATCCATTGATACAACTGATAATATTAATATAACTGCTGGTAGTACTGGTAAAACATTAGATATAGATGCCAGTGGTGCTTTAACAATAGATTCTGGAACTTCAATTAGTATTGGAGCTGCAGCTGATAACCCTGTTATTATTGATTCAACTACTTTTGATTTAGATGCAAGTGGGGCGATTGCAATAGATGGTGTTGGAAATTCTAATTTAACAACAGATAGTGGTAACTTAACATTATCAAATACCACGAGTGGTAATGTAGTTGTTAATTCGGTAGGAATTGTAGATATTGATGGAACAACTTCTGTTAATTTAGATGGTGGTGCTCTTAATGTTGGAGTGGGTGCAGCACTTCCTGTTGATTTAAATGCAACTACATTGGATATAGATACGACTGGAGCCGTTACTGTTGATGGTACTGGTATATCAATTGATGGTACAGCCGCTTCTAATTTTACATTGAGTGATGGAGATTTATCACTTATTGCAGATGGTGCTGATAATGCAGTTATTATTAAAGGTGACCATACAAATGGAACTGCTGTACATATAGATGCTAACGAAAATGCCGCATCTGTTGTGGATATAGATGCTGGTAAATTAGATATAGATGCTAGTGCTGATGTACATATTACAAGTGCTACAACTTTTGATGTGGATTCAACTGGAGCCGTAACCATAGATTCAGATGGTGCTACAACTATTGGTGGTTCTTCTGTAGATATAGATGCTGATGGTGGAGCCATTACACTTAATGGTACTACTGGAGCTACTTTTGGTGATGATACTGAAGCTTTAGCTTTTGATGGAAGTGGTAATGTAGATTTTGATGCAGTGGCTTTAGATATTGATGCTAGTGGTGCAATAACAGTAGACACTACAAATACTGGAACTGGATTAACATTGGCAACTGCTACAAGTGCTGTACCAGTTACTATTGGTCATACTACATCTGAGGTTACCGTACAAGATAACTTAAATGTTGGTGGTAATGTTGTAGTTACTGGTGATTTAGATGTAAATGGTACTTTAACAAGTATTGATACTACTAATTTAACAGTTAAAGATGCTTTTGTTCAGTTGGCTAGTGGTTCAACATCCCAAGTAAATGCTGGTATAATTGCCAATACAACCGCAGATGGTAAAGGTTCTGCTTTTTACTATGACGGTACAAATGGTTTTAATAGATGGGCATTAACTGGAGCTGGTGAGACTGCACATGATGCCACAGGTGATGTAATACCAAGACAATTTATAATGACAGTATCACAATCATTACATTCACCACCAATTGCCTCTACACCAAGTGATTTTGGTTCTAATGATGTATCAAGAAGAGGTATGGTGTATATACAGACACAAAATACACCAGTATCTAAATCAGTAGCTGGGGATATTTGGATTTATTCATAAAAATTAAAGAGGTTATAAGATGGCTATAAGAGCTAAAAAAGCAAATGTCATTGTAGATGAAATGGCAAAGTTGGACAAAGAAGAAGTGGCATTCTTATTTGAATTAATAAAAAATTCAATGGTGCCTGGTAAACATATTCATATTGCGATGAATATAGTTACTAAATTAAAAAACCAATATAAACTTTGGGATAAAAAAGATTTAATAGTAACTAAAGAGCAAAAAGCAAAGAAAGTCTTGGATGACCAAATCAAAAAAGCACAACAGGAAACTGTCAAAAGAGTAAAACAGACAGATGGTGAGATTTGGATAAAAGATGAAAATTAACTTTATTGGCCTGATGTTTGGCGACATTGGGAAGTGGGCTCGAAAGAGTAACCAACCGTAGGGAGAATATTAAATGCCAAATTGGAAAAAAGTACTAGTATCAGGCTCTAACGCCGAATTAAATCAAGTAACAGCCAGTTATTTCAAAGGCGATGGTAGTGCTATAACAAATCTCCCCTCTCCCCCAATTGATACATATAATACATCAGGCGATAATAGAATTATAACATCTGTTAATTCTAGTACCGTACAAGGTGAAGATAAATTAACCTTTGATGGGGATGGTTTAACTATTACTGGTCATGTTACTGCAAGTGGAAATATAAGTGGTTCAGTAACCTCAACAGGTTCGTTTGGTACATTAGTTATTGATGGTACAGTTGTAGATGATATTGTAACACCATCTGGTACACAAACTTTAACAAATAAAACTCTTAGTGGTGTAATATTAACAGGAAATACAACCGTAACACAAGGCGATGTTATAAGATTTTTTGATGCAAATGGTAGTAATGGCTATACTGAAATTCAAGGCTCAAACATCAGTTCAACTCAAACCTTAACTTTACCAGCTGCGACTGGTACATTTACAGTAAATAGTGCAACACAAACCCTTACCAATAAAACTATTACTGGTGCAACATTAAGTGGAAACACTACTGTAGCACAAGGTGATATTATAAGATTTTTTGATGCAAATGGTAGCAATGGTTATATTGAAATTCAAGGCTCAAACATCAGTTCAACTCAAACTTTAACTTTACCGAATGCAACTGGCACATTTACAGTAAATAGTGCAACACAAACCCTTACCAATAAAACTATTACTGGTGCAACATTAAGTGGAAATACAACCGTAGCACAGGGTGATATTATAAGATTTTTTGATGCAAATGGTAGCAATGGCTATATCGAAATTCAAGGTTCAAACATCAGTTCAACTCAAACTTTAACTTTGCCAAATGCAACTGGTACATTTACAGTAAATAGTGCAACACAAACTTTAACAAATAAAACTCTTAGTGGTGCAACATTAAGTGGAAACACTACTGTAGCACAGGGTGATATTATAAGATTTTTTGATGCAAATGGTAGTAATGGCTATATCGAAATTCAAGGTTCAAACATCAGTTCAACTCAAACTTTAACTTTACCGAATGCAACTGGCACATTTACAGTAAATAGTGCAACACAAACTTTAACAAATAAAACTCTTAGTGGTGCAACATTAAGTGGAAATACAACCGTAGCACAAGGCGATGTTATAAGATTTTTTGATACAAATGGTAGTAATGGTTATATTAATATTCAAGGATCAAACATCAGTTCATCTCAAACCTTAACTTTACCAGGTGTGACTGGTACAATATCCGTAGTAAGTGCTACTGAAACTTTACAAAATAAAACTATTAGTAGTCCAACACTAACAGGAAATATAACTATAGGTTCGGGCGATACTATACGATTTCTTGATACTGATGGTACTAATGGTTATATTAACATCGAAGCAACAAATATTAATTCAAGTAAAACCATAACTTTACCAAATGCAAGTGGTGAATTTACAGTAAGTACTGCAACACAAACTTTAACAAATAAAACATTAACCACTCCTGTTATAGATTCAATAAGTACCTCATTAAATAGTTTGACACTAAATGCTAATGTAACTTCGAGTGGTAATGTAAGTGGTTCGGTAACTTCAACTGGATCTTTTGGTAAAGTTCAAGCAACAACTCTTCATGGTGATGGTAGTGCTTTAACAAATTTACCAGCACCAGCAGTTGTTACATATAATACCGCAGGTGACAATAGAATTATAACTTCTGCCGATGCAACATCCATACAAGGTGAATCTAGTCTACAATTTGATGGTTCAACATTAGCAGTTACTGGTGATATAACTGTATCAGGTACAGTTGATGGTAGAGATGTTGCAGCAGACGGTACAAAACTTGATACTATTGAAACAAATGCAGATGTAACAGATACAACAAATGTAGAGGCAGCTGGTGCCTTAATGGATTCAGAACTTACTGATTTGGCTGGTGTAAAAGGTGTTACTATTTCTACATTAGTTACAAAAACAGGTGCAGAAACTCTTACGAATAAAACTTTAACAAGTCCTATATTAAATACTGGTATTAGCGGTACTGCTATATTAGATGAAGATGATATGTCAACTGATTCAGAAACACAACTTGCTACACAACAAAGTATTAAGGCTTATGTAGATGCTCAGGTGACCGCACAAGATTTAGATTTTCAAGGTGATACTGGAGGTGCATTAAATATTGATTTGGATAGTGAAACTATGGTACTTGCTGGGGGAAATGGATTATCAAGTACTGGTAGTTCAAATACTGTAACTTTCAATATTGATACTAATACTGTAACAACATTAGCTGGTAGTCAAACTTTAACAAATAAAACACTTACAAATCCCGTATTAAATGGAACATTGTCAGGTACTGCCTTTTTGGATGAAGATGATTTTACATCAAATAGTGCCATTGCAGCTGCTTCACAACAAAGTATTAAGGCGTATGTAGATGCTCAGGTAACGGCACAAGATTTAGATTTAATATCCGATAGTGGTACAATAGATATAGATTTAGATAGTGAAAGTCTTACAATTGCTGGTGGAACTGGTATTAATTCTTCTGCAACATCAACTACTTTAACTGTTGCTATTGATAATACGGTAACAACATTAGCTGGTTCACAAACTTTGACAAATAAAACTTTAACTGCACCCGTCATTACTTCTATTGTTCCTGCTGGTGGTCAAACTTTAACATTACCAACATCTACTGATACAATAGTAGGTAGAGCTACAACAGATACTTTAACAAACAAAACTTTAACTGCACCAGTTATATCAACTATTGTTAATAATTCTAATACTTTAACCTTACCAACAACTGTTGATACCTTAGTTGGTCGAGCTACAACAGATACTTTAACAAACAAAACATTAACCACTCCTGTTATAGATTCGATAAGTACATCATTGAATAGTTTGACATTAAATGGTAATGTAACTTCAAGTGGTAATGTTAGCGGTTCAGTTATTTCAACTGGCTCATTTGGTAGGGTGTTTAGTGCTGGTGATTCTAAAATAGGTGGAAATTTAGATGTAACTGGTACTTTGACTGCTAAAGAATTTCATACTACTGTTACAAGTGCATCAATAGTATATGCAGATGGTTCAAATAAATTTGGTAATTCGTATGATGATGTTCATAATTTTACAGGTTCATTAATAATTACTGGTAGTATAAGTGGTTCTACAACTGTAAGTGCTTCATTTGGTAATATCATAGCTTCTGATAATATTGAAGCCTTGGGTACAGGTTCCTTTAGGGTATTAAATGTTGTAAATACTGTAGAATCTCAAGGTACTATAACTGCACCTGGATTTATTGGAACTGGTAATAATAGTTTTGGTGATGCAAGTGCAGACTTAACAACTGTAACAGGTATAGCTCACTTTATTGGTAATATAACTGGTAGTGGAAATATTAGTAGTTCATTGGCCTCAACTGGTTCATTTGGTTCGGTGGTAGTTCAATCAACAGGTTCGTTTGGTAGAGTATCAACTTCTACATTAGATTTAGATAGTATTAAAGGAAATTGGACAAATGCTGGTAATACAATAGCTGATTTAGGTTCTATTACAACTGTAGATATAGATGGTGGCACAATAGATGGTACGAATGTAACGGTTGGTAGTGGAAAAACATTAGATGTAAGTGCTGGAACACTTACAACATCTGCCGCACAAAATGCTACAATAGTTAATAATGTTGGGACTAATGTAGATATAGGTTCTTATTCATTAACTGCTCAAACATTAGTATCCGATGTTAGTGTAGGAACAGCTCCACTTACTATAACATCAACAACAAAAGTTAATAATTTAAATGTTGATAGATTAGATGATCAAGATGGTTCGTATTATTTAGATTTTACAAATATGACTGTTACCGCTGGTGAAGTTACAAATACAATGTTGGCAAATGATAGTGTTAGTTTTGGTGGAGTTTCGGTAGCTTTGGGTAGTAATGATGATACACCTGCATTTAATTTATCCGATGCAACTGCTTATACAGGTGATTCTTCACTTGTAACTGTTGGTACTATAGGAACTGGTACTTGGCAAGGTACAGATGTTGGGTTAGCACATGGTGGTACTGGTGCTTCAAACGCAGGAACCGCAAGATCAAATCTCGGTTTAGCAATTGGAACTGATGTTCAGGCATATGATGCACAATTGGCCGATGTAGCTGGATTAGCAGTTACTGATGGTGGATTTATTGTTGGTAATGGTTCAAATTTTGTATTAGAAACTGGAGCAGATGCAAGAACATCATTGGGTGTAGATCCAGCGGGAACTGATAACTCTACAAATGTTACAATAGCAGGTGGTTCAAAAGATTACATAACTTTAAGTGGTCAAGCATTGACAATAAATCAAATAGATTTAACGGATGATGTAACTGGAGCTTTACCATTAAGTAATACCGCATTAGTCGCTGGAACAAATATTACATTAGATACAAATACATTGAATGTAGATGATGCATTTTTAGTAAATGATGCAAACGATAGTACCAGTGGTACGATAACTGCTGCTGGTTTTATAACAACCGCTACTGGTTCTTTTACACATATTAGTACAACATCAAAAATAACAGGTTCGGTTTCATCAACTGGTTCGTTTGGTAGAATGGAGATTGCTGGTAATTTTGTACCAAAGGTACATAATGTATCGAATTTGGGTTCAACTACAAATAGATGGGCTAACATATATTCTGCTGACCTTCAATTAAGTAATATGGATAATGATATAGGAAATGAAATTGATGGCACAAAAGGTTCGTGGACCATACAGGAAGGTAGCGATGACTTATATTTATTAAATAGAAGAAATGGAAAAAAATACCGCTTTAAATTAGAGGAGATAACTTAGATGCCAATTCATGTTTCAACCCATGTTACCGCTAGTGGTGATGTAACCGCCTCATATACTTCAACTGGTTCATTTGGTAGAGTAGACGCTACTAAATTGTATGGTGATGGAAGTGGTATAACTAATTTACCAAATGCTGCTATAAACGCATATAATACTTCTGGTGATGATAGAATTATAACTTCTGTTAATGGTACAACCGTACAAGGTGAAGAAAATTTAACTTTTGATGGATCAACATTGACTGTTGTGGGTAATGTTAGTGCAAGTGGTGATATTACCGCAAACAACTATATTATAAAAAGTACAGTTACCCAAGTAACAACATCTTTTAGTGATGGTAATACAATTTTTGGTAATTCTATGGATGATACACATAGATTTACTGGTTCGATAGATGTAAGTGGTAGTATAACTTCATTTGGATCGGGGATAATATCAGCATCAGCATTATCAAGTGGGGAACAAGGAACAATAACACTAACTACAAATGGTGTAGCTAATAATGTAGATTCTGGTTTACAAGTTGGGGATTCACCAACATTTGTAACAACTACACTTAGTGGATTAACAGCCAATAAAATAGTAAGAACTGATGGAAGTAAAGTAATAGGTTCTGCAGATATTGATGATTTTATAGCAGGAACTGCAAATCAAATTACCGTTACAGATGATACCGATGGAACTATTACATTATCTACTCCACAAAATTTAGATACATCAGCAGATGTAACTTTTGATTCAATAACATTGGATGATTTAACTGCTTCAAGATTAGCTAGTACAGATGGAAATAAAAAATTAGTTTCGGTAAATTTAGATGACCTCGTAGCTGGTACTACAAATCAAATTACCGTTACAGATGATACCGATGG
>Ga0181414_1000704_pt1 | contig 10116 bp, 10 predicted proteins | sample 37SPOviralmetaG_FD_130139 | JGI IMG/M metagenome (GOLD analysis project Ga0181414, IMG submission 130139) | Marine viral communities from the oligotrophic San Pedro Time Series (SPOT) site, San Pedro Channel, CA, USA - 37 SPOT_SRF_2012-11-28 | ecosystem: Environmental > Aquatic > Marine > Strait... | reverse complement strand
CTGCAGCGTTATATGATGGCACTTCACACCATACTAGGTCACCTATGTTGTATGTAAAGTTACCTGGTACGTCAATGTCCATAGAGAAATAATCTCTTGTTGCTTCTGATAGGTTTTGTTTTGCTGTCATTCTAGGATCTAATTCTGTGCCTTCACTATTGAATACATGATTTGCTTTAGTAGCAGGTACAACAAACACACGAGCAAAATAATCATCCATATACTTACGATTGTTAGCACTTGACGCCTTGGTCAGTTTACTAGCATGTAGTCTATTGATCTGGTGTTTATTTGTTGAACCATATGATTTGTCATCTACTGTATAGTCATCATCAAACTCAGCAGGACCAGGTGGCATGATACCTTGATATACTGTGCCAGCACCTGTCGGTGCGTCTATGTGTAATGCCTGTTCATAATAGTTTGTGTATGATGTACGGCTCTTTATAAATTTCTTATCTATTAGGTCATGTGCATAGGTCACACTACCGAACATGCCTCGTCTTGTATTTTTTAACGTGTTGTATGAGTCGTTAAATGAAAATGAATATGGTTTAGTTATAGGCGACTCTGACTCAACGTCTGGTGTACCAAAGTTAGGATTAAACGCTGACAATAGGTCTATAAAGGCAACAAATGGTCTGTTACGTGTGTTGTCACCACTCTCTCTATACAATGATTCTAAACATCTAAAATGAAAACCTCTATTGTTTTCATAGAACATATAATCAGGTGTTTTGAAATTGATTGGTTCTGACATATACGTCATGTGCCTTACTGCCTCAGCAGGTCTGCAATTAGGAAACGTGTATTTGTACACGCCTTTTGTAGGGTCAATGAATACGTCTTTTTTAGAATTAAGTAAGGTCTTATCTGTTTTGAAAATCTTATCAACCATCTCTCCATATGAACCTGATAATGATTTTGATACACGTAATCGCTCATTTCGTATTGACTCAATTGATGTAAAGAACAAGGCAACTGCTTGTGTGTTTTGTGTTGATCTTACTGATCGTTTTTCATATACTTGAAATCTGTGGTTTGTGGCGTTCATTTCTTCATCGCCTTTTGCGTCTATAGGTGTTCTAAATTTAAACTCTAAAAACTCGTTACCTATGATAGGCAACTTATTAACTGCACCTACGCTGTCAAAGAACATAAGGTTGCCTGATAGAAATGCTGAATCTAAATCTTGGTAGACGTTGACCACTGCTGTCATACCTGATATTTCTAACTGCGAACCACCGTAACTGTAAAGTATTATCTCACCTGCTCTGAAATCGCCAGGGTATCTGTTGTTCAGGTCATCATATTTGGGAGCTGCCTTATCGGCCATCTTATCCTCCTATCAAGGTTTTAAATTCTTGTGTAATTAGTTCTAAAAATTCTGGTTTGATTAATTTGATCCTTGCCTTCTTATTTTGTACTCTTAATTCATACTCGTAATTAGAAACAGACGTAGCACCTGACACGGTGCTGTTTACCTCTATCATATGTGAGTCGTCAAATGAAGATGTAGAACCAGAAGACTGAGCAACTTCGTAATGATGTATGCCATTAGGTGCATTGTACTTGTCATTTACATATTGCTCAAACTGTGCTTGAGGTAAAGGCCAATCGTAAAATCTATCTTTGACTTTGTTGAATAATAATATTATCCAATAATATCGTTGATCGCCATAAAACTGCTCTGATACTGACTCTGGTGTGTCTTCACCACCTATATCATATAGGTCAAATAGAGCAGCCGTTTCACTTAATCCTTCTTTAATCTGTACACGTCTTAATAGGTTTGTGACTAACTTGAAATCACCTTTGCCTACTGCGTCATAGTAGATTTTAGGAAAGTTCTCAAAATATGATGGCATTATAATCCTTTCGTATCTCTAGTTGACGGTGCATTGCTTGCTGATAATCTTAATGCGTTGTATCGTTTTCTTTCCATTAGTTCTAGTTCTCTAAAACTTAACGTTGCGTCTATTGACACAGGATCACCACTAGGGTGTGTACTAAATTTGTCTGAACCGTAGTCTATATCAACACCTGTACAAGCACACAATCCTATTTGATCTATGTATGGGTTGATTGCTGTACCTTTCATAAATCTAATTACAAATTCATGTGGTACCTTGTAGGCAGCAATACTACTACCATCGCCATATCTTTCAGGCAACATAGCGTCTTTGATAGCATGTAATATCTTATTAACCACATCTGATTCTTCTTTACTACGTGGTGTAAATTTAAATGTAAAACTAAAACTTCTATAATCTATGCCATTGAATATCATCTCTTGCATGGCTGCTGGGGCAATACCTGTTCTACGTTGTAAGGCTGCACCTGAACCTGCTAATAGACCACCAGTAGCAAATGAACCTACACCTGATACTCCTTTACCTACTTGAGCAGCAACTGACATTAAATCTGCACCAAAGAACCCACCTTTTGAATTGAGTGCGTCTTTTAGTTTTGCCATTGCACCTGTTATCATACCAACCTCTTCAGCACCATAATCGGCTGCTAAATTAAATTTAAGTGTTTGTGGCATGTATATTGCAATTGTATTTTTTATATTTCTAGCAGAACCTTTACCTGTAGGTATACCGAAAGCTATATTACTTGTACCTTCACCAAAAAATCTATTTGCACCGTACACGACTTTGTTAAGGTTATCTCCTCTTTTTGTTAAGTATTGATTACCTACTGTTTTACTACCACCGCCATCTTCAGCAACACGTTCTATAATATCAAACAACATGTAATGCTCTTGGTCTTCATGGTTTATAGGGTACACAAAAAAGTTATTGCTCATTGAGTGTCTTGTTGATGAGTAATCTGCATTACCAGGGTTGTAATTAATAACACCTGCTTTACTTGCTATCGTTCTAAATGATGGTATATTACGACCTTGTAAAACGTTGCCTTTGTTCTTCAGGCCGTTGATTAGTGTTGTTAGTGCTTTAAATGCTTTCATATTAATATTTATCTATGTTATCCTATGTTAGAGTAATCTCCTACGGTAGGATCTGAATTTTTTGTACCTATATTTGTTGAACCGTATTCAGTTTTATTTGTGCTAGATGAGTTATCAACATTGTTTATAATTGTGTTACCAGCAGCACCCTCACCTATTGTAATTTTGTCTATTTTGTCTGCCTTTAATTCGTTTACTTTGTCTATTTTCTTTTGTGCTGTATTCTCTATAAGACCTAAATCGTCATGTGCTTCCATTGTAGTAGGTCCGTCTTTATCGCCGCCTGCAAGATACTTAGCAGTTTTCTTCTTATCTACAAGACCAAATGTCATACCTGATAAGAACCCAGCAAAACCTGCTGACGCTTTATCTCTAAAAGATATATCTTCACCTTCTTCTTTGTCAAGTAAATCGCCTGTTTGTGCAACGCCTTTGGCAGCGTCAAATATACCCATCACGGCCGCAATAGGTAAAAATACACGACCACCTATTCTAGCAGCAGTACCTGCTACTTTACCTGCTACCTTGGCACCTTTTTTTAAATTGTTCTTAACAACTGTACCTGTTTTTACTTTAGTCTTTTTTAAATCTTTTTTATCTGTACCTGTAGTTGTTACTGCTTTCGTGCCTGAACCAGTAGCAACTGCCTTTGGTGTTGTGCCTACAGGTCCTTTAGGTGCCTTTGGTGGTAGACCTAACATACCTCTCATTGAGCTTGCAAGTGTACTACCTAATCCTGTGATTGAAGATGTAATTATGCCACCTAAACCTGTCAAGGCAGCAAGAGGTAATAATGCACCACCTATGCCTTCAAAGAAACCTTTGTCGTCTTCTTTTTTACCACCTAATAATTCGTTTGTAAGTTTTTGTTCTTCGTAAATCTTTTCTAATAAACCTGATGATGTATCAAATTGTTTATCTGACTCTCTCTCTTGTTCAGTTGCGTCTTCACTATCTGCAAGACCACTATCAGCAGTATCAGGCATGAGATCCATACCTAACGACCCAGCACTTGCGTCTTTTGCTATTTCTTCTCTACCACCTTTTGCACCTGCTGATTTACCACCGCCTTGTTTTAAAGAACCTTTTGTTTCTTTTCTACGTAATTGTCTTTTAGCAGATATACCTCTTTGCTCTGCTCTTTCCTCAGATTCAATTGCTCTTTCTATTCTTTTGCCTATGATAGGTACATTTGTAAGACCTATACGTTTAGCAAGTTTAAGTGGTTTTAATTCTTTCTTAAAATCTCTAAATGACAATGATAATTTAGTTGACAGCCCTAATACTTTCTTTAACTCAACATTCGTTTTACCTACAGTTTCTTGGATATATGCAAGTTCTTCCTCTGAAATGATACCTTTCTTAAATAGGCCTTCATACTCTTTGATTGTTTTTTCTGTTGTTTGTTGTTGAGTTTTTGCGTCATCAAAATCCATACCTTTCAAAGAGTCAAGTTCAACAACAGAATAATCTATTACAAAGTTGACTATCTCTTGTCGTATTTCTGCGTCATTCAGCTTTGCCTGACTCGTGTACCCAGCAGACCTCTCTAATTGAGATTGGTACTCCTGTAACGAGTCAGATATAGCAAACTTAGGATCAGATTCATCTTCTTTTTGTCTTTTTAGAATCGACTTAAAGTTCTCTGCTTTTGCCTTTTTAAAGACTTTAGATTCTGCTGGTGTTGCCATTATTCTTTATTCTTAACCTTTGATGGTTTACCATTTACATATATTGCGAACCAACCTGCACCAGCCCCAACGACTACTGACACTAACCCTGCCTGTGCATTGTTAGGATTCTCTAACATCATAAACCAATTGATTACATCTAAAAATGCCCAACCATAAGCAAGCATTAATAGTCTTGGTACTAATCTCCAGTTTGACATCAATTCAGGTATCTCTACCTCAATAAAATGCCATAGTGATTTAACACCATATTTAAACCCTAGCCAACCTGTTGTTAGCATATTTTTTAAAAAGTTCATATTATCTCCCTCTTTGTTTTTCTCTTATTTTCTCGTTTTCTTCACGTATATGCTGTAACAATAAGTCAACATATATTTCCCTCTCCCATGGTAACATTCCTTCAAGGTCACCTAATGAGTATTTATGGTATTGCATTAAAGCAAAGTTTGTCCTATAAAAACTCTCTAGGCTCTCATGTAAGAGGGTAACTGAAAAAAATCAGAAGCCCCTTGTAATAACATCTCATGCTCTACACCTGATTTAGGGTTCTTGTATTTGATTGTATGACTTATGATAGGCAACGTTTCAAAAAAGTCTTTTAGTTTTTTGAATTGTGGCATAGTCAAGTTGTCAACAAACTGCTCAAGTTCTTTAGGTTCAAGGTCTTTTGTTTCAAACACCTCATCACCATTGTAAATCTGAGCAATACAATCCCTCATCAAATTAACTGTAAGGTCAATAATAGTCTTCTTATCTGACACTTCAATTATAGTAGGCACTTTCATTATAACACCGTACTCTTTTGTAAAAGGTATATGTGTTTTCACCTCTTTACTAAAGTCTGGTTTTACACTTTCAATATTAAAATCATAATCTACAATCTGTGTTTCATCATCTGGACATTTTAGTTTAAGTTGTACAGTTTCACCTATTGACTTTGATCTTATGTTTAACCATAACCATTCAAAATCGTAAACTGGTAACTTTGTAACATCAATACCATCTGTCAATACACAAGTTTGAACAGTTTTGATTAGTGTATCAACCATCTCCTGTTCTACATTGTTCTCTACAGACATCAATAAAATCTTTTCTTCTTTTACTAAAAATGGTCTGTACTTTACCTTTGCACCGTTTGACAACATCAAGTCATGCTCAGGCGTCTTCATAAAATTAAGCATTATTTACTCCTTTAATATAATATATCACGTATAATTTTAGGGTCTGGTAGACCTTTCGGGAACACACGCCCTCCCGTTACTCGCCCAATAGGCAAATTTCTTCTTAACTTTTCATAGACCTGTCTACCTGCTCTACCTATCTCGTTACCTATACCGAATGGTAAGTTATCTAAAAAGTTAGTTTGTAGTGCTGTAGTGTTTGATCTATATTCTAATCTATTTTTTTTGTGTCTTCTATTCTCTACATCCATACCTTGTCTTAAATAGTTCCATGCTGATGTAGCATAGTTTCTGTATGTAAATGTTACACTTGTTTTTACTATTTGATTTTGAGCGTCATATGACAATGGTGTAGAAGCAATAGTTTTAGGCCATACTTCGTACATCTGTACCTGATATGATGTGAAACCAGATGAGTCACCTAAACTCTTACGTATTTTTTCTCTATCTTTTACTGCGTCACCTGATGGCTCAAAGTTAGCAAGGGCTGCTGTAAATGATTTATGTAATGGTGTAATCGTAATCATACATGGTGTAGCATAGTCATCATAGTAACCTACATTGTGAGTAATAGGATCTACGATAGAGTTTTGCCATGCCTCAAAATATAATCTTTCATCATAGTTAACACTTGTATAAAATTCTAATGTGACCTCTTCAAAACTAACGTTCTTTGCTATCGCTCTTTTAGGACCATAGTATGTTTCGTTTACATCATCTGTAATTGTTTTACCTGGTAATGATACGTTAGAACAGAATAGATCCATTCTTAATTGTAAATTGTCTTTTATTGCACCTGCTAGTCTACCACTTTTCTGTAATCTCGCTGCTGCTTTCTTACCACCTGTAGGGTCTGAATAGATATAATCACGTGGCAATGCTTTACTTTGTGGTCCGTCAATCGTACACAAGAATTGTGTAGGTCTAGCCAACCCACCTGCCTGTGTTAGACCTGATCTAAATTCATTGAATACAGAATTGTAATTAGATGATACATTGTTGTATGAAAATCTTTTATTTGCTTCTTTTGTATTAAATTGTGGTTTACTAGGTGGTATACCTAATCGTATATCCATGTCACCTATTCTTTTACCTATACTAATTAATGACATTAAATAAATCTCCTACTATCTGCATAAACTTGTCCTACAGACGCCTTTTTAAATCTTTGTACAGGTAGATAAATTGCTGTTGCAGCCTCGTCAGCATTTATTCTTAAAAAACCTGTCTGTACATATGAGTACAAATATTTCTTTATTGTTGGTTTTACTATTTTTACATTCTTTACATCATCATAGGCAACTTCAAATCTTGTATTCTTATCAAATCTTCTATCAGACGCTGTTGCCTGCATACGTTCTAATAGTTTAAATCTCAATAACGGTGGTAGATAGTGAAAGTTCATACCCATAAACCCACCTGATATTGGTTCTAACGGCAACACTAATGGGAACACATCATAGTAAGGTAGTGTTTTTCTTAATTTAGGATTATACCCAAATAAGTTTAATCTACCTACACTAGGACGACCATTTAGTTTGTTTTGTCTAAACAATTGTCTAGCAGTTGTACCGCTTGCTATCTTGTTTACTTGCGTTCTATACCAAGTAGCAGATTTTTCAGCGTCTCCTGCTCTTTGTTTGATTGTATCAAATACACTTGCCATACTACTATTTATGTTGATAATAAATAGATTCTATGAAGAAGTTGAAGAATCCAGATAAACGCCCTTATTCAGGTAAATACAAACCACTCAACCCACAGAAATACAAAGGCAATGTAAGCAACATTATTTATAGGTCTAGTTGGGAGAAACGTTTTATGATTTATTGTGATAAAACTAGGGCTGTAATGGAATGGGGTAGTGAAGAAATAGCAATATATTATCGTTCAGTTGACAATAGGCCACATAGATACTATCCTGATTTTTATATGAAAGTTAGACAATCAGACGGCACATTTAAAAAGTTTGTTGTAGAGATTAAACCTAAAGCACAAACACGTAAACCTAAAAAACCTTTACGTGAAACTCGTACCTATAAAAATGCGTTGATTACTTATGAGAGAAATAGAAGAAAGTGGTCAACGGCGTATGCTTGGTGTATAAAACGAAACATGAAATTTCTGATACTAACCGAAGACCACTTAAAGACTTTTTAGATTAACTTATTACTTTTCTTTACATTGAAAGTGGCGTCAATCAATTCACCATTATCTAAAGTGTGTGTACCACCTTTATCTTTAGGTATTACAGCGTCACCGTGCCACTTCGTAAAGTCAGCAATCTCGTTAAAAGGTATTTCTTTTTTAGTTCTAGTACATTTACCTTTTTGTCTTTCCCACATTTTTACTTTATCATCATATGAAAAATAATCATCTGGATCTTCTTGTTGTACTAAAATCTTATCAGTAAAAGCATTGTCTTCAATTTTATCTTTTACTAATTTCTGTCTGTACACTCTAAACTCATCACCGATCTTTCTAGTTAGAGTTTTGAAGTTGTACTTTTCTGTATCACCTTGTTTAGGTGAATCGTAAGTTGTTTTTTCATCAGCAAACATCTTACCAGTTGTTTCTAACCATAACTTGTAAAAGTCATTTGGTTTCTCTATTTTAACATTCTGCATTTTATAATCGTATGAAATACAAAAATAGTCAAATATAGAATTACTTGATTTCTTTAAGTTAGCAGTACCGACCTTGATAGTATCAAGTACTGTATTCAGCACTCTATTGAATTTACTATCTGTTTTACCAGGTCTTACTATTTTGTTTGCCTCACCAGTAGGGGACATGTAAACTTTATCTAAAGTCTTTTTGTCTGTAGTGTTGTAAGCAGCGTAAGCAATACACTTAGCAATAAACTCGTCTGCCTTTAAAACTATAAACTCTTTGTTCTTTACAAAGTTCTTTAAAGACTTTTCAAATGTATTTCTTTTATCTCTTACATACTGAGCAATCTTACTAGGATATGATTGTCTGATCTGTTGACCATTCAATGGCACACCATCGTTAACGTTTCTGAATAATACAGGTAAGTTAATCTTTTGTATTTCAGTATAAATCGCAAATGATAATTCTGAATTGTTTAATTTATCTAAAAGCAACTTGTTTAGAGTTTTGTTTTTATTCTTACCAGGTTTAACTGATACAATACCTTTTAATGTTTCATAGTCACCACTAGGTACTATAATCTCGTTATCTGCAAAGTTTCTTAATGAGATTGATCTATTGTTACCGTCAACTGATACGTATAAGTAACCTTCATCTTTTAATTGTTTAAAGTACTCAATAGAGTCATCATCAATACCAATGCCTTCGTTATAGTCTAAAGCAGCGTCTATGTCAACTAAAATAAAAGGTGACGGAGCACTACCGAATAGAATTGATTTAATGAATTTTGATTGTTGTCTTTTGTCCCATCTACTTTCTTTGTCTGTACCGACTTGAAATGATGGATCAAGTTTGATTTTGCCTTGTTTTTTAAGTTCAGTAAACTCGGCAACTGTCATTGTTTTATTGTTATATTTCATTGTTCTCCTTTGTTTTATACTCTATCAGTATATCAGAAAACAATGCTTTTGTCAAGCGTTATTTTGGTGTAAAATAAGAACAAAACGTGAACATTTAGTAGGGTGGCCCGAAGGCCACCCCTATTTGAGAAAGTGAGAGAGATAGATTATGAATCGTCTTCAGCTAGTTTACTAAAGTACGAAAGGTCATCGCTTCCGTTAGACGATTCAACTTTCTCTACCGAGTTGTTAGAAGACGTTGGTATGTCGTTACTGACAGGTGGGAGGTCAATATCCTCTACTGACTCGGTACTTCTTTGTCCAGTAAGTGTCTTATTCAGTTTCTCTTTGAGTTCGTCATAAGACTTAAAGTTACTTGGATCAATGAAGGCTTTGAGAGCGTATTGAGATTGCCAAATCTTGTTAATCTCATCATCAGTATCTTTTAATTTACTGACTGGCTCAAATTCTGATTTATCATAATTCCAGTAGCCATCTACCTTTCTGATTTTTAGTTTAAAGTTTGCACCTTCCCAAAAATCAAATGGGTTAACAGCCTTTTCATCTTCAAATGCTGGGTTCATTGCTTCAGTAATCTTATCAAAGATTTTCTTACCGAATTTAAACAAGAACACCTTGCCTTCATTCTCTGGATGTTTAGGATCAGATACTACAAAGATATTAGAATAGTAAGATAACTTTCTTTTTCTCTTTCTAGCAATTTCTTTATCGGCTTCTATGCCTGTATTCCACAACCT
>Ga0181414_1000703_pt1 | contig 10118 bp, 7 predicted proteins | sample 37SPOviralmetaG_FD_130139 | JGI IMG/M metagenome (GOLD analysis project Ga0181414, IMG submission 130139) | Marine viral communities from the oligotrophic San Pedro Time Series (SPOT) site, San Pedro Channel, CA, USA - 37 SPOT_SRF_2012-11-28 | ecosystem: Environmental > Aquatic > Marine > Strait... | reverse complement strand
TATATCATTACAAACACAACTAATAATAGAAAATACATTGGCAAAAAACTGGCACAATTTAAAAAGACAAAACCCCCCCTTAAAGGCAGAAAAAACAAAAGGCGCACTACTATAGAATCAGACTGGCGCGAATATTATGGCTCATCAGACGAACTAACAGCAGACATAGAACTTATAGGCAAAGAAAATTTTAAACGAGAAATTCTTTACTACTGTGAAAACAAATCACAACTAAGTTACATTGAAGCAAGAGAACAGTTCAACCACAAAGTATTAGAATCAGACGAATATTACAACGGGCACATTAGAGTAAGAGTACACGGTAAAGGTATTCTCAATCGACAATTAAATGGCTAATATAGTGTCATTATCAAATTAATTTAGCGTTTACGGTCTACGCACTAAACCGTCATTGACACAAGTAAAACCAACTTTAGGCACAAAAGATAGCGGCTCTGAGAAAAAGCAACCGCAACTGAACATACATTGCTGTTATGATGTGTGCTAGGTTCCGAGACTATTCAGTGAAGGCTGGAGTAGGGGGTTAGCGGGTTTCCGCCTCCGTACAGAAATGTAATCTTCTTATAACAGTGAGTGATGGACTAGTTAGATATTCATTCAATACTTCATCCGGAGACGGGTGAAGTATGAGCTCTGGTTCTGTTAGATAATCGCTACTTCGTAGTAAAAAAAAAGTTCGAGCGTTAGCGAGAACTAGATGAACGTAGTTCATCTTTATAGAATGATTTGATTAGCCTCTTTACTAAGTTTCATATTGTCCTCGACAACTTCATTGAAAAATTTGTATTCGCTTAGAGGAAGTTCGAGTAGTTCCGCATAGGAAACACCGCCGCGCATGTACCAACATAACTGTGCTATAGTTTTTCTGATACGTTTTACTTCCGTATCAAATCCTTCTAGTAGCCCCTCAATCTCAGGATTAGACAATGCTAAGAGGCGGATGCGAAAAAATTTGAATAGTCAAATGTAAATGGTGCAGTGTATTTGTGTCCACATTCATCACAGGTATGATTTACTTCTTTTGCTGGTATTGCTTTGTTAATATCTTCTATCTTTGCTTTAACAACCTCAAACAACTTGCGTTCACTGTTTGTAACAAATTCCTGGATAAAATCTACATCTGTTACTGTATCGCCTTCGGGTGTTACAATTCGTAGTATAGTGCCACTTACGTTCTTTATAGTATAATCTGTCATAGTCTTGAATATCTGATAGAATCTTTGCTGCTTATCTTCTTCGTTAAGTTCTGTATCATTTATCATGGTTACTAGGCGTTGTTGTTCAAATTGTTCCAAATTTTGTGTGTTTACACTATCATAATCGTTGGGTTTTAGAAAAATTTGCATGCCTTTAAATTCAAGTGGCTCTTGATATGCACTTAAATTCACAGGAAGGTCTAAAAAGTTGCGTAAATCAATTTCATATTCATCCTGATTACCACATTCTGGACATATACTAGTGTACTCCATCTTCTCACCATAACTTGCAATTCTGATAGCAATAAGTATTGTGTCCAAATCACATACTGGGATACACCAAGCGTTTTTAATGTTTGGCATACAACTATGGATCATATCCACTACTGCCTGTCCATTCATTAGTGCATCCGGTGTGTTAATAGCAATCTCATCCTTGGTGCTCATAGGATATACGGGCAATTCGTTGTTTACAGTCATTTCTAGACTGTTCATAGCCCAATATTCGCCATTGCTGGGTAGTTTAATATAGATCGCAGGTTGCCGCATGTACTTTTGTAGCGGATTTGTGCGGTTTTGCATCTGTGCAAGTTGCTCAGGGTTCATCGAAAAGTTCTCAGGTACATCGACCATGTTTTTCTCCAGGTAAATACTTAATAAATAGTATGCAAGTATATTTATATACGCATATAATTGGAGTCTAAAACTTTGCCAACAATTGATGTACCGGGTATCGGAGCCGTCCAAGCAGACAATTTTGCCAGTGAACAAACACTGAATCGTCTTATTGATGCTGTAAACAATCAAACTACAGGTGCAGGAGGTATACAGAGTATCTTTGCAACTGTTGCAGGTGATAGTCGTAGAGCCAGTGCAGACCTAAAACGTTTAAGTAGTTCAACTACAACACAGAGTAAAGTAACAGATGAGACAAGTTCCAGTGTTCAGAACCTAGGACGTAGCAGTTCTGGTGTTAGTGCAGCATTTAGTAGTTTTGCTAATAGGGTAAACAGTATTGATATTGAAAATCCTGGTGCCAGTATATCATCAATGCTGGACTCGCTAGGAAGTAAACTTTTTGATGTATCAAAAGTTGCAGGCATAGGTCTAGCAGCATCTGGCAATGTTATTGCTGCAGCAGTAACTACTGCCGCTGGAGCCGTAGCGAAATTCGGAACTATGGCTCTAGGTGTTGCTGCTGGTGATATTGATAAGATGGGACAGGAATACCGAAAAGCAGCCAACAATGGTGCGCTGTTTGGACAAAGCATGCTTAACTTTAGAACTTTTGCGCACACTGCTGGACTTACAATGGGACAGTTCAATAATGTTCTTGAAAAAAACAGAGAACAGGTTAGCATGTTTGGTATGGCGACTACAGAAGGCGCGGCACAGTTTTCAAATGCAAACGCTAATGTAATTAGACAATATGGCGGTGCTTTTCAACGCATGGGTTTTACATTCGAGGAAATAGGCAACAACACAGCAGAATACCTAGCAGCAATTGCAGAAGGTACACCAGGTGTGTATCATCAAGCAATAAGCATGGATGAAGTTACCAAAGGTGCATTTGATCTTGCAACACAGCAAAAAGCACTAGCAGCAATAAACGGAACAACTATAGAACAAGAAAAAGAAAAAATGCGCATGCAACGCAAGGATGCGCAAATGAACGCTGTACTTCTAGGTATGAGCCAAAAAGAACGTGAAGCAGTGCAAGCACTAAGCGCACAGTTTCCACAGGCAACACAATTTATTAAAGAGTTTGTTGCATTTGGTGGCCCAGTCACAAAAGCAGGTAACATGCAAGCAGCAATGTTACCAACACTTACAGGTGCAATTAGTGATACTATAACCACAATACAAGGTGGTGGCGATATTAAGCCTAGTCTAGAAGCACTGGACCAGATTGCTAAAAGCAGTGGTGCAATAATTTCTGAGACAGAGGGTATGGCTGATTTGGTAAAACTACAGATTGCTGGCAGTACAAACTCTATAGTGCAATTGGCAGCAGATAACTTTGAAGCACAGTTTAAATTGATGAACAAAATAAATTCTGGTACAATTGCTAACACACTCGCTGAATTAGACAAAGATAGTAAAGGATCTATTGGTAATTTTGTACAGGCAACTGATGCCGCTGCAGAAGCAGTAAACAAACTAAGAGAAGCATTACAAATAAGTTCCACAAGTATTAGTAGTCTGCTAGATTCGTTTTATAGAACTGATGCTGGAAAAGCAGTCCTTAGAAGTATAGCAAATACAGTAGCAATACCTGCGCAGGGCTTACAGGGTGCGGCAGTCAATATGGGTACAAATCTTAGAGATGCTGGATCTACTGCTCCGGATGTATCCAATGCAAGTGCTGCTACTCAGGGTAGACTGGCTACACTAGAAGGAGGCGTCGGAGATGCAGCATTAAGTTTGCTGCCAGATCAAATAGGGTCAGCAATTACTGAAAGCCTAGGACTTGTGGGTAGAACACTTACTGGCACTCATGAAGTTGCAGAAAAACAACTGCAAGCACAAGTAGATCTAGTTGAACAAAACAAAGAAATAGTTAAAAAGAATAACGAAATGATAGCGGCATTACAAGCCCTTTAAAAAATTAGGTAAATACGCAATAAGGTAGTATAATAAGACATGAGTTGGAAAAAACATTTCACTGTTGTAAAAGACGCAAGTCCACTTACAAACACACAGGGCGGATCTGACGGTACAAAGTACAGTCACTATAGTAGCCACTTGCCTGAGGTATATTCAGGACATCCAAATCGTACAGAACGCTATGGTCAGTACGAAACCATGGATATTGACAGTGAGATTAATGCTGCACTGGATATTCTTGCGGAGTTTTGTACACAAACAAACACTGAGAATGGCACAGGATTTGATATTCACTTCTATGACACTCCTACTGAGAGTGAAGTTGATATTATCAAACAACAACTTATTAACTGGAACAACCTTAACGACTTTGACAAAAGATTGTTTAAAATTTTCCGTAATACACTAAAGTACGGAGATCAAGTATTCATAAGAGATCCAGAAACCTTTGAATGGTACTGGGTAGAAATGAACAAAGTCACAAAAATTATTGTTAATGAAAGCGAAGGCAAAAAGCCTGAGCAGTATGTCATCAAAGACATTAATCCAAACTTTGAAAATTTAACAGCCACAGCAAATACATATGGTGATGTTGGTAGTCAAGGTGATCTCTACAAGAACAGAGGCTATATACAGCCTAGTAACTTGTATGATGGATCAGGCGGTGTAAGTGCGCAGGGACGTTTTGATCGTGCGCTAAACGAAAAAGCCATAGAAGCAGAACATATTGTACACAATAGTCTAACAGAAGGACTGGATCCTAACTGGCCCTTTGGTAACAGCATACTAGAACAAGTGTTTAAGGTATACAAGCAAAAGGAACTGCTTGAAGATGCTATTATCATTTATCGTATCCAACGTGCGCCGGAGCGCAGGGTATTCTATATTGATGTAGGCAACATGCCTAGTCATATGGCTATGAGTTTTGTTGAGCGTGTAAAGAATGAAATACACCAAAGACGTATACCTAGTAAAACAGGTGGCGGTGTTAACATCATGGACACAACATACAATCCACTTAGCACAAACGAAGATTACTTCTTTCCACAAACTGCAGAAGGCAGAGGCAGTAAAGTTGATACACTGCCAGGCGGTACTAATCTAGGTGAGATTGATGATCTAAAATTCTTTACTAACAAACTATTCCGTGGCTTGCGTATTCCTAGTAGTTACTTGCCAACAGGCTTGGACGAAGGTGCTGCAGCATACAATGATGGTCGTGTTGGTACAGCGATGATACAAGAGAAACGCTTTAATGAATATTGTATGAGACTACAAAGACTAGTAGCAGCAACATTTGATAGAGAGTTTAAAATGTTCCTCAAGTGGCGTGGTGTCGAAATTGACAACAGTACATTTGATTTGCGTTTTAATGAGCCACAAAACTTTAGTAGTTACCGTGAAACTGAAATGGATCAGGCACGGATTAACACGTTCCAAGCACTGGAAGGTTATCCTTATATGAGCAAACGTTTTCTTATGGGACGTTACTTGGGTATGACTGAGGAAGAGATGCTTGAGAACAGTAAACTATGGCGTGAAGAGAATCAGGACATCAGTGTAGAAAGTGAACTGCCTAGTATGCGTAGTGTTGGTGTGACCAGTGGTGGTATACAAGCAGACATGGATGCATTTGAGCCAGCAGCAGAGCCAGAAGCCGACCAAGATCCAGCCGCAGGCGGTGGTGAAGAAGGCGGAGCAGGTGAAGCAGGTGCAACTGGTGATGTAAGTCCAGTCGGAAGCGTTGCACCAGCAGATACTACTACATAAGTAAAATATGACAGTAAAATTTGATAATATCCTAGCGGCAGCAAACCGCATACACCCTTACATATTCAAAACACCACTACTAGAATCCCCAAGTTTAAACAAAAAACTTGGCAAGCGATTGCTAGTCAAGGCTGAATGTTTGCAATACACTGGATCATTTAAGATGCGTGGTGCAGCAAATGCAGTCTATAGTTTAGATGATAGCGTAAAACATATTGTTGCTTACAGTAGTGGCAGTCATGCACTTGGCAGTGCTAGAGCCGCTGCATTAAGAGGGCTTCGTGCTACAATTGTTATGCCCAAGGATGCACCTCCTAATAAAATGGAAATTGCCAAAAGTTTAGGTGCAGAGATAGTGACGTACACACGTTTCAAGGAATCGCGTGAACAAATAGGTGCCGAACTTGCAGAAAAATATAATGCAGAACTTATACCCAGTTTTGACGATCCAAGAATAATTGCTGGACAAGGCACTGTTGGATTGGAAATAGCACAACAAGCAATGGAAAAAGTTGTTAAACCAGATGCAGTTATAGCCTGTGTTGGTGGAGGCGGTCTATGCAGTGGACTAGGAATAGCAGTGCATGCAATGATGCCAGATGTAAAAATTTGGTGCGCCGAGCCTGAATTTTATGATGATACTAAACGTAGTATTGAATCAGGCAAAATTGAAACTGTGGCAGATACTAGCGTACATACAATTTGTGATGCTGTTGTTAATCGTCAACCTGGCAATCTTACTTTTCCTATTATGAAACAACATTTGTCAGGCGGTGCAGTAATTAGTGAACAAGACACACTCAGAACTATCAAAACACTGTTTGAATATTTTAAAATTGTTGTAGAGCCCGGCGGTGCAATAGCAGTAGCAGCCGCGTTAACAGGACAGCATCCTAGTAATGCTGAAACCATAGTTGCAGTGGCAACTGGAGGCAATATCGAACCTGATATTTTTTCCCAAGCACTAAATTTAGATCCATATTTTCTAGGATAAATACGCTACAGGAGAAACTATGGCGTTCCGTAAACTATTTTTCAAAAGAGTGCAAGGGTATAATCGTGACAATTACTTGTTGCAAGAAGGTGATATTGCGCTTGACGAAGATGATTTTCAGTTATATCGTGGAGATGGAAGCACTATAGGCGGTGTTGTAATCGCAGGCGCTACTAGTGCGGTTCCGGTGTCTACTGGTAATGGCACAGATATAAGCATTACAGGCGGCGAAAGCACAGCAACAGGCAGTACAGGCGGTAATACAGTTATTACTGGTGGTATAGGTGTTGCCACAGGCGGTAATGTTAACATTAATGGTGGCAACGGAAGCACTGATGGTAACATTAACATTGGTACTGAAAATACTACACTTATTACAATAGGCACCAGCGGAAACAACATTGACTTTCCTGCTACTACTACAATCGACTTTACAGGTGCAACTGTAACTGGACTTGGTGTAAGTGGAATTGCTAATGATATTGTAAATGATACAACACCTCAACTAGGTGGCAACTTAGATCTCAACAATTTTGATATTACTGGCACTGGTGATATAAACATTACTGGTACAGTAACGGCTAGTGGTGGTGTCACATTAGCAGGCACTACAGATGTTGACACTATTACAACTGACGGACTGACCATTACTGATAATAACGTATCAGCAAATAGATCAAATGATGATCTTATACTTTCATCTAGTGGCACAGGCAGTATCAATATAAACGGTACAGTAACAGGAACAGGTGTGCTAGATGAAGATGATATGTCTAGTAATAGCGCAAATCATCTTGCTACACAGCAAAGTATCAAAGCATATGTAGATTCACAAAGTGGTGGCGGAGGCAGTAGTCTACAAAGCAGAGCTACAAAAGCAGGCACAACTGGTAGTTTAGCAGATGCCGCACAAGCAGACTTAGACATCACAGGATTCAAAGCATACGCACTACTAACTATCTCAACAGACAGAGCGGCTCGTGTAAGATTGTATGTTAGTGCCGCAACAAGAACAGCAGATGCTTCAAGAGCAGAAGGTACCGATCCAACATCAGATGCAGGACTTATTGCAGAAGTTATCACAACAGGTGCACAAACAGTTATTATAAGCCCAGGTGCTTATGGTTTCAACAATGAAAGCACACCCACAACAACTATTCCTTGTAGAGTCACAAATAAAAGCGGTAGCACCTCCACAGTGCAGGTAACTCTAAACGTACTTCAACTGGAGGCATAACATGGAATTATTCCAAGTTACACTAAAACGTGGTGTAGACATTGACGCTTTCTACGAGGATATGGAAACACCAGGCGGTGCTATAACTATTCCAGATAGAAAAGTAGAGTGCGGCGATAGACGCCCAACTTCAAGAACCACAGGCTATATGCTTACCTTAGAAGAAGCAAAAGAAGTAAGTTATGACGATAGAGTAGAAGTGGTTGTTCCACAGAGTGTATTGGACAGACAGACAGTAGTCAAAGATGCTACATACACAGGTAGATTTACCAAAGCCACGAGTCCAACTGGCTCGGTGTATACAAACGCCGCCGGTGCTACTAGAGTGACATTCACCAATAATGATCACCACGCTTGGGGAATACTAAGACACATCGAAACTGACAACAGATCGGGCTGGGGTGCTGATGCCGGAAGTTCTGCTGATAGGCGTGTTGATACCAGTGTAACATATTCAGCAAGTGGCAAGAATGTAGATATCGTTATTGTAGAAAACGACACATTAAGCGATCACGCAGAATATTCAAGCAGATTAATAGACTACAATTGGGGACAACACTACAACACAATCGCAGGTGGTACAAACTACACCTACAGTCACGCAGATGCTCGTGATAACTTTAGTGCAGAAGATACCCATCCGACGGCAGTGGCTGCCTATGCGGCAGGTGAAAGATTTGGACTTGCTAATGATGCCAATGTATATCAGTTAGACCTAACCTACGAGAGAAGCAAATCAGGTGGCAACAGCACTAGCAGAGCGTTTGCTTACATTAGAGAATTCCACGCAAATAAATCTATCAACCCAGCAACAGGTAGAAAAAATCCTACCATTGTGAATGTGAGTTTGGGCACGGTCAATACTTATTCAGGTGCCAGTGTAGCACACTTCCAAGGCGTAACATTAGACAAAGGCAACGGCAGTACCTTCCTTACTGATGCTGAACTGTTAGCTCGTGGGGTGTACAAAAACGCTGGTAAATCGTGGACTAATTTTACCAGCAACACCAACTTTTCATTAAACAGTCCGACGCCTGATAGTGATCTAGTAGATGCCATAGCAGAAGGCGTTATTGTGGTCACTTCGGCTGGCAACAACAACAGATACACTGATGTGTCAGGTGGCGACAACTATGACAACTATATGGTTGCTGGCGCTGCATATGCGAACAGGAACTATTTCTTTAGTGGCTACTATCCATTCAGAGATTATTATATGCGTGGCAGCAACTTCTCATTCAACGGAGCAATAAACGTAGGTGCATTAAGTGACCGCATAGACCAAGGTAAAGCAGACTTCAGTGAATGGGGACCGGGCATAGATGTATATGCCGCAGGTGAGCGTGTAATGGGTGCAATGGAGAAAAGTGAAATTGCCTTTGGTAATCCCTATTACGGACAGGAAAGCAATACACCAAAACATGATACAATGGGATCGCAAAACGGCACAAGTTATGCCTCACCTTTTGTAGCAGGTTTGCTGGCTTGTTTAGCAGAAGTATATCCTACACTGACACAGGCACAAGCAAGAACATATTTACAAAACAATGCTGTCACAGGATTGATGGCGGACACAGGGGACACTAGCACAGCCTGGTCACCAACAGAAGTAAGTGGATCTACAGCCGCTTGGTTTGATGCTTCAGATACCAGTAGTTATACACTGAGTGGATCAAATGTCACTGCAGTCACAGACAAAAAAGGCAATGCCACAGTCACAGTAAACGGCACACCTAATGTATCTAACACACTTGATAGTAAGAATGTTTTTACATTTGTTCCAGATGAAGATTTTACAACTGACGAATTTGCTCAAGTTGACAGTTTAGGTAATCACTGGGCCATTGGACTGTTCCAGTGGAATTCCATCAACAACATTCGAGATTCGTTTTGGAGTGTAGAAAACAATACTGTATCGGCGAGTAGTAAAAGAGACTATAGTGTAAGTTCTAGTAACTCAAGTGCATTTGACGGTGAGTTGGATTTAGATGGATTGAGTTCAAGCAGGATATCGTCAACCATAGGAAACGCAGAGACTTTTGATTCAGGCATAGCACAAAACACTTGGGTTATTATATGTGCTATATTCAACAAAACAGGCAACCAGATTGCTGTAAGGATAAATGGTTCAAACGCATTCACTCCCGTTAGCGACTACGACAATAGTCTAAGCACCAACTTAGATTTGCGATTCTTTAGAAACAGAGCCAACGTGAGAATGGGCGGTCAAATGGCAGAGTTTGTAAGTTTTGCTGCAATGCCAGGACTTGGCGGCACAGACGTGAGTGAAGTA
>Ga0181414_1000702_pt1 | contig 10129 bp, 5 predicted proteins | sample 37SPOviralmetaG_FD_130139 | JGI IMG/M metagenome (GOLD analysis project Ga0181414, IMG submission 130139) | Marine viral communities from the oligotrophic San Pedro Time Series (SPOT) site, San Pedro Channel, CA, USA - 37 SPOT_SRF_2012-11-28 | ecosystem: Environmental > Aquatic > Marine > Strait... | reverse complement strand
TTGCTTCGTCGTCTACAACAGGAGGTGCGCCTTCCTCCACTGCTTCTTCCGCCGTGGCCTCTACGGCAGGAGGTGCGGGTCTAGTAATAGCGGCAAGTTCGGGTTCGCCTTCTCGTATGCGGCGTTCTATCTCTGCTTGTTGTTCTGCTGCTTCTGTTTCAACAGAAGTTTCTTCGGCTAGTGTGGCTTCGATTTCGGCACGTCTAGCATCCGCGTCTCTTTCTTCTTTCGCTTTCTGTGCGTCTTCTCTAGCGGCAACGTCACCACCAGCTACAGTAGCGGTACCTCGTATAGAACCACCTAATAAACCACCGGCTATGGCTGCTTCACGGTATTCTGCAATAGCATCTTCACTGGTTAGAGGTAGCCCAGCTTGTGCACGTTCTAGGACTTGCTGCCCCAGTTCTGTAGGTGCTTCTATTACGGCACCAGCCGCAGTTCCTTTAACGCCACGGGTAAATATGCCACCGCCACCTACTGCGCGGTTAGTAAGGCCGAGCTTACCGACGAACAAACGCCCAAGAATGGCATCAAGTGTGGCTTGTGGGATAGCGGTTAACGCTGCTGCACCTTCGTCTACTTCGGTTCTTAATCCTTGGTCTATGGCTTCTTTCTGTCGTTCGCGGTTCATGCCATAGAAGAACGGTAAGCTAGCGGCAACACCACCAACTAATGCCCCTACACCGGCACCTATTGGGCCAAGGGCCGCACCAATTTTCGCGCCTGTTGCACCACCGGCAAGGGTTGCACCCATCTGTGGAGCGCTTTCTGCGGCTATACCGCCGAGGTAAGACCCAAAGTCTCCGATACCGCCAATATCGTCGAATCTGGTTTGGAACCGTGCTTTGCGCTGCGCGTCTGCTTCGTTCTCAAGGGCAACTTCAGCACCGTACTGTTCTAGCCCTTCTAGCCCAAGTATTCCGCCAACACCTTCAAGAACAGAGCCTGTAGCTTGCGCCACAACATCCGTACCGATGTCTATGCCTCTGGCAAGTGATCCTCGTTCGAGTTCAGCCAGTTCGGTACGACGTTCTAGGCTTTCTTGCCGTAACTGCTTTTCTTGCTCACGCCTTTGCTGGCGTTCTGCGGCGACCTGCGCTTCAAAGTCTGTAGTGCTAGCAGATAGTCCAGCAGCACTTAAATCCCTTCGGATAGCAGCGGCTCCGGCTATGTCGCCGCGAGCTTCTAATACCTCTATGGCTTTTCTAGCCTGCGCTACTGTTGTCATTTAATTAGTTCCTAGTGCGTGACACGGCACTCTGGGATTCAGGGGATAGTGAAACTTCTTCAGAATCTTCAGAAGGCATTAGTATTTCTTGCGCTCTAAGCTGCCGAACAGTTAGTTCGTCCTTGAACTTATCTAGGTCTGCCGTTCGTGCGGCTACCTCGGCATCCAGTTCGCCCTCTAATAGTTTTATTTTACGTGCGTCATCAGAATCTGATGGGTCTAACGTGTCAAGTTCGCTATATCTACTCTGCAACCGTACTGATTCGTAAACGTCTTGCCGTAATTCTAGTATCTTAGCTAGTGCAGTAGAGACATCCCCAGCTACTGATCGCGCATTGTTAGCGGTTATTTGTTCTGCTAGCAGTCGATTACGTTCTTGTTCACTAAACAACTGACGTACGTTCCTTTGCTCTTCCATTGTCAAGCGTGCTTTATCCATCACACTTGCCACTTCTGCTTGTTCAGCGTTCTGTAGGAAGTTACGTGCGTTTTGCTTCTGTGTAATCACGTTGGCTTCTGCATCGGCGTATGCTTTCGCAGCATCGGCACCGAAGTTACGGTTAAGCTCTATAGTAGTTGCCTGAATACCCATTACATCTTGATCTAGCTGTCTACGACGTTCTGCCGCAGCGTCACGTAGTTGTCTATCGCGTACGCCTACACCAGTAATACCGCCTCTACCACCAGCGGTAAGTAGATCTATAAGGTTGTCTCTACGAGACGGGGCAGTTTCGTCGTAAGTTGCTTGCACGCGAGCCTGCATGTCCTTGAGCAACTGCTCATTATCGCCCATTTTCGACAGACCTCTTATGCGTTCTACTGCGGCGAGTCCTCTCTTGTCAGCATCTAGCTCTAGCTCGCCTTCCGCTTGGATTCGTTGTTTTTGGTCTAACGTGTAAGGAGATATACCTGACATTACGCCGCTAGTTTTTAGTTCGTCGAGTTGTCCCTGTAGGCTGGATTCATACTCGTCTTTTTTACGTTGGTTAGCTGCGCCAATAATCCCTGCTCTATTTTCTCTTTGTTGCTCTGCGTACTGCTCATTTGTTAGTTCGGCTGGGCGAGTAGTAGTCATACCCTGTGCTGGGGCAGTAGTAGGCGCTATACTCGCTAATCCCCCTTGTTCGGGTTTTTTCGCGGCTCTTGCCCTTTTACGTACCGTACCTATTGAAGTTGGTTCTTCTTCAATAATTGGTCTACCCAACGGGTCGAAGCCCTCTTCGCCCATAAGACGTTTAAACTCCATAGCCTGCTCCATAGCAGTGAGTCCCCGTCCTTGAGTAGTAGATCGTAAGAAATTGGCTAACTCGTCTGTGCTTAACCCTTTAGGTACTTCTACCGGCCCTTTATCTTCTGACCCTTTATCAAACGCAACGATACCGCCGCCAGCTAGTTTGACTGGCTGTGCTTGGCTCATAACGCCTTGTGCCATTTGTTGTGCGCCAGCCTGTGGCATCTGTGGACGCTGCGCCATTTGCTGTTGGGGCATACCTTGAGGCATACCTTGTTGTGCACGAGCTACTGTATCTGCTTCGCTTGGGCCTACGCCCATCTCTTTGGCAGCTTGTTGGCGGTACTCACCCATTAACCCCTGCTGCATTTGATCTTTGATCGTCGCGGGGTTGCCTTGCGCTTGCATAGCTTGGTTGCGTTTTACCGCATCAAGATCTTTCTTGAGCTGCTGCATGGCAAGCAAATCGACCAGTTCTTTGGTCATGTTGGCACGCTTTTCTAGCCCCTGCATGTTACCTGCGTAGGCGTCTTTCGTACGTTCGATCTGACTGAGGGGGTTAGAAAGCATACTGTGGCCCTCCTCTAAGAAGTGCAAGAAGTCCGCCTAAGCCACCGGATAGCTCTTGGAACCCTCCGGGTTCAACAAACTGCCGAGATGTGGCAGTGATCGGTAAGCCTTGTAGCATAGACTGCATAAACTGTAGCTGTTCGTATGGATACTGTTGTTCTTGTTGATACTGCAAGTAGTCAGCAGTGATGCCTTCTTGCTCAATACCTCGTTCTTCTTGTCCCGCAGCACGCATATCACGTAGTGCGCTTAGGCCGTAGCGGCGGTCAGCTTCTTCTGCTGCGATTCTGCGGCGTTCCTGCTCATTAAACTGCTCACGTTCTCGCTCTTGTCGCTCTACTTCACGTCGGGCTTCTTCGTTTGCCTGTAGTCTACGGCGTTCATCGAACTCAGAGAGTCGTCCAGCTTCTACATTGAACTGACCACGGCGTGCATCTTCTGCTAACCGCTGCATTTCTTGTTCTTTGTTGAACTGATCTCGCGCTTGTGTAAATGCTTCGGAATAACCTCTACCAGTAATATCAGCTAGCTGCGTTCCCAGATTACGTCCGCCCTCTGCTTCCATAATAGCTTGGCGCGAACCGCCAAAAGCACCGGCACGAGTTAGTCGGCCAGCGTCAGCAACACGACTAATATCCGCTTGGCGACGTGCTTCGCGTAGTTGCGGCTCTAAGGCAGCTTGTAGGTAGGGGTTCATGTACTGCCCCACCGGAGATTGCGGAGGTTGTTGCCGCCCAAAAACAGGTTGTTCTTTGAGTCTAGTGTCCTCAAGAAGACGCGCCCTATGGTCGCTAAATCGAGGTGCCGGCATAGCATCCTTAAGACGCGTAAGACGCGCCATATGGTCTCTAACAGGTGCTAGAGGCTTTTTTTCAATAGCGTCCAGACCTTCTTGACGTATTCTGAGACGCTCTTCTACTGGCAGCGCAGTAAGCTCCATAAAGTCCATACCGCCCATCAACCTTGAATCTGGCCTTTGCATTTCTATCGGAGAAATCTGCACATCGCCCATCATAGGTGCGGCACCTGTAAACGATCCGGGTGTATACCCTGCTTCGTAACCTTGTCCTGCTGCGCTACCAAAACCAAACGTACCGCCAGCGGTCATGTCCCCACCGAAAGAGGCTATGCCAGTTTGTTGGTTGGGATCTAACCCTGCGTAGCCAGAAAAAGCCATATCTTGTAGGCCGCTAGCGCCAGCAGTAAGTGGGCCACCGTAGGCTTCATAGGGCTTATCGGCAAGTGCGCGTGCCTTACCAAGCATCTCACCGACATACGGGCCAGCGAATTCGGTCAATCCCTGCGTGCTGCCAGATGATTGTCCTACGGGACTGTTGGGGTCTACTACTGTATCAACCATAGCTTACGACATCCTCTTGGATAACATCGCAAGCACTTGATCTGCGTCGATGTTTTTCTGTTGTTTCGGTGTGCCTGTGGCTTTCTTACGTACTGTGGACATGAAATCGTCCAGTGCTGCGGCACCTGCATCGGAGTTACCGTTACCTAGTATAGCGACTAAATCGGCAGGCAACACATACTCACCGTGACTCAAACGCGCCTCTTGCACGCCATCAATATCGCCGGGAACTAGGTCTGCTTGCCCGTCCGAATCACCTTGTAGATAGCCGCCATCTTCAAGCACTTGACCACCTCCCATAAACCCCGCTGCTTGTGCTTTGGCTTTAGCTTGAGCTTCTTCAACAGACATAGGCTGCTGGCCTTCAGGCTTCTTGGCATACATGGTGTCAGAGAAATAGCGCCTACCGCCACTGCCGGGACGACGGTCTGTATCGTCTCTACCTGTAACTTGTTCTCGTATTGCAGTGTATTCGGGAATGCTGCCTTGGTAGCCAACAGGTGCTATGTCAGGCTTGAATGCACCACGGTCTTTTAAGAAACTGGTTAAAGCCAATGGGCCTAGCAACTCAAGTAACCCACCAGCCCCGCCAGATTTACCACTAGAACTACCAAGAACTTTGTCGGATAGGGTTTTGCCTATAATTGATCTTAAAAAATTATCTGAGCTACTGTCTGCGCTAGTAAAAATGCCGCCAAGGGCGGCGGCAGAAGTATCAGAGTAGTCAGATAAGTCTCCTTCCTTCAACTTATTAAGAAAGTCTATGTTGAAGCCGCTACCGTCTAACTTAGGGTCACTGTACACATCAAGGTTAAGCGAGTCCATAAAGGCGTCCGCGTCAAAATCGTCCGAAGTAAGATCGTAGGTTGTTGGGTCTGTGCGGTAATCTTTAGGATCAAAACTATAGTCATTACTGTACTTAGTCTTATCTGTCTGCAAAATACGGTCTAAAAAGCTCATCGCTTGCCCTCAACTATACGTAGTAGCTCGTCAAGATTACCATAAGAACTTCTGACTGCACCACCATTTGCCATGCCCCCAGCAGCTAAACTAGCTAAGTAAGCCTCTACTGGGTCTACTTTTCTTTCTTGCCCCCCGCCAAGGTCAAACAACTCAGCCCCACGTTCTTCGATTATGCCGGGGGTATAGGCATACGTAGGTGTAGGTGTAGGTGTAGGTGTAGGTGTAGGTGTAGGTGTCGGCGTTACCGGAAAGAACGGAGGGGTACCCACTTTAGGTAAGTCCACAGGTAGATTTGGGTTAGGTAGCGCCTCTATAACGTCTTCTACTACACCCGCCACATCTCCTACTGTTTCCCCCACTGCTTTCGCCCCTTTAACGAGCGGTTTAGTTACTGGCTCAGTCACTTCCTGCACAACTTCTTTTGCGGGTTGAAGGACTTCTTTATCTACTGCTCTGCCAACATCTTTCGCAACGTCTATTACTGGCTCGGCGATTTCTTTTATAGGCTGTAGGAACGTGTCGTCAATCATACGCCCAGCATCTTGAAGGACATCCCCTATAGCTTTTATGAACTCAGGTGTCTTGATGTTGTTTGGCCCGAGCGCACCGCCTTCCATAATGTACTCGCCCACGCCTCTCAACAGGGCGTCTTCAAAGTCAGTGCCTTTAGCTAATTCCATCTGAGTCTTAACAAGACCCTTCGTTAGATCACTTTTGTTTATGTTTAGCCCACTGAAAAACTTATCGTCTGGATCAATTTTATCCAGTGCAGCTTTAGTAAAATCATCACCAAAGGCAGCAACAGCCATAGACCCAAGGTTTCCATCTATAGCTGCGTCAACAAACTTACCTGTCTTTACTACGGTATTAAACGTGTCCGAGGTTTTTCTGGCTAGTTCCGCAGCTTTTGCTAACTCACTGCCCGCTTTTGCCCCCTTTGCAGCAGTTTCGGCAGCTTTTGCCGTATTGCTGAGTCCTTCAGCGTAGCCTCCAACACCCCCTAGTAGTCCAGACTTGAGGATGTCACTGGGATCGCCGCCTGTAGCAGCGGTTACACCAGCAGATGTTAGCCCTTTAGTTGCTGCCGCACTCAGTGGAGAAGCGCCGGGGGCTACAAGAGCGCCACCTAATGCAGCGGTGCCTATGGCTAAACCGACTGCCTTTACATAATCACTGACGCCCGGACTACGATCTACAGTTTGTATTTCTGAGAATGTAAAAGGATCGTACAGGTACTCAGAGCCGTACTTTCTGCTTATGCGCTGTGGAGCTATGTCATATTTGGCATATATCTCTTGTACTTCAGGCGAGCGTTCATAGGCTTGGATAAGTGCATTCTGATAACTCTTACCCTCTAACTGTGCTTGCGCTACCGCTGGGGCCATGACGGGCATAAGTTCTTCTTGGAACTTCTTTAGGTTCTTGTCAGAGATTTTGCCGTAGTCAAAGTCATATCCCTCAAAGTCCTTTAACGTTTTATCAAACTTAAACTCGCCTAGACCCTCTGTAGTTAGTCCTCCGGGTACAATATACTTATCTTCTACAGGGCCGTAAGCACCTGCTTCAGCCATCTCCATACCAGTGGAAACGTAATCTTGTTCCGCCAGAGATTTCTGCAAGACATCAGCGAACTTGCTGGGGTCTTCACCGGCACGTAAAGCATCGTAGTAAGCAGATATGTTCGCGCCGGGTAGCTTCGCTGCCTTTTCCTCATTAGCTTTAGCTCCTGCTCTGTTACGTGCATCTACCTCTGCTTTCAACCTAGCTAATTTTGCGTCCTTAGCAGCTTGCTCTTCCCGCTTCTTCTTTAGATATGGGTTGTTCTGTAGATCAGATATGTTTGGGATGGAGAAATTAGCAGGTAAAGATATTTGCCCCGGTGTTGCGGACATAACGTTAGAGACAGGTCTGGGTGCTACGGGGGCAGGAGCTACAGGGGCAGGAGCAGGTGCGGGTCTAGGTGCTACGACAGGTGGAGGTGCTACAGGAGCAGGTCTAGGTGCTACGACAGGTGCAGGCCTAGGTGAAGGAGGTGTAAACGCAGGAGCAGGTCTAGGTGCTACGACAGGTGCAGGGGGTGTAAACGTAGGAGGGCTAGGAGGGCCATAACCCTGTATACCAGAGGCTTTCAGGCGTTCCTGTATCTGTGCAGGGGTAGGAGCAAACCCACCTAGCCCACTAAGTGCCCCTAACCCCATACCACTAAAACCACCAAAACTGCCTATCATTGCTGCACCTAATTCGCTATCAAGACGCCTTGGAACGACGCGCCGATTTGGTTGTTGGTATTGCTAGTTACAGCGCGGCACTCTATATCCGTCTTTTCTGGTATAGCCAGAGGAAACTCAAAATCTATGATTAGCTCATTGCTCTGCAATACATTGATAAACTTAGTCCTAAATACATTCGACCCAAAGTCTCTAGTATTGAGTTTGACGGTAGCGTAGTTATTAGCCTGTGATATAGCAGCGGTAAATATAAGGTCATCTAGGTATAACGTATGAGAGGCGGGCACGGTATAAACCGCCATCTGCGTCTGGTTACCATCGGTTATGCTCGCATAAATAGTACCTGTAGGTACCCCAGAAGACACTCCAGTAGCTGCGATATAGACAGTACCCGCAGCAGTGCCCCCTGACCCCGCAGTAGCAACAAAAGCGCGATTAATACGTATCCAGCCAGAAGCGTCACCAATCTGCACTTGGGTCTGCCCGTTCATGCTTACAGTAACACTCTGAACAGCGTAATTTTCGTCTAAGCCTTCTACAGTAACAGTCTGTGCACCTGTACCTGCGCTAGTGTCTGCGGTGCTGGAACTGCTGATAAACGCCGTAAACGCTGCGGCAGGCCATACTACGTCACCCCCCTGTGACCATACTGTTTCCTCAGTACCATTTATGTCTGGATTGTACCCAAACTTATACAAAGAAGAGGCACCGGTAACTTGGCCTTTAGATACTTGTAACTCATACGGTTCTTGGGCTGCCATAGCGTCTCTCAGTGCTTGGTCTAACTGGTTAAAGTATATACGCAGTACGTTGTTAAACTGCTCGAACGCCTGTTGGTCATACCCCTGTGGGGGTGTCGGTAGTCTGGGGGCTACAAAATCTATGTCGGCAGCCATTACCGCCTACCATCAGGACGTATATCTATACGTGGCGTACCCAACTGCCAAGCTACACCTACATCACCAGACTGTACTTTTATGGATAACTGTCTACCGCGTACGCGAGTGTTAATCTGTGACGTATACGCCTCAATAGGTACAACAGCAGAACGAGTTACCGCTGCACTGTTAGTTCCGCCCTCTGACAACGGGTTATTATACCCAGAACCAGATGACTGTAGAGGTAGCAACTCCATAGTCACATTAGGGCTTTCGGCAGTAGACCCATCAAAAGTCACATCAGGCAGCACTCTTTGTATAAACGAGAACCTATCGCCGTCGTCTATATCAAACTCAGCGGACGTTATGTAGGCATCTATGGCTTCGTCAGCACCGGCCTCATTGCTGTCTACACCCTGCTCGTGGTTGACCACCCTGTTTGTATAAGTTGTGGCCATAGGGTACTCGCGTAACCCCGAATCAATCCATGCACTGCGGGCCATAGTGCCGAAGTACCAGATGTCCTGTTCGTGGTTGTAGACCACATACTTATCTACAGTCGTGGAGTTAGCGGAGCAATAGAACCACCAAATTTCGCCAAAACCTTCGTTTGTTGCAGCAAAAGCCTGCTGGGCTTGTTCAGAGTTGAAGTCGTTAAAAACGTGCCGTTTTAGATCACATCGCAGTACGCTGACGCCACCATCGTAACGGTAGAAAGAATCTCTACCCATCCAATAAGAGACGCCATCAGAATATGCTACCGCACGGGTAGACGCTATTGAGATATTAGAGCCAAGTAACTGCGTGCCCCAAACTATGGTACCCCCTACGTACTGCATCGCGTACAGGGCGGAGTCAGTCCATACCAGTATTTCTTGGCGAGATTGTATAGCTGTTACGATCCCAGACCCATTAGACAGCCGTATATCACCAGCTTGGTTAGTTGCAGCAGGTGTCCAGTTTAGCGCGTCTTCTTGGTCTGACCACCGAATTAACATCGGATCTAAAGCGGTTGTACCTAACGTGTTAGTGCCAAAACAGAACACAAATCGGCTCACGTCAGATACTAGGATGAAATTTTGTATAACGGGGACATTGGACGCCCCAAGTCTGGTGGAAAGATCTACCGCAGGGGTTGTCAATGCGTCAGTAGGAGACGCATCCCAGAAATATACTCTGCCCCCACGAGGGCCAAATACTAAGTCTTCTCCAAAGTTAGATTGGCTCCAAAGACGAAGAGCATCTGAAGATACAACACCTTCACCCCAAGCACCTTCATTCCAACTACCAGCGCCCCAACCCGACAGCGGTACTTCAGTCTCAGGGCCGACGTTTACTTGGTATTTTGCTGTTACGGAGCCGCCACCAGTAGCAGATGATGAAGCTGCTCCTGATGCTTCAATGGTGTAGCTGTTGCCAGTAACATACGTTAGCTGGAACTCACCGTTTAATGTAAGCCCTCCTACAGCAGATGCGCCACTAAACGTAACAAAATCGCCATTTATATACCCAAGAGCCGCATCGGTTACAGTTACCGTGCTAGATCCACTAACAGTCGTGAAAGGGTTAGTAAGTGACACACCAGATGGAGTGCGTTCGGGAGTTACATCAAAGTACGCGCCACCTTTTTCAATGTAAAACTTTAGATTGGTACCTACACCTAACAGGTTC
>Ga0181414_1000698_pt1 | contig 10185 bp, 14 predicted proteins | sample 37SPOviralmetaG_FD_130139 | JGI IMG/M metagenome (GOLD analysis project Ga0181414, IMG submission 130139) | Marine viral communities from the oligotrophic San Pedro Time Series (SPOT) site, San Pedro Channel, CA, USA - 37 SPOT_SRF_2012-11-28 | ecosystem: Environmental > Aquatic > Marine > Strait... | reverse complement strand
TAGAGAGCTTGGCCGTCTTATATCTGTTGCAGTACAATCTGAATTAATACAGCAACAAAGACCAGGAGGATTACTTGCATAATGGCTACATTTCCTTCGATAAAACCTACATACGGACAACAAAAAAGATCCGCACCATTTACTAGAACAGTTCGTTTTGCCGATGGTTATGAACATAGAATTTTATTTGGATTAGCTCAACATCAAAATCCAAAAGTTTTTCAATTTACTTTTAATGTTTCAGAAACAGAATCAGATGAGATAGAAACATTCTTAGATGCTAGAGCAAATGATAGTGATAGCTTTACTTTTACTCCTCCAGGAGAAAGTTCATCTTCTGAATTTGTTTGTGAAAATTGGAGTAAATCAATACCATATAATAATAGAGCTACAATTCAAGCTACCTTTAGACAAGTATTTGAACCTGCTTCATAATGACTACTGTTTGGTCTGCTAGTGTTAGTTTATCTTTAGGTACAATAGTTGCACCCACTTCTGCAAATAACGGATTATTTTTTAAGGTAACGACAGCAGGTACTACTGGTTCTAGTGAACCAAATTGGGCAAGTGTTGTAGGACAAACTGTTTATGATAATGATGTTAGATATGTTTCATTTAGCAGTACATTTGCAGATTTACAATCTATAAACCCTTCTGCAATTATTGAGTTATTTCAACTTAAATTAGATTCAGCATTACATGGTGCTAGTACAATATATTATTTTCATGCAGGTAGTAATTTAAATGCAAATAATAAAATTAAATGGAAAGGGGTAGAGTATCTTAGATTTCCAATACAAGCTTCGGGCTTTGCTTTTCAAAAAGGACAACTACCTCGACCAAGATTAATAGTAAGCAATGTTACAGGTTTAATTTCTTCAATTTTATTGGATGTAAATGAAGTTACAGCAGGAAATGATTTAACAGGAGCTACAGTTACCAGAGTTAGAACATTAGCTAAATTTATTGATGCAGATAATTTTGCTGATGGAGTAAATGCTACAGCAGATCCATCCGCAGAATTTCCTAAAGAGATTTATTCTATTGATCGTAAATCAGCAGAAACCAGAGAAACAGTTGAATTTGAACTTGCTGCTCCTACTGATCTTGCTGGTGTTCGTATTCCAAAACGTCAAGCAACTCGTTCATTGTTTCCTGCCATTGGTACGTTTACACAATGAGTTGGCAAGACAATGCGTTGGTTCATGCGAAAGACCAAGATCCTAAAGAAGCTGTAGGTATTGTTTTGAATATAAAAGGAAAATTGAAATATTTTCCTTGTCGTAATCTCTCCATGACAGATCATCAATGTTTTATTCTTGATCCAGAAGATTATGTCAAAGCGGATAATACTGGTGAAATTACAGCTATATTTCATAGTCATCCAATAGACCCTCCAACACCTAGTCAAGCAGACAAAATTAGTTGTGAAGATAGTAATTTACCTTGGTATATTGTTAATCCAAAAACAGAACAATGGGCATATTTAGAACCATCTGGATATAAACCTCCTTTGTTAGGTCGTCAATGGGTTTGGGGTATTACTGATTGTTGGAGTTTAATCAGAGATTGGTATAAGGAAGAAAAAAATATAGAGCTTAGAGATTGGGAAAGACCTTTAACACCTCAAGAGTTTAATGATAAACCTATGTTCGAAGATTGTGCTTGGCGAACTAATTTTAGGGAATTAAGACCTGATGAAAAACTTGAAAGTGGGGATGTTCTGTTAATGAGTATTATGAATCCAAATTTAAATCATGTAGCATTATTTTTTGAAGGAGATGTAATTCATCATTTAACCGATAGACTATCTTGTAAAGAGCCTTACTCTGAATGGTTATTAAAATGTACAGGAAAGAGGTATAGGTATGTTGCGTAAAATAAAACTTTATGGAAAATTAGCTGAATTTGTTGAGCATAAAGAATTTGAGGCAGAAGTTAGTAGTGTAGGTAATGCTGTAAGTTTTCTTTTAAATAATTTTCCTCAGTTAGAACGATACATGAGTCCTAACTATTATCAGGTAAAAGTAGGAGATTATGATATTGATGAGACTGAAGTTCATCATCCTGTAGGACAACAAGATATTCATTTTGTACCAGTTATAGCTGGTGCTGGTAGAGGTGGTTTAGGTAAATTATTATTAGGTGCAGTATTAATAGGTGCTGCATTTCTTATGCCAGCAGGTAGTGGCTTGACTTTAATGCAAGGAATAAAAGCTGGTTCTTTAGCTAAAGTTGGTTTACTAACAAAAACCATGTTATATGTTGGTGCGTCTTTAGCTTTACAAGGTGTAAGTGAATTATTATTTCCATTACCCAAAGATAATGGTTTTGATTCAGAACAAGATCCTAAGTTATCATTTAGTTTTAGTGGACTTCAAAATACATCACGGGCTGGTGTACCTGTTCCCATAGTGTATGGTGAGATTATGACAGGTTCAGTTGTGATCTCTGCTGCTATAGACACCAATCAGGTAGAAGGATGACGGACAAAAAGAAACTTATACGAGGAGCAGGTGGTCCACCACCCCCACCAAAACCTTATCGTGCTCCTGATACTTTACATAGTAGGCAGTTTGCTACTGTTCAAGAGTTAATATCTGAAGGAGAGATAGAAGGTTTTTCAACTCCATCAAAAGCTGGTATTACTGATCGAACATCAACTGCATATAATAATGCTGCGTTAAAAGATGTATTTCTAAATGATACTCCTGTTTTAAATTCTCAAGCAGATAATACAAGTCCAGCCACTTCTGACTTTAATTTTCAAGATGTTACTTTCAAGACACGTTTTGGAGAAAGTAATCAAACTAAATTATCAGGAATACCAACAGAAAATCGAACACCTCAAACTGTTAGCACTGCTAATGTAACTACAAGTGCTCCTGTTATTAAACAAATTGATACAGCTTGTGATGCTGTTATTGTTACTTTAACTTGGGCACAAATTCAAAGATCAGATGACGATGGCAATATTCATGGATCTACTGTTGAATATAAGATTTCTGTTCAAGCAAGTGGAGGTTCTTATGTAGAAAGAGTAAATACCTCTGTATCGGGTAGAACTGCTGATTCTTATTCAAGAGATCATAGACTTGAAATGGTTAATTCTAACGGAACTGCTCTTAGTTTTCCTGTCAATGTCAAGGTTGAAAGAATTACTGCTGATTCTGACCCTGCTGGTTTTTTAAGAGATGAGTTTACTTTTTCTTTTATACAACAAGTAGTTGATAGTAGTTCGACTTATCCAAACAGTGCTTATATGGCATTGAGGGTAGACAGTAAGATTTTCAATTCAGTTCCTTCGAGAAGATACAAAATTAGAGGTATAAAAGTAAGAATTCCTGGAGCAGGTGCAAATAGTTCTGGTACTCCAACAGTTGATATAAATACAGGAAGAATTATTTATCCAGAAAATTATATATTTGGTGGAACAATGCAAGCAGCAAAATGGTGTTCATGTCCTGCAATGATACTTCTTGATCTTCTTACCACTAAACGCTATGGGTTAGGAGATCATATTGCACCAGATCAAACAACTGATGCTACAACTTTTTCTAATCTTGACTTGTTTAGTTTTTTTGCTGCATCTAAATTTGCAAATGAATTAGTAGATGATGGAACAGGTGCAGGTACAAAAGAAGCAAGGTTTAGTTGTAATGTAAATATTCAAAGTCCTAAAGAAGCTTTTGATGCAATAAAAGATTTAGCAGGTGTCATGAGATGTATGCCAATATGGTCTGCTGGAACAATAAGTATTTCACAAGATAAACCTACTTCACCTAGTTATTTATTTAATTTATCAAATGTAGGAGAAACAGGTTTCACATATCAAGGTAGTAGTTTAAAACAACGTCATTCTGTTGTTTCTGTGAGTTACTTCAACATGGATTCTAAGGAAGTAGATTTTGAGGTTATAGAAGATGCAACAGCTATAACTAAATTAGGAACAATAGTAAAACAAGTAAAAGCATTTGCTTGTACTTCTCGTAATCAGGCAGCGAGATTGGGTCGTGCAATACTTTTTGCTGAACAAAATGAAAGTGAAACTTGCTCTTTTACGACTTCTATTGATTCGGGTTTATTAGTAAGACCTGGTTGTGTAATTGAGGTAGCTGATCCTGTTAGAGCAGGTTCGAGAAGGGGTGGTCGTATTGTATCTGCAACGACTACAACTATAACTATAGATGCAGAAGCACAAACAAGCTTACCAGCGTTAAATGATAACCCAACTATTAGTGCAATGCTTTCTGATGGAACTGTAGAAGTTGGCAGTATTTCTGATATTACAGGAGCAGTTATTACTGTAAATAGTGTTGTAAAAACAGACAACGAAGGTAATCAAACAACTCAATCTACCTTTACGTCTGCACCAGCTACAAATTCACCTTATCTTATATCTAGTACAACTCTGCAAACTCAACTATTTAGAGTTATCCAAATAGAAGAACAGGATGATATAAATTATGCTATTACTGCTTTAACTTATGTAGAAGGTAAATATAATTTTATTGAAAATAATGTACCTTTACCAGATAGAAAAATATCTACTTTAAATGATCCTTTATCTCCTCCTAGTAATTTAACAGCAGTTGAAAAAACTATAGTTGTAAATGGTGTTGCTAGAACAAAATTAATTATTAGTTGGAAAGAACCTTCTACAACTTTTAATAGTGATACGGGAACTATTTTTGAAAAGCCACAAGGAGCTAGTCAATATCAATTAAATTATCGTTTTGTTGCAGAAGATAACATAAAAGATAATTTTATAACTCAAGTTGTTTTTGGAAATGATTTTGAGATTATGGACACAAAAAAGGGTAGTTATGATATTGAAGTTTATGCGTATAATGCAGCAGGTAAATTATCAACAAGTCCTTTAAGTGGCTCGATATTTACTGATGGTAAAAAAGATCCTCCAGAAGATGTCGCTGATCTAACAATCGAACCAATAAATGAGCAGTTTATAAGACTTAGATTTACACAATCAGTTGCTCTTGATGTTTTGCATGGAGGAAGAGTGTTTGTTAGACATTCTAACCAAACAGGAGCAGGAGCAACTTTTGAATCTGCTGTAGACGTAATTCCAGCAGTAGCTGGAGCTACTAATGAAGTAATCTGTCCAGCATTAGCAGGAACTTATCTTCTTAAATTTCAAGATGATGGTGGTAGATTTAGTGTAAATGCAACAAGTGTAAATTTATCTTTAGTTGATATTTTAGATTCGATTACTGTTAAAACTGATAGAGAAGATACTGATAGTCCTCCATTTAATAACACGACATCTAGCTTGTTTAATAACACTGAATATAGTTCTAGCAGAGGAGGATTAATATTAACTAACATTGCAATTACAAGTCCAGCAACAAAAGCCACAGGAACTTATGACTTTGGAGCTACTTTAGATTTAGAAGGTACATTCTCACTTGTCTTAAAAAGACATTTTCAAAGTGCTGGTTTTTTCCCTTCTGCTTTATGGGATGACAGAGTTGGATTAGTTGATACTTTCGAGGATTGGGATGGAGATGTTGCTGATAGAGTTAATGCAAAATTATCTGTAAGAACTACAACAGATAATCCCAGTAGCTCACCTACTTATACCAATTTCAATGAGGTTGCAAATGGTACTTTTAAAGGTAGAGCATTTCAATTCAGAACAACATTAGAGACTACTGACCCTGCACAAAATATAGTTGTGCAACAGTTAGGTTATTCAGCAGAAATGCCTTCAAGAACTGAACAATCTTCTGTTATTGCATCTGGAGCAGGAGCAAAAGCTGTTACATTCTCAGCATCCTTTTTCGTTGGTACTTCTAGCATTACAGGTATTCCCAATCCTTCTGTTAATATTTCTCCACAAAATATGGCAACAGGTGATTACTTTGTATTAACTAGTATATCTGGAACTGGTTTCACAGTTCATTTTAAAAACTCAAGTAATGCTAGTATTGATAGGAACTTTACCTACAGTGCTGTTGGTTTCGGTAAAGGAGGTTAACATGAAAAAAAGCAGCAATTAATTATGAGTGATGTAACTGATTTCACTATTGATAATGCCTCTGGTCAAGCTGTAAGACTTGATATACAAGCTTGTTTAAAAGCGTTGCAATCAAGTAATTCAAAAGGTTCAGATTTAGCTGATTCTCAATGTAGTGCAGGAATGTGGTTTTTAAGAAGTGACAGTAATACATTAAAAATAAGAGGGTCAGGCAGTAGTTTTACAACTGTTGGCAGTATAGATCAAGCTAATTTAGGTTTATTGCCAAGATCAGGTGGTACGATGACAGGTCCACTTTTAATTGATGATTCTTCAAGTGCCTCTACTCCTGCATTAAGTTTTGATACGGATACAGATTTAGGGTTATTTAGAAAATCTGCCAATGTAATGGGATTTTCTTCTAGTGGAACAGAACAATTAATAATGGATGCTAATGGACTTACACTCCAAGGACAAAATGATTTACGCTTTGCTGATGCTGATAGTAGTAATTATGTAGGATTTCAAGCACCAGCTACAGTTTCTTCTAATGTAGTATGGACATTACCAGCTACCGATGCTGCTGTTTCTGGATATGCTCTTGTTTCTAACGCTTCTGGTACGTTAAGTTGGGCTGCTGCTGGAGCAGGGGCAGCAGGGGGAGGTTCAGATAATATCTTTTGGGAAAACGATCAAACTGTTACACAAGATTACACAATTACAAATGGACAAAATGCTGGCAGCTTTGGTCCAATTACTATACAATCAGGAGTAACAGTCACAGTTGGTAGTGGCGAAACTTGGACAGTTGTTTAATCTATGAGTCAAATTAAAGTCGACAGTATAATCCCAAGAGGAGGCCTCCCATCAGGAGCTAGTGGTGGAATTATACAAATGGTGCAAACAATAAAATCAGATAAGTTTGCAACAAGTTCTACAAGTTATACTGATATTACTGGATTAAGTGTAACTATAACCCCACAAAGCTCAAGTAATAAAATCTTGGTTTTTACTAATGTAAGATTTGGTTCAGGTAACAGTAACAATGACAATAAATATCAAATCTTAAGAGGCAGTACAGCTATATCTGCCGATAATTATTGCAGACAACCATCTTACTCAGAAAACTGGATATATGCAGATATGAATTTAGATTCTCCAAACACTACATCTGCAACAACATATAAAGTTCAATGTAAAGCTGAATCAAATGAGGTATTTGTTAACAGAGATAATAGTAATCGAGATTATGGTATGTCATATATAACAGTTATGGAGGTTGGAATGTAATGGGTTTAGATCAAAATGCTATAAAAAAAGCTTATCCAAATGCAGTCACTATAGATGATGGTACTGGAGCTTTTGACGCAAGCGGTAACAAAATAACAATAGATCAAACTTTAGTTGATGCAGCTAGAGTTGAGTTAAATAAGTTAAATTATCAAACTGACAGAACAGAAAACGGATCTACTGTTTATAGTTCTTTCGGAGATCAGTTAGATATGTTGTATTCAGATATGCTTGCAGGTAAACTAGATACAACTGGAACGTGGGCAACCCACATCAAAGCCGTTAAAGACGCAAATCCAAAACCATGAGTACACTAGCAGTCGGCACAATTAAAAGTGCATCTTCCGCACCACCAGTATTTCAGAATAGTTCTGGCACAGAAATTGGTCAGTTAGCTTTTGCTTATGCAAACATAGAGACATCTGGTACTGCGTCTATTGCTCAATCATTTAATATAAGTAGTGTTACTGAGCAGAACGGAGATCATTATACTTTAGCTTTTGCTAGGTCTGCTGCAAATTCAAATTATGCAATAGCTTGTGATGTACAAACAGAAACTAATCATTTTACAAAAGATCATACATCATCACAATTTGATTTTAGGACAGGTGGTCAGTTAAGTGATCAAAACTTTAGTTTTATTATTTTTGGAGATTAATAATGTCAACACTTAAAGTCAACACAATTCAAAATACAAGCGGTGGTTCTAGTTCAACACCAGAACAGATTGAACAGGGTAGAGCAAAGGCTTGGGTAAACATGAACGCAGTAAGTGGCACTTTTATTCTTGATAGTTTTGGAGTGTCAAGTGTAGATGATAACGGAACTGGTTCATATGTAGTTAATTTTTCTACAAGTTTTGGAAATGCAAGTTATTGCATGGCTGTAGGCTCTACAAATGACAACCATAGTAGAGGTGGTTTTGTAATGCAAACATCTAGAAGTGTCAATTCTTGTACTTTGTTTGGCACAAATTATGGTAGTAATAGTGCTGGTGACGTAAGATGTCATATGACTTTCTTTGGCGATTAATATATACTAAAAGAAAAAACTTATGGCTAATTCTGATTCACGATTTATTTACACTAATGATGATGGTTCAATCAGTATTGTTTGTCCAGCAGATAACTGTGGTTTAACCTTAGATCAAATTAAAGCTAAAGATTGCCCTAGTGGTAAGACAGTTTATACTGTTAATAAATCTGCAATTCCTACAGACAGGAGTTTCAGAGATGCTTGGACTTATTCGGAGTAAATTATGGGATTTGGTATTGACATGGCGAAAGCCAGAGAAATTCACAAAACAAAGATAAGAGATGCAAGAACTCCATTACTTGCTGCACTTGATGTTGAATTTCAAAAAGCACAAGAGACTTCAGCTAGTACAACAGATATTGTTGCTAAAAAGCAAGCATTGAGAGATGCCCCTGCTGATTCTGGTATTGAAGCAGCTTCAGACGAAACAGCACTAAAAGCACAATGGAATACAAGTGTTCTAGGAACATCTCCTTATAGCTAATGGCAATAATTCCAGGTAAGAAAAACTTTACTGTCGAAAGGAGAGCAGACTTTCCTATAAAATTGACATTTAAAGATTCTACTGGATCGGCAATAAATCTTACAGGATATACTGTGGCTGCACAAGTTTATGACGAATCACGTTCCACAAAATATGCTGATTGGGCGATAACATATACAGATAGAGCTAATGGAATTATTGATATGAATTTAACAGATACAGCTACAGCAACTTTTACTCCAAGCATTTTGTTTTATGACGTATTGTTAACAGATGGTTCGGGTAGCAAAAACTATTATTTAGAGGGTAAACTATTTATAAGTGAGGGTTACACAGCATGAGCAGTCCTAATCGAGTTACAGTCAGTCAAGTTTCTGATGTAGTAACAGTTGAACTGACCACAGCAGGACCCCAGGGTCCAGCCGCAGCAGGATTTGACTTTGATGGCGACAACAAAGTTAATGGTTCAATCCCTGTCTTCAATTCTTCAACAAGTAAGTTTGAAGCAACAGCAACTCACACTGTACTCACACTCGTAGATGGAGGAAACTTCTAGTGGCAAACACAATTAGAATTAAAAGATCAACTGGATCATCAAACCCAGGGTCATTAGAAAATGCTGAAGTTGCTTTTAGAGAAGGCGATGAAGTTCTAATCTATGGTACGGGCACAGGGGGATCTGGAGGTTCGGCTACAAGTATTATTCCTATTGGTGGTAAGGGAGCGTTTTTTGATAAGGCAACTACAAGAACAACAAATCATGTATTAGCTGGTGCTGCCTCTGGAAGTGCTGCTGCTCCTGCATTTAGAGCGTTAGTAAGCGATGATATTCCTTCAATAGCACATACAAAAATATCTGACTTCGATGCTGGAGTACGAACCAATACTCTTGCAGAAATGGCTGCTCCTGCTGCTGCTGTATCTTTAAACTCTCAAAAGATTACATCATTAGCAGATCCTACTGCTGATGGTGATGCTGCAAATAAAGGATATGTAGATGGTGTTGCACAGGGATTAGACATAAAAGATTCTGTAAAAGTTGCAACTACAGCAAACATCACACTTTCTGGAACGCAAACTATAGATGGTGTTGCGGTTTCTGCTGATGAAAGAGTTTTAGTTAAAGACCAAAGTACAGCAAGTCAGAATGGTTTATATCTTTGTAAAGCAAGCACATGGACGAGAACTGATGATTTAGCTGCTGGTGCTGACGCTGCTGGTGCTTTTGCCTTTGTTGAGCAAGGAACTGTTAATGGCGATAATGCGTTTGTATGTAGTTCAGACAAGGGAAGTGCAGTTACAGGAACAAATAATCTAACCTTTGTTCAGTTCTCTGGTGCTGGTCAAGTAATAGCAGGAAATGGACTAGATAAATCTGGTAATACTTTATCTGTTGATC
>Ga0181414_1000696_pt1 | contig 10195 bp, 7 predicted proteins | sample 37SPOviralmetaG_FD_130139 | JGI IMG/M metagenome (GOLD analysis project Ga0181414, IMG submission 130139) | Marine viral communities from the oligotrophic San Pedro Time Series (SPOT) site, San Pedro Channel, CA, USA - 37 SPOT_SRF_2012-11-28 | ecosystem: Environmental > Aquatic > Marine > Strait... | reverse complement strand
TTGGTGGTGGAGGTGGTAAAAAACCCAAACCTCCTTCAAAACCAAAAGAGCAAAGAAAAAGACAAAGAGAAGCAACAAAATCAATTGGTGAAAAAAAAATTGGTTTGGTTAGGGCAAAAGTTAAAGCACCTCAAAAACCTTTGGGAGGAGTTAAAAGAGGTTCAGTAAAACAGAAACCTAAAAGAGATATAACTAAAATTACTACACCCAAACCAAAAGGTAAAGTTCAATCCGCAAGTGGAACTATACAAAAGAAAGTAGGTGGCGGAAAAGTCAGAGCAACAGAACAAACAAGACCACAAGTTAAAAGTAGAATTCAAGGTGAAGTAACTACAACATATGGGAAAAAGAGTAAGATGAGAGGAGAAAGAACTACTATTAGATAAGCAAAGCAATCATATAAAAAAAAATTGATTTAAATATTACAGTAAGTAACTAAGTAAGTATGTTCTTACTTGACACAACACGAAAACAACTTATTTATCAAATATTAATGCTTCGCAAAGAAAAACATTTAGAAAAAAAAGAAGCATATGAATATCATTATTACACTATCAAGGGATTGAAAAGTGAAATAATTGAAATTGTATTATCTGACACTCCTAAATTAAGTGAAGACAAAATCATTTACTCCGTTTATTAAAATACTTTTTTATATTATATATATATAACAAAGTATGAGTGAAGAAATGTTTATTAAAGAAACTGAAAGCAATATAGAAGTAAAACCAAAAAAGAAAAGACAACTTACAGAAAAACAATTAGAGGGACTGCGTAAAGGAAGAGAGAAAATGGCGGAAAAAAGAAAAATGAAAAAAGCATTAACTGAGAAAAAGAAAGCATTACAAAAAAAAGATGTTGACGCAACAAAGGAAAATAGTAAAACAGAAAAGAAAGAAAGACAAGCAAAGAAAAAAGCAGTTGAAGAAAGTGTAAAACAAGAATTAACCTTTAAAGAAAAAAAAGCAAAGGCAGAAAAATCAGCATCTAAATTTAATAAATTAAAATTAAAAGCATTAGATAGTATAAAAACAAGTAGAGAACTTGAAGAATTTGAAAAAATTATGAAAGGTGTGAGTAGTGATATGGCGAAAAATCCAGAACAATTATATATCTATTTACGAGAACACGCAGATAGATTAGCACCAGAAGAAAAAAGAAAAGCATATATGGAAAGACAAGTAAAAAATTCCAAAGGTAAGAAATCACCTAAACGAAAACCAGCAAAAAAAATAGAACAAATGGAAACTATTACGGAAACAACAGAAGAAAAAAAACCTAACCTTAAATTAAATATAGAAAATGTCAAGTAAGTATGATAAAGCACAAGACTATGATTTAGATTTGGAAGACGAACACAATAAGAAAAAAAAGAAGAAAGAAAAAAAACCAAAGCAACCAGTAGAAAAGGATTTGAAAATATATCCTATCAAAATTGAAGATGATAAAAAGAATGAAGGTGATGATAAATATCCATTATGTAGTTCAGTTCATTTATTATTAGTAATTGGTAGAGTAAAAGCGGGTAAATCACTTTTGATTAATAATTTATATTTATCAGAAAGATTTTATAAAAATGATTTTCAAACAAGAATTTTAATCAGTTCAACAGCACATAATGACGCAATCAATAAATATATGATTGATGAATTTGATTTTGTATTTACTGAATATAGTGATGAACTATTAAATCAAATTATTGATTTAGTTCAAGAAGATGAAGGTAATGGAAGGTGGTTAATATTATTGGATGATATTATTGGTGATATTAAGTTTTCAAGAGGGGGTATGGTTGATGGTATATCAGCATTAGCGTCAAAGTTTAGGCATATAGGAAATGGAGAAGTAGAAGGTAAATTATCTGTATGTATTACAACACAATATTTCAAATACTTATCAACTATTCTTAGAAATAATGCTACTGGTTATTATCTAATGGGAAGTTTTCCAGAAGCAGAAATGAAAAAGATTAGTGAGGCATTATCATTTTTTGGTAATGGTGATAAAAATTTTATGGAAATATTTAGAAGGTCAAGAAAAGAAGATTATGATTTTTTATTTTGCTCGGTCCAAGAATTAGAATGTAGAAGAAATCACGAAGATTTAATATGGAGTAAGAAAGATGGGTTTTCCCAACCCTACGGAGATGAAAAGAACAATGAAGAAATGACAAGTGAAGAAAATAATGTATTGGAAAAAGAAGAATAAAAAAATATTTATTTAATGTATAAATGGATTTTCAAAGTAGAATTAACCAATTTCGGCAAGGTTTAAAAGACCAACAAGATAGTTATAATAGTTTAGCACAATCTTCGGCACAATATGGAAGAAGTATTATTCCAGATAAAGTAGCACAGCATTTAACTTATATGGAACAAGTAGGTGGTATGATTACTGGTGCGAGTGCTGGTTTACACGGAGCAATAAATATGGGTAAAAAAATACAGAAATTTAGACAAGCAAGACAACAAAAAAATAATCCAACGGGTCAAAAAGCAGAAACACAACAAGGAGACCAAGGAAGTAAATCTTCCAGACAAGGACAGCAAGAATTAAATGAAAGAGAAGCACAGCAACAAACAGAAGAAACAAAACCTATTGATAGGGGTGGTGAACTTACTGCGAAGGGTAAACCAAGTGAACCATTTGATATAGGAGAAAGTGGAGGTATTCCAAGACCAAAGGCGGGAGAAGAAGAAGAAGATGATGATGAATTAGATTTAGATACATTAGCAACTGAAAGACAAACAGAAAGACAAGCAGTTAGACAAGGTAAGCAACCAGCAACACAACCAGATGATGAAAGTGATTTATTTCAAGAACAAAGTATGAAAGGACAATTACGAGGAGATACAGCGACACGAGTAGAACAAGGAGAAGGAGCGGTAAGTGAAGACCCATTTGCTAATGTAGATTTTTCAGCAAGACCATTAGATACTGGAAGTTCGGGAATAGGTGGACCAGCAGACAATTTAAGAATAACTAATACTGGTGGAACTGGTGGTAATGTTGCTCCAAAAAGTGATGCTCCAACAAAACCAAGTGGAACAGCAGAGGGTGATGCTCCTAATGTTGAAAGCACATTAGCAGATAATACTGAAAGCAGTGGAGGTTTAATAGATACTTTAAGTGAAGGTGCTAGTAAATTTACGGGAGCAGTCAGTGATGCTGTAAATGTAGCGAAAGCGGGAGTAAAAGATGCTGTCACAAGTGTAGTCGGAGAAGTTGGAGGAGAAGCAATTGCTTCCACAGTTCCAGTTCTTGGTGAATTATTTGGTTTAGGAATGTTAATTAGAAGTGTAATAGAACATCACAAACACGAAGAAAATGCTCCACCTCCAAAATTAACTGCTCCTAATCCAGAGGCAACAGAACAGAGTGGTGGATTTAGTGATGCTATGTTGAAAGGTTCAGTTCAAGCACCCTCAATTGTATAATTTTTTTTTTATTTTTATTTTCTCTTTTTACTTTATATAATGTCTAACTTTAATCTTATATCGCCAGAAGGCAATGGATTTAACTTTAATGTAAGATTTGATGAACCTATCATTGTCCCAGAGAACGCCTCAGTTCATATGAATTGGTGTCAATTTGAACGAGATAATTTAATTAACTTTACAGAAGCACAAACAATAAAAATTACTCCAACTAAAATTTTACCTTACTATGATTGGTATAATAATAGTAATGGTAAGGTTGATGGTTCTTATAGAGTAAATGGTCTTGAAAGAACAGAAGGAGATTTAACCTTTACAATACCAAAAGGTAGATTTAGTTTAGCAGAACTTCAAACAAAAATATGTAGAAGTTTAGGTCAGACTGGAAAAGCAATAACTCAAACTATAACTGAAACAAGAGATGGTATTCCCGCTTTATTTCCTATGAATAATCCTTCATTGAATTTAAGTAATTATTCTACAATAGTTCCTACATTTGTAAATGACCCTACTAATTTAGCAATTGGTGTAATCAAAAGAAGAGATTTAAAAGCAGAACCTACATTTGACCCAACTCACGGAGTAGGTATGGACCAAACAGACCCAGCGACTGGTGATGGAGGTTTTACTAAAAAAGCAAGTGCTACTGCTGGAACTCCTTTTACTAATGGATTACCAAATGATAATACATATAACGCATATTGGATGGGTAGAGATAAATATAATCATATAGGAGGTCATTTTAATCAATATATTGGTGGTGGTGCTTTATCTGGTAATCAATTAAAGAATGGTGGATTTGATGAATTACAGAATGTAAATACTATAAATTTTTTAAGTAATAAAAATTTTGATGAAACCAGTGGAAGTATCTTTTTAGGTTTATATGTCAAAGGATATGCTGGGGCAGATGGTGATGCTTCTGTTGTTGGTTCATTAACAGACGACCCATTAGCAAATAGAATTCAAACTAACAATATGAAAGACGCACAAGCAAAAGATGGAACTGGTGGATTTTATCCTAAATGTCATTTTGGTGTAGAATACACGGGACATAATCCAGCAAGTCTTACAGATGGAGAAGATAGTAAACTAAATATTATTATGGGGGAACTTGATGACCCAACAGATATGAACGATACACTTGAAGGAATGTCAAGAATAGCACAGATTGATATTACCAAATATAGAGACCCAGCAGATACAAGTCCTTTTTCTTTTGGTTTCCAAACTTATTATGATAAAGGAAATTCAAATCAAAAATATACACACGCATCTGATGGCGATTTACATATTAGAGTTTATATTCAAGCATCAGACGGACATTCTGTTGTAGTTTATGATAGTAATACCAAATATCCACATAGCGACCCTATCAATTCAAATACACATTTCTTTAAGGAATTTATGGAAACATTTAACAATTCAACTACTTATCCAGCAAATACTATTAACTTAGCACAAGCACAATCAAGTATTCCATTTGTTCCTATTTGTTGTGCTACTCATCAAGGTGAAGGCGGAACTATAAGATATGATTTGGTAGATGAAATAGCAGTTCAGACAGCATCATCAACTACAACTTCATTATTAGTAGACTATCAAATGGAATTTTCAAATGAATTAGGAAATTTAATTCAACCATTAGGTCATAATTCAACATATACTTCACAAAAATATAGTCCTTCTTATATAGATTATGATGGTGCTAATAACTTTTTACATAATGAAATAGGAAACTTAGATGTTTTGAAATTAGCACAAAATTCATTTTACTTTCTTGATAATTATTTGATAGGTCAATATAGACAAGATAAATTTTCAGTTGTATTAAATAACTTACCAATTAAATCTTACAAAAATACTAATGATAAATCTAAGTCTGGATATAGAAAACCAGTATTAGCAAATATACCTAATCCATTTAGTGGAGCAGATACTAATATGGGAAATGGTGGAAAAGTTCTTGGTTCATATCAATCTTCTTTGGGTATAGTAAATAGATTAAGTAATCAAGCAATTACTACAAATAATTTTGATGTATTGGTATTAGATTTAGAAACAGATAAACCAGCAGAACAATTAACTAAATCAATTATTAATTTTACAATTACTGCTGATTAATTAAAAATATATGAAATAACCTAAAAAAAAAAATCTATTATAAAAGTATAAAATGCCTATTATTAAGAAACCATTTAGTTTATCACCATTGAATGATAATCCAGCAGTTTTATCTAATTCTACTGATGATATTGTTATTACTGGCGGATTTTCTCATAAACAAGGATTTCCAACAATTAAATTTTCTATTCCCCCACAACCTTCTATGCTTGAAGTTGCTTCACTTAAACTTGTAGGACAAATTTTAGTTAAACAAGCAGACGGCAATGGATTAGTTGCTAAGAATGGAACTACAAATGAATATAATAATGGATTAAAAGGAGGAACAGCAAACGCTGATGCTGGTCTTATAGAAAAAATAGATAATGATATGTTGCCTCAAACTGCTATTAATTTAAGTGGTTGGGGAGGAATTCAGAATGTTATAGATAAAGTTGTTATACAAAGTAAAAAATCTCTTATTGAATTAACTTCTGTAAATAACTATGGCGGATATGTAGCACTTACCGAAAGTCATTCTAATAATGCTGATGACTATGGACTTTCACCATTAACCCATTCTCTTTCAACTGGAAGAGATGGAGGTAAATTAAATAGACGATTACTTACTTGTGCTACTTCAACTGCTACTGCTGGTATGACTTCACTTAGTGGAGGAGCAAATGATAGAATGGTAGGTCAGTTTTTCTCTATTCCTATTAAGATTGATTTATTAGGAAAACAAGATTTATTCTTAGATGATGATTATTTAGGAGGTTTACTTATTACACTTCATTTATCAAGTGATAGTTCAGTATTCTGTAATAGATTTTCTCGTGCTGGTGCGAATAGAACAGTTGCTAATGATATGTCTGCTCTTAACTATGTATTAAAAAATGTTAAGTTAGAAGGTAAATACCTTGTTCCCGACCAACAAGATATGGCATCATTACAACCTATGATGAATTTAGACGCAAGATTAAATCTCATTAACGATATTCATTCCTCAGTAAATGCTAATAGTTATACACCACAACTTCAATCAGTCAAATCAGTTTCTAATGTTTTCTTAGACAACGACCAAACCAATACATTTACTAAAAACCAAGTCAATTACAGACGACCAGTTGGTCTTAAATCCTATCAACAAGCACGAAATGGTCTCCGTTTCCCATACAACTATGAGACATTCGCAAAACCAAATATGGATAGTGTAGTTGAAAATGGAACTGCTGGGTTTGGTGAAAAAGAATTACAGTTCCCAGCATTAGCAGTTGGTGACGCAGAAATTAGAAAACAATTTGAAGCATCATTACTCAATGGACTTGAACCATATCACTCTTCTAGTGGTATTAGAACAACAAATGCTTCTATCAAAGAAGATATTGATGATGGAGCAGTAGGAGCAAATGATTTAAAAAATGATAATACTGTTATTGATTGTGTTGGTGTTGGTGCTGATTACTCTATGGGTATTGGTATGACACAGCAATTCATTAATCAAGACTATAACTTAACATTGAAGTCTGCTGTTAATACTGGTAATTCATTAGTTAGTGATTTAAGAAATGGAAAAACTACACAAAATCCACTCTTAGAACAATCATTCATTAGATATAACGCTCAGTTTGATACTCAAAACTTAGTTAAAGTTATTTAAATACACCTATCACATTCTTCATTAAGAGGACAACATAGTTCTATACTACAATCACTATCCCATTGAGGAATAAAATCGGGTAAAGGTTCACCATTAGTATACATACACCAAGGATTTCTTGGGTGTATAGCACCTTTTTTTTTATTGTATTCAATTACTTTTTTATGGTATTTACCATTTGTATAATTTTCATATATCTTATCAAGTGATAAGCGTATATTTAAATGTTTTAATATCATTTCAATTACTTGTTTTCTTGTATAATCCATAATAATTTATTCAAACCATTTTTAAAAAATTCAATTTTTTTTTTTGAAATCGCAAAATCCGACTAAATTTTTTTCATTTCATTTTTTTATTTTTCAAAAAAAACTACACGGAAAATGCGGAAATGCGATTTTGTGTTGTTCTTCTTATACTTAAAATCTTACCTTATAGTAAATAGTATGACTTCAACATTCTATATAGACACGAATAGGCAAAATAGTTCAGTAAAAAGTAAAGATAATAATAGTGAGTGGGAATATCGCTTGTCTAATAACTTACAATTACCAGCGGGAACTGAAATTGGTTTACAAGATACATTTATACATAAACAAGGTATTAGTGGTGCTACTATTGAAATCAAAGAAGATATAAATGAGACTATATATTTTTCAGTTTATTTAAGTGATAATCCGCATTTCGTTCCGAAAAATGATTATGGTGATGAAGATAGTAGAAGCACAAGTAAAATAACTAAAAACAGAGCATATCAACCCACATTTACTCCATTTGGTATTTTATCAAATAATCCAACATTCAACCCCGATAATTTTGAAGGTATAACACCTACACAAAGTGGATTTGAAACTGAACCAAGTGTAGTAGAAAGAGAAGTAGAAAAGAAAGATGGAGGTGGTAATTTAATTGGTATTACAACTGATAATGGATGTAATTATTACAATGAACCTTCATTACAACAAAGAGTAGCATTGTTTGAAGATGATGGAAATGGAAGACCAAGAGTAAGTAGACCACAATATAATAATTTAAATGACCCATATTATTTTGGATATACTGAATATCCTATGATGGCGGTATTTGTTAGTAGCACTGCTTCCTATACAGATGTAATCGGAGATACAGCACAACCTCCTAATGGATTTACTCAAAGTATTACACCAGCACCAGTTGATACAAATAGAAACAGTCAACATAAAAGTAAATTTCCATATTCACCAGATAATCAAGACCATAGGTTTATGCCTTATGTAAAATCAGTTGATATTTTTATTCGTGCTGGTGTTTATAGTATTGCTGAAATAAGTGATTTAGTTGAAAATCAAATCAATGGTAAGTATGTTAATTTAAAAAGTAATGATGATTATTACAATGATAATATTACAACAAAACAAGGTAATCAAACTTACACGGGAACATTAGAAACAGAAGGTATATATACAAAAGTTAGACCATTAGATAGACACGGAGGAAACGAGGGTAAAGACCCAGATGAAGTAGAGACTGGATTACCTACATTACCAGATAGTAGAATAAAACAAGTTATGTCTATGACAAGTTATAATGGAAATCTAAGAGGTAGTCCTAATGAAAATCCTTTTATGTATCCCGATACAAATCCAACTGGAACTGCTGTTATTGGAAGTCCATTTAATGATAGATACAGTGTCCCATTTGTAAAAGATACAGTTACACAAACTATTGATTATCATAATAGTAGTGGAGTGATAGAACAAGCAGACAATATACCAACTTATTTATTACCTTATAATGATATTCCAAATAATTCAAGAACAGAAGTTGATGCTAGTGATACTAATATAATAGGAACATTGAAAGGCAGAAAACCAGTATTACCAGACGAAGACCAACTATTTTATATACCAGTTCATTATTACAATCATTTAGTGAAATTGTGGAAACATAGCGACCAAGGAGGAAATAGTGCTACTCAAAACTCATATTTATTTGAAACTGGTAATTGGACTGTAAATGCTAGAAGAATGTATAGATATACATTCCAACAAAAACTCAATATGTATGCTGATAGTGTAAGTAGTAATAATGGAAATGAAACTGCGACTGATGGAACAGATAGAATAAATGGTGCTTTCATTGGTTTACATACAAAGGTAAAAACAAATGGAAAAGCAGACCATATTCAAGAAGATAGTAATTGGAACATAGCAATAGGACAAACAAATAGCACTTGTAATAAAGAGAAAACAACTGCTGTGGGTTGTAGTCCTTCAAATAATAATTATGATATATTTTCACAAGGATATTATGTAGGAACTCCCGATTTTTCTTTTAGTTATGATAATGATATGAGTGCTTTTACTATACAAGGACTTCATCAATCAGTTAGAATGCCTAGTTGTGATGCTGAGGGTAATCCAATAAATAGTGAAGGACAAACTGGTTTATTTTTAAAAAGACCTAGTAAGTTATTAACAAAAGATTTGATTTTACCAAAAAGAAGTCAAAAGTATATTGCTGATAATCCAGAAGATACTGGATACGACCAAAGATTTCAAACTGCGGGAGGGTTAAGTGGATTTGAAGAAAAAATAAAAAATGTATTAAATCAAAATGAAAGTAGAGTTGGCGGAGTTGCTATATACAATTGGGCGTATCAAACTGCGTTAAAATATGGTGACATAGACCCAACAACATTTAGAAAACCTTTTGACCCTACTAATCCTAATAGTGATACATACAAAGTATATGATAGTGATTTTACACACCTTTGGAAATTTCAAGATTTCTTTTCAAGTGATGAGAAAATGAGGGAAGCGTGGGAAAAAACATTATGGTTTAGATTAGGTTTTACATTTGATAATTTACAGAATGATAATACTTGGGAGAAAGTCCCATACTATGATTTACCAGTTGATAAATATTCTAATGAAGGTATTACTGCTGGTGAAAAGAATTTGAATTCATATTTTGATAGAAGAACAAGAATGTTTTTCAGAAATGAAGATTTTAG
>Ga0181414_1000694_pt1 | contig 10208 bp, 11 predicted proteins | sample 37SPOviralmetaG_FD_130139 | JGI IMG/M metagenome (GOLD analysis project Ga0181414, IMG submission 130139) | Marine viral communities from the oligotrophic San Pedro Time Series (SPOT) site, San Pedro Channel, CA, USA - 37 SPOT_SRF_2012-11-28 | ecosystem: Environmental > Aquatic > Marine > Strait... | reverse complement strand
CTAGTATCTACTGCAGTGTTGGATATTGTAAGAGCTATAGCTCTACCTCTAGCACGTGTGTCTACTTTATCTGTTGTAGATGTTACAGTAAATGGACCTAACGATGAGCTAGCGGCTGTATCATTAGGGTAGTTTCTTAAATCTAATTGTATAATAGAGTTTCCTTGTTGAGATATAAAATCAGGTATAATTCTACTAACTCTCATAATATTTTCTCCATCACCTCTAAGGTCAGCCATGTTAGTTGCTGCTCCTCTTATTACTTTTTGTGTGATGTCATAATCACCAGATGTAATGTTTGCTGGAATTGCTGTAGTTACTCCAAGTCTTATTTGATTGACTCCAGTTTCATGTTCATAGTAATATGAAACTCCTTCCGTGTTTCCAGTAACATCAAAAGATGTATCTGTGCCTGCATCGTATTGAGTTGCATGAGGTAATCCAAATACCGCAGAATCTTGCCATGCAGTTCTAATAAACAAAGGACTTGCATTTACAAACCATATAGGTCTTTTAGCAGTTGAATCTAGATAACTATATGTAACTGATTGTGTGTTTACATTAGAATTAGATTCTGGATAAAACCATGTGACTTCACCAAACAAGTTATTAATACCTGCATAAACCATTTGATTAGATGTTGTGTTTAAATTGTCATAAACATAGTCTTCAACCAAACAGTCCATAGATTCTAGTTTACCAGTGTATCTAAAGAAACCATTATCAGACATCCAATAAGCAGCACCATCAACTTCAACAGCTGCATTCTTACCTATCAATCCACAGTTAGTTCCTACTTGTTCAAAGGCAAACGTAAAAGGAGTTCCAACAAAACGCATAGTAAATAAAGCTGTATCGGTCCAAACATATAATGCATTTCTACCAAGTTTAGCTCCCATGATCCGTGATCCGGCGGCCAGTCTTTGTGTACCGGCACTATTCTCAGCCGTAGGTGTATAATCATTAATATTTTCTTGAGATGAAAATCTTATAAACATATCGTCTTGTGTTGCCTTATCACCAATAGTTGTTTCTGTTCCAAAAAACACTAAGTGACGATCGGGAGTAGATACTAGCATATCTCTAGACGCCGTTGGTGCACCCGAAATAATTGTAGCTCTTGTTGTTACAGCATTAGCAAGATCTGAATTCCATTGAAAACATTCTCCGTTAAATATTAAACAAATAGCTGTGCTACCTAAATTATCTATGGACCACATACCAGGTTCCGCAACTTTGTCAGTAGTAGACGCTGCTGAACCCCATCCAGAAAAACCACTATGATTAGTAACAGTTGCACCAGTGCTGTGAGCAGCTCTGGTTGTTCCTCTAACAGCTCTCGTAATTCCTGTAAAGCTAGTAGAAGTTATTCCTGTGTAAGATATTTCTTCAGTACCAACTTGTATAAAATTTGTTCCTGAACTTGGAAAACCCGTGGTGCTTGCTACATTAATTGTAGTGCCTGATCCACTTGTTCCAAATGCGTCATTGTTTAGTCCACCATTTAATGTAGTAGTCTGTGGGTTTGTAGTTGTACCACCCCACTGAGATATACCATAACCAAAAACTCCAACTTGATCAGGTGGTCCTACATGATAGTATTGAAAAAAAGTTATGCCTCCAGAGGTAGTTGCTCCAGCTCCTCCTTCATTACTATCCATTGTAATGGTAAGAGTAGTTGTAGTTGGGACACTTGTTATCATAAATTTTTTATCACAAAAATCAGAAGATCCAAAATTAGAACCTGTAATAGCTGAAAAAGTAGAAACGTCACCAAATAATATAATATCGCCTGTTTCAAAATTGTGTGCAGAACTAAAAGTAATTGTTACTGTTGGCTGTCCGTTAGTTGTACTAAAAGCATTTGTAATAGCTGTGCCGGATGGATTAACTAAAGGATGTATATCATAGTACACATCTCCTGTGTAAGCATATAAAATTCTATTAGTGCCAATAAGAGAGTATTTAATACCTTCTTTATTAACCATGTGGTGCAAACCTCTAGCTGCACCAGTTAATTTACTGTCTCCTAATTGAGACCAACCACCTATTTTTTCAGGTGTACCATATCTAAAACGTACATTTTCACCACCTGTCCATTGCGACTCGGCTCCTGTTGATGTAACTTGTTTGTTGAATCCTGGTAAAAACCCTAGTTTTTGTAACATATAAAATCCTGTTTTTAAAAAAGAAAGTATATTACACTATAAATCAGATATCAAACACTACCTAGGCCATAAGATATAATTATTCTAGGATCTAAACCAATGGCTACATGTAGATGTCCTTTGGGTATATGCAAAATATTGCCTGGTTCTACTATATATTCTTTATCTTCTATTTTATATAAAGTCCTACCAAAAGCCCCTAAAATATATACGTCGTAAGTGTCTCTGTGAATATTACTTTTTACACCAGATTGCATGCAATAAAACAAATCTAAGTCTGCGGGTATATTAGTGTTATTAAAATTACTTTCACAATATTGAAATACATGTTCAAGCATTGGATAAGTATGTACTTTTTTAATTTGGAACACAGAATTTAAAGCATAGTCAGTTATCCATTGACTAGAATGAGAAGAAGGATAATGTCCCGTATCTAAAATATGGGATACGGTGTTAAAATCAAAAGGTTTTTCAAACTTTATTTTATTCTTTAATAACATTTTACCAGATACAATCTATATTTATAACTATTCTAGTGTGTGCTTTACAAGGATGGCATCCTGTGTGTAATATGTTGCCATCAAACACTACTAATCTATTTGCTTTAGGAGAAACACTTTTAACTATTTTATTTTCCTTAAAAAAATGAGTGTCACCATCACTGTCATTTACGTAATAAAGTAAAACATTATGGTCTACATAAGGTTCTTCAAAATCTTTGTGTGGAGTATTGTGGTTATTTTTTTTATAACTTGATACTTGAAGTTGCACATTTGCTTTAGCTCTAAATATATCTAGTTTTTTAATTTTGTATTTTTTAATAAAACGTTTACAAAACGTTTCAATAATAGGAAAATGAGGAGAGTTTATTTTATTAGAACCCTGTCCTAAGTCTTTCATAGAATAAAACAAATGAGTAAATTGAGTGCTTTCTTTTATATTTTTAAAAATTTTTTTCATGATGTTAGTAGTTTTAATTTGAGTTGTACTATTGTCTGGCTGTAAATACCAAGGAAACATATTAGAGTTACACATCTTTAATATTTCGTTGTGTTCTTTTTTAGATAAAAAATTATCAATAACTTTATATTTTATTTTTTTTATATTCATGAATAGTAGCTCCTTGTTGAAGTGCATGTAAACTTACATTGTCTGTTATATTTCCAGAAACAGATACACGTTCTACTTTTGAAGTAAATGGATACACATAGTGTTTTAACCAAGATGGAAAAATCCACATATCTTTTGTTTCAGGTAAAACAGAAAACTGAGTTATTGATTGACGGTCTCCTTCTCCATATAAAAAAGAAATACCTCCAGGTCCTGCAGAAGAACCTACATATTTTTTTTGTTCTTCTTTTAATTTTTTAGGAACATCTAAATAAATTATAAAACTTAAGGTGTCTGAATGATCGTGTGGTGGATTAAACTCATTAGGTCCTTGATAGTTTACCCATAAACTTTGTAAACTGTATTTTGAAGGTTTAGCATGTCTATGTACTAACACATTACTCCAATGTCTTTTTGTTTGATCGTATAGTTGAAGGTATCTAGAAATTTCTGGAATAAATATATTTGGATTTCTAAAAGCATATTCTTTTTTAATAATTCCTGCTAATTGTTTTTGAAATAAATTTTCTTTTTTACGCGAAGCTTTTGCTTCAGATAAAAGTTTACTGTGAAACTTATCATCAATTTTTAATTTTGCTACACAAGGTCCCCAGTTTAAAACATCTACGTTCATGTCAGTTAAATTCATCATTTAATCGGAATAATCTATCCAACCCTTTCTGTAATTTTCAAGAGCCCCTTTAGAAATAGCTTGGCAATTCCAATGTATAAATCTAAAAGTATCATAACCTATATCAGGTGGGTACTCGTGAGTTAAATAAGATGGAAAAAAAATCATAGTTCCTGGTTTAGTATTATAAGAAACTTCTTGAGAGGCATAAGTTATGTTTTCTTTTTTAGTTTCAGGTAAACCTATCATTGTTTTTCCTGGTCTTGGATCATGAAAGACTGGTCTACTTGTTGTCTCTCCTGATTTTAAAAAATAAAAACCAGAAATATGTCCGTTCCAATGTGAGTGAGCTGAATGATGTCCACAACCATCTTTAGGAAATTCTTGCACCCACAACTCTGTTATAAAAACAACATGGTCGTTTAAATTATGTCCCATTTCTTTTAAAAGATTACTTGCTGTATCAACTATGTATCTAGATAGTTTGTTAAATTTAGGATCGCCTGTCAAAGTAGTTGAATGATAAACAAATCCTTTGTCTCCTTTATCTCCATAAGTTTTATTTCTTAATTTAATATCAGCAGCTATTCTTTTTTTAGATGCTTTAATATATGGATCAGAAGCTTTATTTAATTCTTTTACAAACTGTGGTTCATAAGCTGACCAAATAGGTGTAGTAAAATAGTTTTCTCTTTTAAGATTTTTAGGAAATTGTTTCATATTCTGTTGTTCTCCGATACAGGAAATTTAGTAAAATTAATACCATAATAAAAACCAACTAATGTAAGTCGATCTTCTTTTATATTTTTTTCAGCAAACTGTTGAGCTGCATGCCATTGAGAACTATCAAAAAATACAGCTCTATTATATTTAGAATTAAAATGAACTGTTTCTTCAAAATCAATATTGTTTTCTGTTACCGCGTCTTTTTCTTCTTTAAATTTTTTTTCTAAAAAAATATTAAATTTCTTTTTAGAAGACTCATCATTAGTTGGAAATGCTTTTACATAATCAAATATAGATGTTCCACATTTTTTATGTTTAGATAGATATATAATTATAGTTAACTCTGCAGGATCATCTACATGGATCCAACCGGTATTACAAAATTCAGAAGAAATTTTTTGAAAGTATAAGTCACCTAAATTGTAAGTTATTTTAGTATAATTATTAGGAAACAAAGTAGCTAAAACTTTTCTTCCTACATGTCTGTGTATTTGAGGAGCAATTAAATGCAATGATTCAGTTCTTTTTCCTGGCCACTTACCTGTTTTAGAAGGTGTGTATTTAAATGTTTTAGCGTAATCTACCACCTTATCTGGGTTTTGAAAAAAATTATCAATACATAGCGAAGGAAATAACATGTTACATTCTTACGTTAGAGTTTATAATACAACGAACGTCTTTTGTTGGTTGACTACCACTGTGCCAATGATCACCACTAAAAATTAACATACGTCCTTGTTTAGGTTTTACTCGTTTTTTTATTTTTAAATTTTTATCTTTATAAACAATGGTGTCACCGTCACTGTTATTTACATAATACAGGAATACTAAATGTTTTTCAACCAGATCTAAATGTGGTGAGTCAATATATTTATCTTTAACTATGTTGTTGGATAAAGGAAACTGTAAAAAACCTCTAGATTGAAGAATATTTATTTCTTTTAATTTAAGTTTTTTAGCTGTTTTTATAAGTAAGTTGTTAATGTGTTTTAAATAATCACTTGGTTGACCATTAAATATAAAATGATGTGCTAGTCCTGGTTTTCTTTCGTCAGGGTTATCTTTTAAAGAAACATCATTAAGATAATACCAAGGAAAATGTTTACCTAACATTAGGTTTTTTATATTTTCTTGTTCTTTCTTTGCTATAATATTATCTATAACTTTAATCATTTCTGTATTTCTGCACAGAAATATAGCACTTACTTTGATTTATATCAATAAATTAATTATGGTTTTTCCCACGCACCTGTAGAATCGTTCCAGTCATAGTGGTCTCTAATAGGAGTTCCATCATCTCTTTGCTTTCCATCATCAAAAGTTTCTGGATAAGCAACAGGTGGTTCCCACATAAATGTAGTTTGATTTAAAACCCACTTAGTATAAATAGTCCCATCGTTAGCTTCCATATGTTCTTTATAAAAAGCATCATTTGCTTCATCGTAAACGGAACCAGATCCAGCATAGTTTTTTCTAAAAGGGGTTCCACCTAATTTATGTACGCCGCCCTCTGTGTTATATGAAGTTTGTTTCCAAACAGCAGTAGGTTCTTTGTATAAAGTTCTTAAAAATTCTTGACCTTTTGATTCTTGTTCTACACCGTTTTCATCTTTACATTCATTGTCATGTACAGATTCAACTTTTAAAACTTTATTGTTTTCATCTAATTTTGCAAAATAAGCCATTACGCTGTGTAACTCCCTGAACTATTAAATACTATAACTGTATCTGTTCCATCTGTTGTAACTGAAGGAGAACCTGTTGTTGTACTTGAATAACATCCAGTAGGTATTCTTAAAATAACAACACCTTTTCCACCATTGGCTCCGGTTCTATCAGCGTTTCCGCCGGCTCCACCACCGCCACCACCAGTGTTAGCTGCTCCATCTGTAGCAGTTGCAAAATTTCCTGATCCTGTTCCACCGCCACCTGTTCCAGGTGCGGGTGTTCCACAACCACCTTTTTGAGAAGCACCGCCGCCTCTGGCAACAGCTGAACCTGTAATAGAAGAAGATAGACCACAACCACCTGAGTTGTTAGTACCTGCTGCAACGCCGGCTCCACCGCCGCCACCGCCTTCTCCACCACCTTTTCCATTTGTTCCTTGATTGGCCGTACCTGATCCTGCTTCTGTGTTACCTGTACCGTGACCTCCGCCACCTCCAGATCCACCAGCAGCTCCTGCTGAATTATTTGGTCCACCTCGACCACCACCAGTTGATGTAATACAAACTCCACATCCAGCAATTTTTGAATCGCCACCTCTATTGTCACTACTTCCTCCAGCATTTCCACCTGCACCACCGCCACCAACAGTGATCGTGTATACTTCATTTTTAACTAACTCAACGGTGCTTGCAGTTGTTGAGGTTGCTCCCGAATTTTCTGATGCAAATGAATTAATATAACCACCGGCTCCACCGCCACCACCACCTGCAGTGTCGTTAGTTCCACCGGCACCAGCTCCACCACCAGCAATTACTAAAAATTGCAATGTAATAGGTAATGCTGATCCTCCAGAACCAAATCCTAAAACTTGATAACCGAACATTTTACCTTTACTGGATTTTTTATTTTTATTTCCTTTACCTTCGAATACTAAAGGTAGATCTATTTTTCTCATATTTTACTCCTTACAGATCGTTAGCCGCGTCAGTAGTAAAGAATAATTTGATACCTAGAACTCTACATTCTCCGGTAAAAGTATCACTACCGTCTGCTGCATCTCTAAAAAATTGAAAGTATGTTTGCTCACCTGCTGCAGGAGAACCCGCAACTGTTACTGCACTACTTTCACCCGTGATTTGTTGATCTTCAACTGTTCCAATACCAGCATCTGTAATATTTATTGCTGTTCCATATGCAACATCAATAGTATCATTATCTGCACATGCAACTGCTTGCAAACCAAAAATAGCATTACCAGTATTAGTTGTGCTTGGAGACCAATAAGTTTGATAAGTTATTGTTCCTTCGTTCCATGATTTAGGCATAGCTACTGTAAATTGTGTATATTGTTTTGTACTAGCATCAAAGTCAAATACTTTTAAATCGGGTCTTGTAGCTGTTGTTTCTACTTGTGCTGCGTCTGCAGGATTAGTAGTTGGTCCATACATTGCTGTAGCAGGTATCCACATAGTTTCTTTACCAGCAATTTGAACTGCTGATACATTTCCACCACTATCTTCTGCTTTAATTACACCAGAACCTTTTGTTTTTAGTTCTAAGCCAATGTTAGTATCGCCACCAGTTGCTGCTAAACTTGGACTGTTTCCAGCCGCTGCGTTTGCTAATGTAACTTCATTAATTGCAGAACCTGTAGCTGTTAATAAAGCTAATTCATTTCCGTTAGTATCTAAAATTGAAGTTCCAATTTTAGGAGCTGTTAAAGTTTTGTTTGTTAAAGTTTGTGTTCCAGTAAGAGTTACATCACCGTCACCAAAAGCCATAGTATATATGTCAGGGTTAGTTCCATCATTTGCAGTAGCAAATACTACTTGATCACCTTTATCTGTTGCGGCAAAAGTAAATGTATCTCCTGAACCAGAAGCATATTTAAATTGTACTGTGTAAGCACCTGATGTTGAATTTCTTAAAAAATAAAATGTTTGCGCATCTAGAGGAATTGTTACGATTTGGTTTCCAGTAATAGAACCTGTAAACTCAATCATTCTGTGAGACATTACTGCTCCAGTTGATCCATCAGAAACTGAAAGAGCTGTAGTTTGTGCTCCACCTGCTATAGATTGTGCAGAAAAACCACCTGAAATTTGTTCGATTATGTTTAAGTTGGTGTTAGTTTTTGTTCCCCATGTACCGGCGTTTTCACCAGTTGCCATTAGTTCTACACCGAGAGCTGTATAAGTTGATGCCATAATTTTGTACTCCTAATTAGTATCTTTTTTTAATTTGTTTTAAACTCATTGTCAATAATATATTAAATTATTCTCCCAGTACAACACGAGTATAATTACCACTTTGTGTAGTTGTAACTGAGCTATAATTACCACTTTGATCACATGTTATTCGTTCATAACCAATAGGTGCTACATTACCTACACTAACAGTTGCTGAAACGCCTGTCAATCCCATAACGTCTGCTGGTAGTATTGAACCAACTGCCGAAGTTGCAGAAACTCCTGTTAATCCCATGACGTCTGCTGGTGCTAAAGAACCTACAGATGATGTCATAGAAAGACCCGTTACATCAACAATAGGATTTGTAGAAGTTTCAATAGTGCCTAATGATACTGTTGCAGAAATTCCTGTTAATCCCATAACATCTGCTGGTGTAATTGCACCTACGGAAGAAGTTGAACTTAATCCAGTTAAGCCCATGGTTTGATCTGAAGGATCTAAAGATCCAACTGCAGAAGTTGCAGTTTGTCCTGTTGGAGTTAGTGTAACATCTGAAATAGCTGTTGGTGAGCCAACAGTTGATGTTGCAGACAATCCAGTTAAGCCCATAACATCTGCTGGTGTTAAATAATATTCTCCACCCCAACCAGTTGTTGCAGATCCCCATGTTTGTTTACCCCAACTAACATCTTCTCCAATACCGGTAGTTGCTTCAACACCGGTTAATAAAACTGTTTGTCCAGATTGACCCCAATTTTCAACTCCCCAACCGTCTTGTCCCCAACCTGTATTTATTTCTGTAGTGATAACAGGAGTTCCAAGAGTAGAAGTTAATCCAAAACCTGTAAGTGTAACAACAGGATTATCACTATCACTCCACGGTTCTTCACCCCATTCAGATCTACCCCAACCTTGTTGAGCGCCAGATATAAGAGTTCCTAGTGATGATGTTAATGATAAACCTGTTAAAGAAACTACTTCGTCAGTAGCTTGACCCCATGAACCACCTGTTCCCCAGGCGTCTGCACCCCATCCTTGAGTAATTTCGTTGGTTGTTCCCCAACGATTTGTTCCCCAGGTTGTGCCTGATTCATTCCAAGAATTGGCCATAAGGATTGCCTCCCTATGCTATACGAATTATTGCGTTAGATGCGTCAGCTGTTGGAAATTGAATTGTAAAAGTTCCGCTTGTTACAGTTTTGTCTGAACCAAATGCGATTGCACAAACTGCTCTATCAGCATTTGTATCGTTATATATTAAACAACCATTAGCTGTAAATGAAGCAGAAGTAAAACTTATGTCTGCAAAGTCACAACACGCAGTGTCTGTAGATAAAGCAGGAGTTACACTTGTAAGTGCTTTTCCACCAGCTGTGTAAGCAGATCCTGATGTGTTAGCAATTTCGTTTGATGTACTGTAAGCTGTTGTTGATTTATTTAAAGTTGCAGAGCTTGTGTATAAAGCTAGTTTAAATGAGTTTCCAGACGATGCTGTAAAATTATGTAAAGCTTGTAAAACTTCTGTTTTAAAACTGTTACATATTGCCGATGTTATTGCCATAATTTAATCTCCTAATTACTGAGGCGGTGACTCGATTGGAATTCTTATTGTACCATCCGTGTAATCGTCTCGTCTTCTTCTTCCAATTTGCATCGCTGCAAACTTTTGTAGTTCAGTTTTATACTTTTGCTCGTACAATGTCAACATATCAGTT
>Ga0181414_1000690_pt1 | contig 10258 bp, 8 predicted proteins | sample 37SPOviralmetaG_FD_130139 | JGI IMG/M metagenome (GOLD analysis project Ga0181414, IMG submission 130139) | Marine viral communities from the oligotrophic San Pedro Time Series (SPOT) site, San Pedro Channel, CA, USA - 37 SPOT_SRF_2012-11-28 | ecosystem: Environmental > Aquatic > Marine > Strait... | reverse complement strand
TTCCAGCCACGGCGCTGATACCACCAATAAGGGCGCCAGCCGCGCCACCAATTAGAGTTCCTTTGCCTGGCACAACACTACCCACCGTAGCACCGACTTTTGCTCCAGCTATTGCACCTAAAATAAATGTTCCAAAAGGACTATCAGCAAAATAATTTACAACACCTTGAACTATACTTCCACCAAGAACTTCACCAACCATTGCAAATGCTGGTGTTAATTGTTTTATTACTATAGTTAGAGCTGCAACTAATTTTCCACCAAGAGTATCCTCAGCATCCATTGCCATAGATAACTCTTTACCAAAACCAGCAGCAATATCTGTTGCATCATTTAAAGCTGGTTTAATGTTTTCCATTAACATCTTGCCAATGTTATTAAAAGCGGGTAGTATAGCAGAGAAGAAAATACCTTTCATCTGTTCTAATATATCCATACCTGCCTTAATGTGGTCTTCTATTTCTTGTTGAGATTTTGAAGCACCTGCAGTTGATTTTTCAAAGTCTGACATGACCCTATCTAATTGTCTTAAGTCTTTTATAGATAAATTCAAAGAGCTAGCAACTTGTTTAAAAGCGCCAGGATATTTATCTATCATTGCTACTGCACGAGGATTAGAGAACGCACCTTGTAGTTCTTTCATTACCCCAAGTGTGTCTTGGGTTTGGAACATCATAAACATCTTTTGTGCGTCAAGATTACCACCAGTGAGTCTATTTATTTCGGCTACGTTTTCTATAGAAGACTCAATAGTGCTAAATGCATCAAGGGTGGCGTTTTGTTCAGCTAGTGACTTACCCATCTTAGCAGCTAACACCGCACTTTTCATTAGATAGTCCTCACCTCTACCTAAATAGATAGAGGTTAGATTACTGTCATTGGCAATGTCTCTCATAACCTTACGAGCATTTACTCCCGAAGTGGTAGCAAAACTCATCATGCTATCAGCAAACTCTTTTACTTGTGGAGTTGTTTTATCAAAACCTTTTATTAAAGTGCTAGTAAGATTAGCTGCTTCATCAGCACTCATTCCAGTTGCTTTTGCTATAAGTGAAGTGTTGGTTATTAACTCTTCAGTGACATAAGAAGCATTACCTAAAGCATCAACCAGTGCACCAGCTTGTCTTCCAACCTCTTCCATATTCATGCCAAATGCGTATAAACCAGCGGTTGATTGTTCAACATTAGATGTAAGAGTTGATAATTGTTCCCCAACTAAACCAGTATCTTTAGCTATACCAGCCATAGTTGTACTAAACTTTAATAGTTGTCTAACGATAAGGCCAGGTATTGCAAGAATAGATGCCAACGGGAGGATTCCTTTTAACTTACCAGCTATTCCACCTACTGCACCTTTCGCTGTGGCGCCAACACTACCAACAATCTTCTCTTTACCTGATGCAGCCATTCCCCTCAACTTACGAGCAGCTAAGCCAGCACCATCAGCAAACATATTCATGGCCTTATTTTGACCAATGATATTCTTAACTAATTGTTTTTGTTTATCGGCAACTTGTTTACTAAATTTATTTATTGATTTTTGTATCTTTTCATTAGCTCTGGCAGCCACGTTCACTTTTTTGTACAAGTCGCTCGCAGCTTTTAATTCCTTGTTATATTTTTTTTGAAAAAGATATTCAGCAGCCCTTAGTTTTCTTTCTTGGGTACTTGTTTTTTTTAGATATTCAGCACGAGCCTTTTGTCTTTTTTCTCTTTTTTGTTCCTCTTCGGCGGCCTTTTTCATGGCCTCATATTGCTCATCACTAGCAGAAGACATTCTCATAACTGAATCAGTTAATTTGCCCATAGCGTTATCTATGTTTGTAAGAGTATCGTTCAGCTGATTTGTAATATCCATATCATTTTCTCTGGTGGGTGTATCAATACTAAATAAATATCCCCCTACTATGAAAAGTTAGTAAGGGGATATAATTTATTTCTTAGGTCTTGATGCTTCTTTATTGGCTTTTTCTTGTGCCTTATTCTTCTGTTCAATAGTCCAGTTTATTCTTTTTACCCACCAACCACGAAGATTAACCGGCATATTGTAAGCATCAGCGAAAGTCACTTTGCCGTGATAAACAACATCAAAAAGCTCTTTGTAGAATACCTCTTTATCATTCGTCAGGCCAAAAGAAACCTACCGTAATCGGTATATCTACCTCCCCTCTGTGTCCACAGTGGACGCAGTTAAACTCTTGTTTCATGTCAAGGTCGGGAGTATTATCCTCCATGTACTTTCTAATAGCACGACTATCTCTAACATTTAAACTTTCCACAAACTGATTAATATAGGTGTGGTCAGTGTTGCCTTGTACAGAAATAATAGTGTTCTTTAGTCGAGTAGTGACATTTCTGTCAACTGGAGAACGAGTGGTCTTTTTCAACTTATCTTGTGCGTCTGAAATTTCTTTTTCTTCTGCACTATTTAGAAACTTAAATTCTATTTCAGCGCCTAAACTTGGTAATCTAAAAGGAAATCTATTTTCGCCTGGCTCAACAGGTTCTATATCTAGTGTCTTCATTTCTAACTGGCTCAAATCAAAATCATATTTTGATTCTTCACCACATGAAGGGCAAGTAATCTCTACACTATATTCTGGGCCATAACCACTTACTCTTAGAAAAGTAACAAGAGCGTTTTTATCACCAGAAATAAGTTGTTCTGAGTTTATTCTTTTGTCTACGATACAGTTCTGTAAAACAGCGTCAATAGCTTTACCGCTACGTAACAACGACCGTGAAGTTAAAATATCTTCATCGGCCGCTGTCATATAACGTAGTTCAATTTCTTTTACATTGTGTAATGGCGAGGTAGGTGGGTAGACTAAGCCAAAAGAGGGAAGTGGTACAAACTCTGTTGGTATTCTAAATGGAGAAGTTTCGTTAGCCGCTCTTCCCATCTTTTGTGCTCGTTCTATACCCGCCATTTCTTCAGGCGTTAAAACTTCTTTTGTAGAATCTTCAGTTTCCTTCAAATCTACATTAACTTCTGACATATGTTATTGTCCTTTGAAACCTTATTACGTTTTAGTATCTAAGTATACATTCATCCATACGAATAGTTAGGTCAATATTCATAACTTCACCAGAAGCCATGTCATAATCACCAAATGTTGCGTCTGTAATAAATGCTCCTCTAATTTCCCATTTTTCAACTGCAGCACCAACGGGGTCAAGTGCTATAAGATTAAAGTTCTTCTTGTAGAAAGCTGCATAACCATCTCTACCAGAAATTGTTTCGTGAGCCAAACGTGCCCATTCCATTGTCTTCTGAGCAGCGGAAGGTGCGATTGGATCATGTAAACCAAGTGTCATTGTATTCCACTCAAACTTACCAGCAAGGTATCTCTTTGAGTTTAGATAATCAATGGTAATTGTTTCCTGTGTAAAAGAGGGTCGAGAAGCCGTCCTTGCAATGTACGCTGGTAATGTATCATCAGTGAACTGAAACAAAAATCTATTTTGTCTCTTTGGTTCAAATGTATCAGCCAACATTGCGTTTACTTCAAATGGCTGTGGCATCCTTGTTCTCCATCTTCATTTAATTTTAATAAAATTCCTATAATAAATACACTGAGAGTAAAAAATATAACAAGGTGAGGCATAAACCTCACCCTATTATAGTATTATTTTTACTCGCTAAAAGCAGCACCGTTAGGTGTGACAGTAAAGTCAAAGATAACAATTTCAGCAGCTGTGGTGGGCTTCAAGAAAATCTTACCCTTGATAATGTTTCTATCAATCAAGTCTGGTGTAGTAGTGGTTTCATCCAATACCGCTCTAAACTCGTTAATACCGTTTGCTGCCTGTACACTGGACAGATAGTCATTGACCTGTGTTAGCAGACGTTCTCTTGTAGCAACTGTGTTAGGCTCAAAGATAAAGAGTCTTGAGAAGCTAGCAATAGTCTTACGACATTCTATCATCATACGGCGAACATTAATTCTATCAAGAACCGACTGTTTTCTCTGTAATGTCTTCTGACCGAAGATGACTATGCCTTGGCCAGGAAATGTAGCAATTGGGTTGATGTTATTATTATAAAGAGTGTCACGTTGTGTCTGTGTCAATCTTCTTCTAACTTCCAACACCTCATCCAAGCCACCACGGTTAAAACCAGCGGGAGCAAACCACGGTTGTGCAACTCTATCGTTGAATGCAAAAGCACCCATAACCGCTACACTTGGTGGAACGAATACTAGTTTGTTGTTATCAACATCGTTGATACGAACCCACGGATAGTAAGCAGCACCGTAGTTAGAATCAAACTTCAATGCCTCTGTTTCAGCATTGGCTACTGACAAATTCAAACCAGCACCAGTTGCTGTTGTGTTTGCAATATCAATAAGTGCAAAAGCATCAGCACGGTTAGAGCACATATCAACTAGACGATCTGTAAGAGCACCACCAGCAGAAGAGTGAATGCCTGGCATAGCGACAAGGTTGAAATCAACTTCATCGGGGTTAGAAAGAATCTTGATAGCAGTGTTGAAGTCACCAGACAATGTATCTGTGCCTGTTGAAACTTCTGTTTCCAACTGATTCTTTCTTGGATCAAATCCATCCCAACCACCAAACATAGGAACACTAAATCTGACCTTGTTTACTGTTGAGAAGTTACCAGAACTACTACCCAACATATCAACAGATGTGTAGTTAGTAACACCAGCACTGCCAGGATAGTCAGCAGCAGCGGAGTATAACAATACACCGTTGTCACTTGCTGAGTCACCAGAAGCAGATGTAACGGTCTTCTTAAGACGATCATTGAAGCCAGTTGCATCAAAGTTGGGGCCGATAAAGATACGACCATCAACAGCAGCAATTGAGTTCAATTGATTTAGTTTAAGTGGTAGAGCAGCAGCTGAAACACTACCTTGACCTTCTGTTGTAGCAGCGAAACTTGATACACCTTGAAAACCAGCGGGTCTTGCTGCAGCTGGAGCACTTGGGTGCATGAACACTCTAATATACTGTGACTTATTGGGGAAGTCACCGTTGAACAATACTTCGGGTGGATCTTGTGATAGGTCAAACTGAGTTCTTCTATCACCAATCACACGAGCGATATACTGTCTACTGTTAGGATCAAGGTTTACATCAGTAAAGTTTTCCAATACGATTGGGTTTTCATCGGTATCACCACCCTGTCTAACTGAAACAGTAAACTTGGGGAATGAAGTTGATGAAGTAGCAATGTCAACATTACTAATAGAAATCTTATACTTATTATTTGTATCGTTACCATCTGCAAGTGTATGAATCTTGAACAGAGGGTGAACTGTACCGTTGAAGTTCTGAGAAACGATTGAAGGTGTAGATGCTTCACTGAAACCACCAACAACTTCTTGGAACATATCACCATCAGCAGTAATAGTTGCTAATGTAAAGTTGCCAGGCGTTACGTTAGAAGCACTAACTGTACCAGCAGCAGTTCCATAGTTGAATACTGAATCAACATAAAAAGCTTGTAGTTTATCACCAGAGTTGGCTTCCAAAGGATTTGTTCCCAAAACCTTCTTGATATAACTACCATCAGATTCAACTAGTGATAGACCAGCAACGACTTCGGAACCAGCAGAAATAGCAAAGTTACTTACTGTTCCACTCATTGCAATGTCGCCCTGTGGGCCACTAGGAATTGTTGATGAACGTCTTTTTATAACAGCCATAGCAATGTTAGAAGCACTAATAGCTGAAATTGAGGTTTGACTTGCTTGGGGGAAAGCGATAATACCAAGCTGACCAGTGCTCTGTGTACTCTTACCAAGAACACGAACAACTGTGAGGGGTGAGCCGTTTCTTAGATAAGAACGAGCGGCATAGGGCATGTATTTGGACTCATCTAAGCCACCGAATACAGTGCGAAATTCATTAAAATTATTAACCCGTGTAGGTCTAAACGCAGGACCAGATGAAGTGCGCCCAATAAGAGCAGCACCAATTGTACCAGCACCAGCAGGCACAAATGTATCATCAATTTCCTGTGTATAGACGCCGGGTGAGACAAACACTTCGGCCATCTATTTTCTCCATCTATGATGTTAAAAAGCATATACTTCTAAAAGAAGGTATACATAGTTTTTTGTTCTAAAGAGAGTTGAACTTTTAACAATTACAAAATAACCTATAAAACTCCTAAAGTAAATATCAAACAAAAAAATGACAAAACATCATAGATGGAGCATAATACACTACAATGTGACCTCATCGGGTGATTGTGACGTATCCAAATCTTCAATCGTTAGTTCTTCTGTTTCTGTTCCCTCTGGTGCAACATCGGCTGGGTCTGTTGTATTACCACCCAAACTTTCAATCAAAGCATTGGCATACTGTAACGCACCAATGTTTGTTGCTAGTTGATTACGAACTGCAGCAAGTTGTTCTTCCAACTGAGTACGCTGTGTTGTCAACTGAGTTACTGCTTCTGATAAATTTGCCTGTTGGCCTTGAAGTGTTTCAAGACTAATTGACTTTTCTTCTGCCATCTAATAATCTCCTTTTTCTTTCCACAAAATCAAGTGGATCTTTGTAATAAGATGTTTTATATTTTTCATAACCTTTTTTAAATACTTCATAGGCCACATCTAATTTACCTATAAAATCTGCAGCTACACCTACATAGTAATAAGATTGATAGTCATCTGGAAATCTTTTCAGTCTTTCCAAAGCAATCTTATAATAGTATGGGGCTTTCTCACTCATCGTTAGTTTACCCCAATGATGTATTACTATATTAGTTTTTTTATAAACTAATTTACTTCTTTTCAAAGAGTTGTAAAGTGTTTCATGTGTGTTGAACTCAAAAAATATTCTTGGATCATTCTTGAACAACCTAATACATCTATCGTCAACTGCCTTCGTATATCCATTATACTTAGGCACTTTCTTTACACCAAACTCATTTCTATCTTCTGGAAGATAACCTCTTTGATTTACTTCAAATGCATCCACAGTAGAAAATGTAACGGCTTGTGTTACCTTTTTAATATTAATTGAGTCCATTTCTTCGTCAGTATCTAAACGAAGTATCCACTTACTCGTACATAACCTCAAGCCAGCATTTAATGGTGCAGAATAATCATCATGCCACGGATAGTATAGAACCTTTACAAAACCTTGTTCACCAACCGTTACATTCCCTGTGATTACAACTACTATTTCTTGCACATACTTCTCTAAACTTTTAATAATGTTTTTTACCTTTGTAAACTCATCCTTACACATTATCAAAAGTGTTATTGTATCAGCCTTGATAACTCTTTCTCTATTCACTATAGAAAACCCACTTCAACCAACTGCCGTGATAGTCCTCTGTTGTTTTCACTCTTTTGAATTTACTATCTATTTCATTTTTATCAAGAGTTTTTAGCGTACCCAAACTGTATGTGCTAAGATGACCACATATGTCGGCATAAAGTAAAGTATCTTTCAAGTCTTTACCATCAACAACTGACTTGACTAGTCCAACTAAACAAGCATCACCAGCGCCAATACTATCAATAAATGTTGGGTCTTCATCTTTTACTATCCTAATAGCTTGTTCGCCACCTTTAGATAAACAAACTAAACCAGATTCGCCCCTTGTTATAATAGTATTACAAGAAAATTTACTAGTTATATCTTTTATGATATAGTGTTTTCTTGCGTTTGGATTATACTGTTCAGCAGTAAGTGCATTTATTTTTAACCAAGTACAACCCTTATGACAATCTTTTATGAAATTAGTATCTACAAAAGTTTTGACGTTAGATAAACTATTACATTTATCTATTATTTTTTTTATATCCAATTCATCAAGAGTGCCTTTGTGATAATCAGAAATAACCACATGATCGTTGTCTTGAATGTTTGCAATAAACTCTTCTATCAAACTTTCATCATGTTCTATTTCGTCGTTTGTATCTTCTCTAAAAACAAACTTATCTTCAACAAAAATCCTTTTCTTTGTTGGGAAGTCACGTAGTTTTACTTGATCAACATAGTAGAACTTTACTTGTGTATCAAGGTCAACCACCTCTTGTAAGTTCCTAACAAAGTTTCCAGCGCCCCCTTGTACTACACAATCAGACACCAGTTTTACAACTGGCGCCTGACTATTAGCAGGGTCATATCTCTCTTGCTGATAGAGAACATACCTATCAATGAGATAGTCTCCTATAACTAAAACCCTCTTCATGCCTTAGATTCTTCAATACTTTCCTTACGGTAAACCGTAAGAATCTTCTTGAGTTCACTTGCAGCCTTACGGGCCCTTCCACCAGCGGCCTTATTTCCATCCATGTTCTTCTGATGGTTATCGGCCAGCTGCTCTACTAGTGTTGTTACGTTATCGTATGTTTCCTTGATGCTCATCGTATCACCTCCTTTGCGGTAATTTTACTTTTAGTGTTTGTTATTATCTCTCCTTTTTTGTTCTTCATCAACTGGTCAGAGATAAAAAGTGCGGAACCAGCAGATAGTTCTTCGTCATTATGTGGTTGAGTAAAAAATGTTTTGTCATCGGATAACTCCTTGACCAAACTATCAAACATTGTGACCTTTCCACCTATCGCCACATTGTTACCAAAATCCTTTGCTGTATTGACGTATGAACGGATTGAGTTCTCCACGATAGTCAATACATCAATTGCTATAGAAGTCCTTCTATCGGTCAAGCCAGTGTCTTTGGCGTCAAGCCAGTTGTCATCTACCGTTCCCTCATTTGTAAGTGATGGAAAGTATCCTATCTTGTCGGGTACAGCAGTCACTTGTTCATAACTCATCAACCCAGCCCATTGGTCACCGTGAAATAAATTACCCATTTGAATATTATTAGGCCATGCCCAAGTATTTAGTTTTGGGTCATCGTTTCTTTTGTCGCCAGCAAGTTCTTGAATAACTGAAAGGTTTTCTATTGCTGGATAGTTTCCAATGTAGTCAGTAAAACTATTATAAGTGTTTAGTGGTGCAAACTGTTGATCTCTTCTCCACGGTCTAAAACTTTTATCACTATCTTGTATCCAATAAATGGCATTGGTTGCTCCAAAACCATCTTGAGTGTCAATACAGATTGACATACAATTATCAAAAGGTGATGTTAGATAGGCATAAGCACTGTGAGTAAAGATGTGATCAACAACCATACAAGGAACAACTTGGTCACCAATGTTTAGGTTATAAGTCCCAAGAGCAACCTGTGATGGGTTTTGATAAAAATCTATGTAATCTTGTAAAGAAAACTCAATACCATTTTCTTTTGTAAGAGAGAATCCTTCTTCGTTCTTATCCCAACATTCTTGGCCATCTGGATACCTATCAGAGAACCAATTGACAACACTGGCTACATCAATGTTTCTTAGCTTTAAGCCAGCTGTATCAAGAGCTTCCTTGATAACAGTCTTAGTAACACCCCTATCAAAATTATCACCCGTCTTAACAAAACTTTTTACTTGACCATCAACAACAACAGATACGCTGCCGTTGTATCCACAATTTAAACCTAATACTTTCATTCTATACCCATACTTTGTTTATAAGCGTTATCAAAAATTTCTTTTCTCTTCTTGTGTATTTTTTCTTCTTCTTCGTTTCTAAACCAAGTTGTACCCTTACCCGTATAGTATCCTTCATCTGGTGTAGAAGGCATAGCTCCCATCTTCAATGAGTTATGTCTACCGTATAGTGCTTTGTGGTTGGCTAACTCTTTCATCTCATCATACAAACCCATCTGTTCAAAATTCCAATCAAAGTTTGTTCTGTGGGTATATTGCATTGACATTATGTCTAAACCATCATCAGCTCTTTCTTGACGATAACTATGTGAACCATAATGGAACATAGTGCATAAATCACTTACACCAACTTTCCAATTTTCCCTACCACAAATCAACGCAGCGTAATCATCAAAACCATAACTAGGGCTTCTCCACCAAGTAGGCCATTCTATTTTCTCTACAACCTTACGGTGGATAAATGGACAGATGAAGTCTATCCACTTTGTTTCTCTTGGTTTATCTTTATACCAACAGTGCATAATGGGCCAGAAGTTTTGTCCGTTTAGTTCTATTATTGATGGTGACAACATTGCAAAGTTTCCTTCTTGCATTTGTCTTACCATAGTTTCTACAAAACGATAACCATGAAACGAAACATCGTTGTTAGAAAAACCAAGGTACTCATACTCATCGTTTTCCAACATCTTTTTCCAAGCCCAAGCAATCGCCCCATTGAAGTATACATTCTTTGGAAACCTATGTGTTGCTTGTTTGGGTCT
>Ga0181414_1000689_pt1 | contig 10265 bp, 11 predicted proteins | sample 37SPOviralmetaG_FD_130139 | JGI IMG/M metagenome (GOLD analysis project Ga0181414, IMG submission 130139) | Marine viral communities from the oligotrophic San Pedro Time Series (SPOT) site, San Pedro Channel, CA, USA - 37 SPOT_SRF_2012-11-28 | ecosystem: Environmental > Aquatic > Marine > Strait... | reverse complement strand
TGATGATTAAATATTATAATAAGATTTGGAAACATAACTGTTTTTATAATACAAGTCATCAATATTTTGACATATTGATCCAAAGATGTGTATATTATAATACTATGATAAAATATTGTTCATCAAAAAAAATTAAAATATTTAAAACATTAAAAACTATATATGAAATTAAAGAAAAACAATTATTCAATTTTATAATGAAAAATTATACAGATAAAAAAGAATATCCATTTGAAACAGAAATGAATAATTATATTGATAATGCTAAATTGCCTTTACTTTTTTTAGAATTAATAATAAATTAATCCTCTAGGACGATTCTTTTAGAAGTTAAATATCCTGCTGGATTGCTTAAATGAAGTCCAACATAGCGAGATTTATCTTCTCTACATTTTTTTAAAATAACATTTCTTTCAGCAGTAGAATAATTAAATTTTAATCTAAGACTATTTTTAACTTTGTTAGCATTAGAATGGGGGAATAGATAATACCATCTGGCTTCAGACATGATATATCTATGCTTGAAACCACTTATTAAATGTGAAGCATATAAAATACGAGTTCCTTGTTTCCTTGATATAGTTAATAGAGCATTAACCCATTCCTGCACATATTCTAAAATTTGATTAGGTAAAGATTCAATATCATCAATAATTACAAAATTAGAACCAATATCTTGTATATCTGGTAAATTTTCAGGGTCAGAACAATCTACTTCAATTACATTATCCAAAAAAGGTTCAAATGCTGGATCCGGATCCTGTAATCGTCTTGTTAAAAGATAAACTTTTTCATCTTTATTTTTTTTCATATTGACTTGAACTATTCTTGATAATAAAGTAGACTTACCACCCCCTGATGCCGATTCACATATAACCACATTATACTTGGGAATAGCTGGAATTAGGGTTAAATGAGAATCAGATTTAGAATCAAAAACCATAGAACGAGATATTCTAATATCTATCAAATCTTGTAATTTTTTATATAGATTTAAATATAAACCATTAGAAACTTTTTCTATATTTTGAGTTTTAATTAATTTTTTTAATTGTTGTATATCATATTGAGTTAATCTATTTTGTTGTTTTAATACTTTCCAATCATATTCATTTAGAACACTATTTCCGTCTTCAACAGTAAAGTCAGGTTTTCCACCTATTTTATCATTATAATATATTTTATTAACAATTTTATTATCTTTATCAACTTGATATAAGAATATTCTACCACGACTTAAACTTAACATTGTAATAATTATGTATTTATAAGTATATATATTAAATTATATAATATTTTCAAAATTAAAATAATTATTTTCAAAAAAATAAATATTTATTTTCAAAAAAGTTAAATTTAATATTAATTATTTATTTTTAATATTTTTTTTATTAAAATAGTTATATATATATATAAAAAAATAATAATGCCGAAATATAAGTCTCTATTATCTGGAAAACCTAAAAAAGGCGGGTCTAAATCAGGTGGTTCGACTTCAGGAGGAAGTAAATCAGCTGGTTCGACATCAGGAGGGGTTATGAGTGCTGGTCTAGTATTAAAAAAAAAAGGAGGAGTTCTTAGTGCTGGTATTCTTAGTGCTGGTTCAGCAGAAAAATACGAAGCTACTTTAAATAAATTTATGAATATGATAGAAAAAAATCCAATGATTATGTTAGATTTGTTAGAACATATGGACACTCGGTGTTTTCATATATTAAAAGAAATAGCACATCAATCAATTGGCAATAAATCCCCTAATCATCCTCAATATGTAGAAAAATTAAAAAAATCAGACGATTTATATCATCCTTTTAAAGATATTGCTAATAATGCTCGATCACTAAATCATCTTATACAGGCTCTAAAAGCTGAATTATCTCAAAATCCATCTGGTGGAGGATTGTTTAAAAGTATATGGAAAGGAATAAAAAAATCAGCGAATTGGGTCAATAATAATGTTATTAAGAAAATCCCATCTATCGATAAAATTCAATCTGGGGCTAACAATGTAATTAATAAGATTAGACCAATTGTTAAAGGAATTGATGAGATAGGGCAGGACATTTTAGGACCCGAAATGCCTCAATTAACAAATTTTGTAGATCGGGCAAAAGAGTTTGTTAATAATGAAACAATTAATAAAGCAAGTAGAGTGCAAAAAGATATAAACAAATTGGTTGGAAATCAAAAATCAGAGCAACAAGCACCAGAAGTATCACCTCCACCCAATATTAATTAAATTTTAACAAAAAAATATATATAAAATTTTATTAGTTTAAATCATTTTTTATTTAATTAATTATTTATTTTTTTTTTAATTATTTTTATATATTAATATATATATATATAAAAAGAAAACTATAATGAGAACAACTACTAATCCGTATATTGATGTCCGCCCCAATGTTAATACATTAGAATTATCAAGCAAAGATGTATTATACGAGACCGTGGATAGTAGAGCGGCTTCTCAGCAGAACATTACCTTCAATCTGGATGCCAAAGGAGATGATAGTTTATTATGTGCTAATGCTTATATAACCGCTCATTTTAGATTAGTTAGAAATACAACAGCTGGTAATGCTACGGCTAATCAAACTATTACAACAAGAGATAGAGTATGTTTAAGAAATAACTTTTTTGAGGAGATGATGCTCAATGCAACCTTTAATTATCAAGGGACGAATATAAATAGTCGTCCTTATCTCGCTTGTAAAGAGATGTCAATGATATTTGATGATAATGAATATCAAAAAAAATATGGAGGAGTAGGTGGTGGTTGGACTAATTTAGACTCCATAGAAGGAGCAAATAGACAATTAGAACCTATAAGAGGACAACTTTTAAGAAACCCACCAGCTGGCGATGGTGATGCATTAAATAGATTAAATTTTGTATCAAATGGTAGGATTTATGATAATGGAAACACTCAATCTATTGTAGTAGATGATAATAGTGTTGACCCAGAAAGAATGTCTAAAATAGAATTTTTAAGAGAATTAATAAATGCTAATGCCTCAACGACAGACAAATTCAGAGACTTCAAAATTACATTTCCTGTCCGCATGCCTCCTTTTAAAGGACATAGAAAAGGCTTATTTTATGATGCCATGTCAGATTGCTTACCCTATGTAAAAAATTCTTCATTAAACCTACAAATTAAGCAGGGAATAAACGGCATAACATTAGAAGAATTCTTTATAGATATGATGAACGGGGCTGCCCAAGGGGGGGCTACTGTCGCCCCTGATTTTGTTCTTAGTCAAAATTTTAATGGAAGTAATTTTAATGTTGTAGTTCATCCTGAAAATAACTGGCAAATACACCTTCGTTGGTTTCAATCGCCAGTTCCACTTCAAGACACTTATAATATAAAAACATTTCGTCTAGACCACTATTTAAAAACTACAACAAAAGTAGGTCTTGGTCCAAATGTTCAACATGATACAAATCAGGAAGTTATTAGTGATTTAATAAGAGTTGGTTCAAAACCAGAATATTTATTAATTTATGTAGGAGAAGATATATTAGGTAAAGGGCGAGGAAACGATGTTAATTTTAAAGATGCTACAAATGTTGCCAATAATTCTTTCAAACCTGGTTATTTAAAAGCCGCTAATGTAGAAATAAAAGGACTTGACCTACAAATATCTAACCAGCAAGGGGTTCTAACGAGTTCAATGGAACCTAATGCTCTAAAATATTATACATTAGAGAATGTATGTAAGAATTTTAGTCAAAGGAATACATCTTTTAAAAATTATAAAAACTTTGTCTTTATCAGAACGGCAGATATAGCGGCACCAAATGGACCTGCTGGAATTCTACAAAATTGTAATATAAAAGTCTCTGCTCGATTAGGATATTATGGATATAATACTACTACTGATGGTGTGGTGGGAGCGATGGAAAGTCCTGATTATCATTTAAATGTCTGTTTAGTATATACTCATTCTAAAATTCAAGTGAGTGACAGAGGGGTTGTATTAATGGACCAAGATAGTGAACCAGGAGAATATGACCAGTTAGTCATTCAAAACCTTGCTGAATTAGGGCCAGGAATGAGGCCTTCTGGAATAAAAACCAGTTATAAATCCAATTTTTAATTAAAAAAAAATAATAATAAAAACTTTTTTTTTTAAATAAATATATTTTTTAATATATATATAAAAATAATGACTTTTGATTTAAACCAGCCAGGAAGTTCAACATTCTTTGTTAATTTATCTACAATCGGGAAAGGAGATGATAATACTCAATATTGTGAAGCAACTCAAAGATATACAACACCAATAATAGATAGGGCAGATGATTATGTCTTATCAATAGAAAGAGCAACTATTCCACTACAAGGTTTAAAATTTTTTGATGATATATTTAATGCTGTTAGTTTTGTTAATAAAGTAAATTCTAATGATATAAAAATCCATAATTTACAAGATATATATAATTTTCAAGATTTTCTACAAGCATTAAACAATTTTGACGATCAGCAAGGAAATAAAATTAAAGTTTATGTTAAAACTTCTGGAAGATTAGTTTTGTCATATAATAAATTTGATACTTATAATATTGTATTAAGTGATGAATTAAAAAATATGTTTGATTTAAATATAAATACAATAAGTTCAGATAGTAGTTCAACATTAACTATAATAGGAGCAAGTTCTTGTATAAATCGTATAGACTATCTAAAAAGAATAATATTAGTATCGAGAGATCTACCTTCTATTAGTGAATTTAATAATAGAATAAAATTGAGAGAGGTCACAAGTATTGATTACTCACCCCAAACTACATTTTCAGCAACTGGTGGTAATAATGCTCCAATAGATGATAATTATACTATAAATTTATATCCACGAGACAATTTAGTTTTAGAGCCTCATTATTCAAGATTAATAAATATGTCGGGAAGTCAAATTACAAGTATAAATATTCAAGCATATGCTGAAACTTTAAATTTTAGAACTATGGAAACAGAATTAAGACAAATATCTTTAAGACCATTATCTATTTTTAATGTAAAAATTCAATTTCGTAGAAAAAAAAAATAATTAAAAAATAAATAAAAAATATAATATTAATATATATATATATAAAATAAACTATGGATTCAGATGATGATTTAAAAGATAAGTTCCCAGTAGAATTAGTAAAAGAAAGTGAGGTTAAAATGGATGATATTATACTAGACCAGACAGAACCAGCACCAGATAAAAAACAAACAAAAGAAGATATATTTTTAAACACTATGGATGATATGAAAAAAAAAGAAAATGATATAAGAAAAGAAGAAAAGGAATATTTAGATAATATTCTAAATGAATTTAGTGAAAGTTTTTCTGTTAAACCAAAAGAAATAATACATATTAAAAATGATATTCAAGATAAAATTATAAAAACTATAAATAATAAAAATTATGATGATACTGAAAAAAATAAAATATTAACTGATATATATATGAGTTTAAATGATGAATATTCTAATCCATTACCTAAACAAATATCAGATGAATTAAGAAGGCAAATTATATATGATAGAATTAAATATGGTATATATAATAAAAAAGGGGATGTTTTAGAAGAATTTATTATACCCCCTGAAAATAAACAATCAAATATAATAGCAAGAGGATTAAAAATGAGTGATAAACCAGGTTTAATTCAAAATAATACGGATTTTAATAAATTAAAAAACTATTATAAAAAAATAGACAAACAAATAAAATTAAAAAACCCTTCTTCAGTTAAAGATTTAAAAAAAAAATTACAAAATAGTAAAATTCTTGATTTAGACGAAGAACTTGTATTAAATTTTTTAAAAAAACAAGGAACATTAAATTCTAATTTAAATAATATTATTAAAAATATTCAAAGTGCTTATCAAAACTTAGATATAAAACTTATACCACAAAGAACAAATATGTTTAAATCAATTGAAAATGTTGAAAATTTATTAAAAAAATATAAACAATATGATTCAATGGTTAATTTTAAATTAAAAAATATAAATGAACCAGTCAAACAAAATAAAAAAAATGTCTTAGATGCTGATAAATTATTACAAGGAATTAATACTTTAAATAAAGTAAAAGTCCATAAAAGGCGACCAGTATTTAAATCTGGGTTTAAAAAAGATATTGTTAAAAATTTTGAAATAAATAGAATTCAAATAGCTCAATTCAAATCTGGTGTTATAGAAGTGCATGTTCTTCCACAACATTTAAAGGAAAGTGATTTAAAGGTTTTATCTCACTTTATTTGTAGAACGACAGGTAAATTATACAATGATAATAAAAAGTTTTTAGGAACCGTAAGAACTTACCATAGCACTATGAATTTAATTAGAAAAAATATAGATTTTAATAAAAATATAAATGTTTTTTATGTTATACCAGAAACTAAAAAAGGTGGTTCTTTAAATGATATTCATGGTTCTATTAGGTTCCATAATTTACTAAGAAGAATTTTATAAAAAAAAAATATTTTATATAATATAATATAATGAATTTAGAAAAAGAAATTTTAAATATAGAAGATACACCTTTAACTATTGATTTTTTAAAAAAATATAAATATCCAATCAAAGTTAATTATATAATATATTCATCTATAAAAAAATATAATACAATAGATGAATTGTTTGGTAAAAACCAAGGATTAATTATATTAATAGATAAAGGACAAAGTGTAGGACATTTTGTTTGTTTATTAAAGAAACAAAAAAATATAGAATTCTTTGGCCCTTATTCTTTCACCTTATCTAAAATTTTAAAAATATTAAATATAAATGATTATTCTTTAATAAAACTATTTAATAAATCTAATTATAGAATATATTATAATAAATATAAATATGAAGATATTAATAATCCAAAAATTGAAACTTGCGGCAGACATTGTATTATAAGATTAATTAAATTTAGTCTTAATAATAATGAATATTATAAATGGTTAAAATATAAAAATTTAAAACCAGATGAAATAACATCATTACTAACCTTTTTATAAAATTAATAAAATTATAAATCTTTTTTTTTTGTTATTATATATATATAATATTTTAATAAAAAATGTCTGTAATATCATATTCAGTAGATAATACAAAGAATGAAATAGGCGGTAGAGAGGCTGAATTATATATAACAAATACTCCAGACAATAATATAAGTATACAAAATGAAGTTACAGGTTTTGAAGATACTGATGGGTTAAAAGTTGGGTTAGATGATAATCATAATTTTATTTTGTCTAATTTGGAAAATAAAGGTATTGTTTTTGCTACTAATAATAGTGAAAAAATGAGAATAAAAAACGATGGTTCAATAGGAATAGGGACAAATAATCCTATAAAAAAATTAGATGTTAACGGAACAATTAAATCAGATGAAATAGATTTAATAAATAAAAAAATACTTTTGAATGGTCAATTTGGTGATAATGGTCAAGTAATGAAAGTAAATGGAGGAATATTAGAATGGGATACTATTTCTTCTTCCGGTGGAAGTGGTGGTAGTTCATTATGGACTTCAAATAGTAATAACGATATTTATTATAATACAGGTAATATAGGAATAGGCACAACAAACCCAACGGCTCAATTACATTTAAGTGCTGGGACCAGTGGAGATTGTGTTTTAAGAATTCATGCAGATATTGATAATAATGATGAAGGAGATGTTCCCTTTATAGTTTTTACTCAGGATGGAGAATATGATGTAACGGGTATTTATACAGAAGGAAATGATGTAGGAGGTTCTAATGCCCTAGTGATTGCTCATTCTGTATCAAATGGAGGTATAAAATTTAAAACAGGAGAAAATAATGGTTATAGAAGTCCTCAAGGAACATTAAATGCGGCAGATAGAATGATTATAGATAAGACAGGAAAAGTAGGAATTAACACTATGACACCCACAAAAACATTAGAAGTGAATGGTTCTATTAAATCAAAAGATATATATTTATCAGATTCTAAAATATATTTAAATAATCAATTTGGTTCAGGAGGTCAAGTGATAACAGCAACAAGTTCAGGGTTATTACAATATGGTAATGTTTCAGGAAGTAATATAGATGGAGATATTATTATATCTAAATCTTCTAATACATCAACTATAGGACCTCAACTCAATCTTATAAAATATAATAATAATTCAGTAAAACAAACGGAATTAGAATTAAAATGTTATGACGGAGGAGCATTTAAGTTGTTTAATAAACTTAATGATACGACATACTTAGAATATTATAATGGTAAATTGGAGATAAAAACAAGAGAAGGACCCAACAGCAGTTCTACTAATAACGAAGGATTTCGATTTAGGAATTACGATACAAACGGAAATCAATATACAAGAGCTACATTTTATAAGAATTATGGCACTCAAAAATTTGATTTTGAATGTTTAGGTGATATTATTGCAATAGCTTTTAATACTACTTCTGATAAAAGAATAAAACAAAATATTGAAAAAGAAGAAATAAATAACATTTATGAAAAATTTAAAAATTTAAATATATATAAATATAATTATACCGAAAAATGGTTGAATTATACAAATGCTGCTGAAAATAAATTTGTAAATGGATTGTTAGCAGATGAAGTAGATAAAGTTTATCCTGACATAATAAATAAAAATGATTTGTATAATAATAATATTGACGATGAAAAAGAACCAGAATTACTTTATAAAAATCTAAAAAAAATAAACACAGGAAAATTATTGATTAAATCCTTAGGTGTTATAAAAGTATTACAAAATAAAGTAGAAAAATTAGAAAAAGAATTAAAAAATATAAAAAATACAAATGAAATATTATCAGCAGATAATAATCATTTATCTAAAAGATGTAGTCATATAGAAAGGGTCGTAGATAGTTTGATAGAACAATTATTTGAAAAGGGAATTATTGATGAAAACTAAATTGTTAAAAAATAAAAATAAAAATAAAAATATATTTATTATAATATAAATATGGATAAAATAAGGATTAAAAAACATAAGACAAAATCAGAAGTCAGCAGAAACATTTTAAAGTATCTAAAAAAGAATAAGATAATAGAGGTGGGTGGGGGGAATGTTAGTGAAGAAGATGATGACGAAGATAGTTATGGTAGATTATCCATAAGTAGTAATGAAGAATTACCCTTATCCAACCAACAAATAATAATTAGCAGATTAAAAAACAAAATTAAATTTTTAGAAAACGAAATAAAAATTTTAGATAATAAATTATTAATAGAATAATATATTATATTATATAATATTAAAAAATGACTAATGCTTATATAGTAGAAATAATATCAGGAATATGTAGTAGTATATTATTGGCAACTGGATATAAGGTTTATAAATATATTAAAAAAAATAAATTATTCTTCTTAGATTACGACAATGAAGTAGAATTATATAAAATTAAAACTGAGAAACAAGGAAATATAATTGATAAAAATATTAATATTTTAGAAAATAATATAAATAGTTTAAATCATAAATTAAATATTTTAAAGAAATCAAAGATGAAATACGACAAAGAAAAAATACAAGAGATTATAACTATGCTAGACGGCTTTGAAAGGCTTGTTTCTATTCAAAATACTAATAACAACTCAGATATAGAAATATTAGTTGATAATACAAATGAATAATTAATTAAATAAATAAATATTTTTTTAATAAAAAAAATATATTATTATATATATAAATAAATAAATAAAAAAATGGATAAGAACTACAACAAATTAAACAAAGCATTATTAAAAAATTTAATTAAGACTTATAAGCAACAATTAATAAACGATCTATCTGATATTAAAAAACATAAGCTATCTAAAATGAAAAAAGGGGAGCTTGTGGCACTTTGTGAGAATTTATTTAATAAAAATAAAAATAATAATGAAAATAATAATAATGAAATTGAAAATGAAAATGAAATTTAAATTTATTAATATATAGAATGAGTAGAAAGTTAAAAAAAAATAAATCTAAAAAAATAAAATTAGACAATAATAAAGATATATTGTTAATAAAACGAATAGTTAAATTCCATTATAATTATTATAAAATAATATATATTAATAATTATTTTAAAAATATAAATATAGAAGATAATGAATTAGATGATTTTTTAAAAGATTGGATTATTTTATAATATATATTATACATATGGAAAATAAAAAAAAACTTTATAAACCTTTTGTATCTAATAAAAAAAATAAAAAATATTCAGTATATGTTAGAGGTAAAAATAATGAAATA
>Ga0181414_1000688_pt1 | contig 10270 bp, 21 predicted proteins | sample 37SPOviralmetaG_FD_130139 | JGI IMG/M metagenome (GOLD analysis project Ga0181414, IMG submission 130139) | Marine viral communities from the oligotrophic San Pedro Time Series (SPOT) site, San Pedro Channel, CA, USA - 37 SPOT_SRF_2012-11-28 | ecosystem: Environmental > Aquatic > Marine > Strait... | reverse complement strand
CGACCGATACATTGTGCAGATAGGGCAAGGAAGAAATTTTATGTAAAAGATGATGATGAATGGAAGAAAACACAATTATCAAAGGAAAAGACAGAGAATAAAGGAGAAAAAGGTCCAGTAGAGCGATGTATAAGAAATTTAAAAACAAAGCAACATTTAGTGATGGAAGAAGAATGGAAGGAAAAAAATCCAGATCATGAAATAAATCCACAAAAGAAAGATGAATATTTAGAGATAGAGAGTCAAATATGGACAGGATGTGCAAAAGGAGAGAGTTGGGGAGATTATATGAAGAAGATGGAAAAGGATATAGCAGAATGGTCATTACCGACTTTAAAAGAAGAGATGAAGGAAGAACTGGAAAATAAAAAGTAAATATATTATATGGGAGGAACAATAGGATTATTATTAATAACAAATCATGAATTAGAAAAAACATTAAGAAATAACGATGTACCAAAAGCTACAGGAGAGAAGAAAAGAAAAGAGAATAATATATATGGGGGCAAATATATCAATTCGAAATATATCAGAAAAAATAAAAAACCTGGGAGTTACTATAAAAGAGAAGTTTATTATTTTGAGACAGAAACTGAGAAGAGATAGGAGAGCAGAGATAATATATAAGGAATTATATAAGGATGTGGATGAAGAAATATTGGATGATTTTTTTAAAGAACAAGAAATGAGGAAAAATATGACAAAAATTTACGTATAAAATAATATATGAGAGATACAAGAGGAATATTAGGAAAACTATTAAATAGTATAAAGAATATAACTTATGAGAATTATTCAATATACATAATAAAAGAATTATGTAATAGCTTGGGATTGAAAGAAGTGAAATTAGGAAGATGGACAAAAAAGAAAAGAATAAACGAATGGATAGTGAATCAAGAAATGGAAAATAAAGAGATGGAAGAATACAGTTATATAGTAGAACCGATAAATGATTTAGATTTATTAGTGCAACTAGGAAATGGATATTATTTAGGATTTGTATTTATAAAAACGAAAGACAATATACCAGTATATAATGGATTTGTAAATAAGAATTATATTTATGTATTAATATCAAAATCAAATAAGGAAACAATATATTACAAGATAAGAGATATATTTGATGAAGAAAAAATAGAAAATTATTTAACAGAATATTATAAAGAAATAAGTTCAATAACAAGTAAACATAATATAGAATTAACCAAGATGTTAAATAAGGATCACATAACATCATATACCTTAAAATCATCATCATTGATATTACCATTAACAAATAATCATGCAATATATTTTCAAGATGAATTGAAGAAGGAGAGGATGAAAGGAGTAATAGAAGATAGTTATAGGGATTTAATAAAATGGGAAAGAAAGAATGAATGTATAAAAAGTGCAAAATTATTATCAGAGTAAAGTATATATGATATTTCCAAAAACAGTATTAGGGAAAACTCTATTAGTGATAGGGGCTTTAGCTTTAATATTATTTAATGCGTCAAGGAAATCAATAAAAAAGGAAGAAGTAGAGTTGGAAGATGCGGCAAAAAGAGAAGAAGAGAATGATGCAGATATGAAAGAAGCGTTAAATAATGATAAGAAATTTTTACCTTGGTTATAATATATTAATAATAAATAATATATTATATTTATTCTTCAACTTGTTCAACAGGAGAAGGAGGTTTTTTAGGTTCACCACCATTGAGAACAACGGTTTGGGCTATTAGAGAAGTGACAAGATAAGGGTCACAATTAGAAGAAGGTCTTCTATCTTCAATGTATCCGTGTTTATCGAAATAAGTCTGAGAAGGGACACGAATAGAAGCACTTCTATCGGCAACACCGTGAGTGAATGTTTTCCAGTCGGCAGTTTCGTGTTTACCGGTTAATCTTAATTTATTATCACTGCCATAATTTTCAATATGTTTATCGTGGAATTCTTTTAATGCAGTAATAGCTTGAAGAATAGATTGATATGAATTATCAGGACTTTCTCTATTTCTCATATCTGTAGTGGAAAAATTAGTATGACAACCAGAACCATTCCAATCACCATCCATAGGTTTAGGATGAAAATTGATAGAAAAATTTTCTTGTTCAGCAGTAATAAGAGCGATATATCTGAACAACAAGAGTTGATCGGCGGCATCAATTCCTTTACCGAAAATTTGGAATTCACATTGAGCCGGAGCGACTTCGAAATTGAATCCAGTAGTAGTAAGTTCAGCATATAAACAATTTTCAAGCAATTGTTCGGCGAATTTTCTAGTAGAAACATTTTCGGGACCAACACCACAATAGAAATCACCTTGTTCTTTTCCAGAACGAGAAACCCATTCTTTACCATCTACAGTATCCATTCCAACAGGTACATTGGTATGATAGGGTCCAGTATTAGTAGTAGTGATAAAGAATTCTTGTTCCATACCAAACCAAGAGTCTTGTTCGAATACAGTAGGGTCACGGAATATATCATAAGCTCTATCTCTAGTATTATCAGGATGTGGTTTATATACTAATTCTTGTTTTTCTTGGCTTTTTTTTTTATCAGCAACCCAAGTATCACATAATACTAGTAGTCCACCAGCCATTTTACGGAAAGGATTAGGGGCTACTTTAACAGGTTTAAGGAAAACTTCGGAAGATTTACCTTCTGCTTGTTTAGTAGAAGAACCATCAAAATTCCAAATAGGGAGTCCAGTTAATTCCTTGGTAGGCGTATGAATAACCCGCGTTTTAGAGCGGAAATGATTATTATGGTCAAGCCAAATATATTCACAGACAGTAAAAGGTCTATCCATTATAACTAAAATATTCTAATTCATCTTTAAATATTTATTCTAAATTTAATATATATGCCAAGAACACCGAAAAGAAAGAAAAAAAAATGGAGAGGAGGTGGAAAGAAAAAAACCAAGAAAAAAACACATCAAAAACAGACAAAACATTATAAAATAGAGATAATAAAGAAGAAACCATTAACAATTCAAGTATATGATTGGGATAAGAAGAAGAAGAAATGGGTCAAAGAAGGAACCCCAACACAAATTAAAAAGGGAGGAAAAAGAAGGAGAACAAAAAAAAGAGCACTAAAAAAAAGGACCCGAAAAAAAAATTGAATCGATTTTCGGAAATATAATTATTGATATAAAAGATGCAAAGAAAAGTAATTAACGAAATAAACAATTTTATTAGAATTATAATGGTAGGATTAACTACTACTATAATTATACAATTAATATTTATATTGCTGTGGTCAACAATGACATCAGCAGATAAAAATAATATACTAATATAAATATGAGTGAATATAAAATAATAAAAAAAAAATCAGAAAATTTAATAATGTGTTTTGGTGGTATGGCAATGAACTTGGGGGGAATATTGCCGTTTGAATTTTTAAATTACCTATCAAAAACATATAAAAAAAATACTGATTTATATTTTTTTATTGACAAAAATCGATGTTGGTATCATAAAGGAATAGATGGTATTACAAAAAATATAGATGACACCGTTTTATATCTTAATAGTATAATAAAAAAATCAAATTATAAAAAAAAAATATTTATGGGAGTATCAGCAGGTGGATATGCCAGTATATTATTTGGATCATTATGTAATATAGGTAATGTTATTGCTTTTAAACCAAGAACAAAACCAAGTCCTAATGGAATAGGTTTGAAAGGTCAATATCCTTATATTCCTATTGATAAAAGATACGAGGATTTAAAAAATATCATTAATGATAAAACCGAATATATTATACATGGTGATGTAAACATCAAAAATGAAAATGACAATCATCATATATCACATTGTAATAATTTAAAATGTTTCCAAAATGTTAACATTAGTTATCATAATGGATTAAATATGAAAGTATTAAGAGATAATGGAACAATTAAAAAGAATATTGATAATATTTTAATAAATTATTTGTAATAAAATTGAATAATAATAATATAAGGTATTTTTTATATAAAATATGTGGCGTGTTTCTAGAAGTTCAATTATAAATTGGATGAAAATGACAGAATTAAAAAAATGTGAAAAAGTAATAGATGAAGTGAAATGTCCTTGTGTGGATAAATTATCAAGATTATATGTAACAAGACCAGGTGAATATTATAGTTCAGGAGTGACTCCTAGTGAATTAGAGTTAAAAAGAAGAATAGAGATAGGAGAAAGAGAATATTGTAAATGTTATAATAAAAATTGAATAAATATTAAAAAATATTATTTTTTAAAAAACCAAGTGAAGCGAAATGAATCAAACAGTAGAGACAAAATCAGATAATTTATTAATAACAGAAATGATATGGAATATGGCGGATAAAGGATTAGTATCACCGATTATATATTATGAAAAGATTGCAAACATTCTTAATTTAAGTGATAATAATAATGTAAAAAAAATAATGATTGTGAACGAAAATACACAAAAATTGTGGTTAAAACATCTATTAACATTTGTTTTATATACAAATTTGTATTTAAGGAATAATAAAAAAGTATATATGACGGATAAAGAAAAGAAAGAAGAACAACAAATAATGAGAAAAATCAAATTAGGATGGAGTGATTTTATAGAGGAATATCAGAAAGTATATGAAAAAATGAGATATAATTAATAAAAAAAAAATATTATTAATAATTATATGAGTAAAGTTGAAGAGGAAGAAATGTTAATATGTGATAAATGTAAGAAAGCGTATTGGGTAACAAAAGATTTTTTTTTTAATCATATATCAAAATGCGAAGGAAATAAAGATGATGTTATCGGAATAACCTGGTGGAAGGAGGAAGAATTGAAGAATAAATTACCTAGAAAAAAAAGTATAGATATTGGTATGAAATGGGTAAAAAGACCAGAAACAAGATAATTTATGAAGTGGTAATAATTAAATATAAAAAAGGAAAATGAACAGTAAGAACGTGGATGATATCAACAGTAGTTTGATTAACATTAAATCCATAATAAGCAATCATATTACAAAAATTTAAAAGTATAGAAATAAGACCTGGTAAAAAGGTATGTGGATAATAGTAACTAGTATATAATCCAATAAAGAAATTGCATAAATAATCAAAAGTTAACATATAATAATTACCTTTTAATGAAGCGTGATAAATGAGACCATTAATAAGAATGATTGTCGAACGAATAGAATAGTATGAAATTGTAGGAAATAAATAAAAAAGTATACCTACAACACAAATAGGGGATTTTAAATTTTGTAAAATACTGAAATGAGACAAAATCGAAACAGTATTCGTCATATATTAATATTAATTAACTATTTATATAATATTAATGGAAAAACCTAAATATTTAGTATTAAATCCAGTATCAATAGCATTTAAAGAACCACCAGAAGAAATGAAAGTAGAATTATATTATAATCAATGGAAAGAAACATTAGATTATAGAAGAGTAAGAGATTATGGGAAGAAGATATATCAGGATGAGGCTATAAATACAGATTCATTTCTTCATACAGAACCAGAAAGTTATTATTATTTTGATATAAATAAAGTAGAAAAAAGTATCAAAGTTATGAGAGAAACATTAAAAAATTGATATAAAAGAAATGAATATTGAGAGGGATAAAATGGAATTAGCAATACAATATGAAGTATATGAAGTAATAAATAAGATGATAACAAAGATAGAAAATAAAGAGAAAGTTAATAAATATCAGAGGGATTATTATAATAATAATAAAGAGATATTTAAAAAGGCGAGTAAGAAATATCAACAATCAGAAAAAGGGAAGAAAACCATAAGAAGATATTATCGTTCAGAAAAAGGAAAAGAAATAATAAGAAATCAAAATAAACAGTGGAGAAAAAAGAATCCAGAAAAATTTAAAGAGATAAGTAATAGATCTCATCATAAGAAAAGACAAAAAGTATTAAAAAGACGAGAAGAAGAAGATATAGTACCAACAGTGGTTGGGGGAGCGGGGGAAATATTGTTAGGAAAATATAAAAGAAGGAATTGGACGAAAAAAGAAGAAGATATATTGAGAGAATGTAAACGAAGGTGTAAGAGCCCATATAAGGCATCAATGACTTGGAAACAAATAGGAATATTATTAAATAGACCACAAAAATCAATAAGAGGAAAATGGAGAAGGATGATAGAGCAATATGTGGAAGATTCAGATGAAGAGATAATATTATTAAGACCAAATGTGGGAATAAAAATATGCGTATAATATATATAATGCAAAAAACGAAGAAAAAATGTAATGGAAAACATAAATGTTGTTATTGTCCAGGTGAAGCTCCAGCTTATTCTGGTGCTAGCGGGTTATGGTATCATATGCATAGTTGTCATCCAAATAAGTGTAAATCAAAACGAACATATAAAAAAAGAAAGAAAGATCCTGTAGGTAAAATAAAGAAAGAAAGAAAAAAGGTAAATATTAATTTTTCTGATCGAGATGATGTTAATATATTTAATTTCGCCGACAATCAAGATTACGGATTGGAGAAAATTAGTGATAGTGAAGTACCAAGAGATTGGTTATCTGGTCCCACGAATTTTACTTTAAATGAAAGTAATCCAATAGATTCAAAATGGTTAGACATTGATACTAACAAAAAAGTTAGCGAAGGTTTAGAACAATATATAGATATAGATAGATCACGAAAACGTTTAAAGAAAAGCAAAAAAAAGAGTGGAGGTAAAAAGAAAAGAAGGAAAACTAGAAGAAGGAAAAGAAGAAAAAAACGAAGAAAAAGGAACTAAAAAAAGAGAACCCTTAATAATTAAATTTTTTAAGGATTCTATCAACTTCATTAATAATAGTATCATATTTTTTTCTATCTTTAAGGTAAAATTGAAAATATTCCTCAAATTGAGAATTATTTTTACAAGCCTCTTTTAAGGAGTTAAGTTCATTTTCTAATTTATGAATTTTATCAGATAGATCTTTTATAAGCTCAGCTTGTTCTCCAACAAGCATTCTATAATCCCTTGCAATATTTTTATACTTACTGTTACATAATGGCATATATATTTTAAAATTGAATTATTTTTATATAGTTATTACGTTATAAAAATGATAGAATTACCAGAAGAAATTATAGAGTATATTATATCCTTTACTTGTGATAGAAGAGGATATAATAAGATTCTTTATAATGAAAGAAAAAAAGCGAATTGGATAAGAATGAGACGAATACGAGGAGAACTTAAATATTTTGGTTTGTTGCATTATAGTGTTGCTTGGTTAAGAACGTGTGGAGATCAAAAAACACGAATAAAAGATTTCAAAAAAAGCTTAAAAGATGGTCATCCTGTTGTAGCATATCATACAGGGTGCTATAGAAATAGTTATCATGAAATTGATGGGTCTGAATTGGCTGGCTGGACAGCAAAAGATTTAAATTAAATAAAAAATTGAATTAAAAATATAATAGTTATACGTTATAAAAATGTTACCTGATTTACCAGATGAGATAATAGATTTAATATTATCGTACGCGCCAGATTTTCGTGATAATTTGAAAAACTGTCAAATGGAAATATTAGACAATCATAGACCAGTATATTTAAAAAAGGTGATAGCGGGATTTACGCCGGGAATAGCGGATAGTCCAACGTGGCATAATTTTAAAAAAAACGATGAAATAAGAATATGGAGAAGGGGTAATTATTATGGTCCAATGGAATATACAAATTTAAAACTACATTCGATAGAGATAACAGAGGAGAGAACATCCGCAGCAGAAAGGGAAAGGCATTGGCATACTAGAGATATAATTTTATATTATGGATGGACAAACATATCAAATATGAATCTATGGAAAATGATATGTGAGTGGAATTCAGGCGATCACCCGGGTGAATTTAAACCGGGTTATTATTAAAAATTGAAATAAAAATATATAATAAATATAGATTTATTATGTATGAATTACCAGATGAAGTATGGAACTATATAAAAGAATTTACATTTGATTGGAAACGTTCCCATAAACAAAAAATGAAACATATTTTTAAATTAGAAAATATTAATGAATATGGACATATTGAAAAGTGGGGAAGAGTGATGTATAGTAGATGGACATATTTTCAACCGTGGCTAAATACAAATGAAATAATTGATGATGAATATGGTGGTAATGCAAATAATCCTTTTGCACCACCACCGGATTTAGAACGAATTGAGATTATGGCTTGGTCTTGTCCTGATAGGGAGGTCTCCGTAAGTTATCCGGCGAATAGAGGTTGGTGGTGTGGATATGGATGGTGTAGAGCGATATTTGTGAGGATTTACTATGAACGGCAAAGAAAAAACGGATGGTATCCATTTTCAAATACGTCTGTAATTTAAAAAAAATTGAATTTTTTAAATAATATATAATAAGAGGTATTAAAATGCAAGCAGTAGAATTCAAAGTATCATTGATAGGAAATACAAATACAGGGAAGACAGCTTTCCTTCAAAAATTATTATATGGACAAGAAAGAAGATTAGGTACTAGTATGACAAAGACATTGGGAGTAGATGTGAGACCATTTGACTATAGAATAGGAGAAAATAGATATAGGATAATATTTTGGGATTGTGGAGGAGATGAAAGATTTTCGGGATTAGGCAGTGGGTATATAACAGGAAGTGATTTGATATTATTATTTGGATCAAATAATAATGAAGAAGATAATAAATATTTATCTTATATACCAGGAAATACACTTCATAGAAAAGTGTATAATAACGAAAATTATTTGAATGGGTTATCGGAGGAAGATAGGAATTTGAATACAATGAATATTTTAAGAGAGATAAGAAATGCTCTACATTAAAAAGAGAACTAAAAAAAGTGCACTATAAAATTTATATTTTTTAATTATTCAATCAAGATAAATTTATCTTCAAAAAGAATTAAACGGGTTAAATTTGGAAATCTTCCGGCTTCGGCTTCTACTCTTCCATCATTATCATATTTGACTACCTTGAATTCTATTCCGGATAAATGTCCTTCGCGGACAGTTACAATATCATTTACTTTAAATTTTTGAACTGATTCCATATTTATAAGATTATAAGTATGGAAATATATTAACAAAAAATGTCAATTTTTTATTTTGCGGATATTTTTATTCAAAGTGTTACATTAAAAAGAGAACTATAAATTGAAATTTTTTATATGAATAATAATAATAATAATAACAAAATGACACACGAATTAGTATTAAATAAATTATATGAGTTTAATCTTGGAGATATGTCTCATTGTGGATTTCCTCACAATGTAATGAAAAAGCATTACGAAAAGAATTCTAGTCCATTATCATTTCTAATGGAAAAAAAGCTTGCTGAATGGTTTCATAATATTATATATGACACCACAATTGTAAAGGTTAAAATGGATGATATAGAAATAAGAATTAATCCTGATTTAAAAGATAAAGAAACGAGAAAAATATTATTTGATCAGAAAGCATTTAACCGTAACGGCGGTAGTTTTGTCAGAAGCAGTATGAAGGGGGTTGGTAGGGAAAAGAATCAGGCTTGTTGGGAACTGTGGTGTAAAAAGCAGGTATTTATATGGACAGATTTTTGCAACCTCCCCAAAGTTAAAGTAATTGCCACTTCAGGCAAAGATTGTTTGAAACAATTTCCGAATGGAAAAATTCATCCTAATTCCAAAGACGAATTATTTAATAATAAAACTTTATTGCCTATTACTCTTGAAAGATATTTGGATGAACATTTTGGGTGATTTTAGCATAGGCACATCATTATTTTTCTCTCCCTTTTTGAAATAAGTTTCATATTTTTTAGAGAGGTAAAAAGTTATGTACCAAAAAAATTCCTCTATCTGATAATATATTATGTTGTCATATAAAATATATTCTTGGGTAATAATCAAAGTTATTAGCATATATGGTAAGAAACAAAGACAAGGAATAATTACTTTGACACCATAATTATTGGGACACTAATTAAGACCATAAAATAAAACATAAATATTATTTTGTTACCATAAAAGGTAAGAAAATATAAAATAAGCCAATAACGCATTTTAACAAATATAACAAGGTCTTATGGTAAGAGAAATAAAACATAATTATAAAATTGTTACCATAATAGGTAACAAAATTCGTATTAATGGAGTAATATATTTTGTCCCACCTTAAAAATAGCACTAAAACTGAAAAAAAAGCACTAAATCAGCCAGCCTTTGCCCTTTTCTCCTAAATTAGTTTTATTTGTATTAATTTTTTTCTCACAATTATATAAAAAAT
>Ga0181414_1000684_pt1 | contig 10292 bp, 18 predicted proteins | sample 37SPOviralmetaG_FD_130139 | JGI IMG/M metagenome (GOLD analysis project Ga0181414, IMG submission 130139) | Marine viral communities from the oligotrophic San Pedro Time Series (SPOT) site, San Pedro Channel, CA, USA - 37 SPOT_SRF_2012-11-28 | ecosystem: Environmental > Aquatic > Marine > Strait... | reverse complement strand
CTATAACATGGCTAGCCCTTATGGGCTGGGGACGTCCCTGGCAGTTCCTGTCTTTGATGGGTACTATTCAGGTCAAGTCGCAGACAAAACTATATACTCTATACCGGCTGCTCCAGGCTCTAGTGGTAGCCCGATATTGAACAATAAGAATGAAATAATAACGATCATATCGGCCGCGGCCATAAAGTTTGATGAATTTGCCATATGCCCTACAAACAAGGCAGTAAGTCAGTTCATTCTCTCTAATTTACCAGCCGCTAAAAAAGAGACTGTGTTAGAAAAAGTAGAGAAAAAGATCCACAAAAAATTAGAGTAGTATTCTAGCTAGTACTCTTTCTACCACGAGGTTGTCCAGTTTGTTGATCAGAGAATCGTAAACGTTTCTGGAATATAACCTGGCTTCTTGTTCAGAATTAAAAGCCCTAAGTCCTGATTGGTATCCGAGTGCTGGACACTCTATGTTGACCTGTGTTTTCTCCATAGCATCAGGATACATTTCTACGCTGACCCTAGGGTCATGGAAGTGGTCGATTGGAGTGTTGTCTTTAGTGTGGTAGTTGCTACCTAGTCCGTTTTCTAATAACATATGGATAAGTATGTCACGCTTTTAGCGGATCCTTATAGATATGATGTCTTTCTATGATCCTAGCTTTACCGCTCTGTTCCGCCATACAAGACTTTGATAATTTACCAACTCTCATAATGTCGAATATTAGGGATTCTTTTTCTGAATTTAACTTGAAATCAGCGACAGCTTCAATTGCTTCTTCTCTGCTGGAGAACAGGCCCACAATTCTAGTGCCGTCCCACCCCATATGAGATACGATAATTGCTTCATCGTTATTATTCAAATCTTACTCCTACTACCATTGATTTATTATAGAAGTTTTTACTTGAGTGTTATGCTAGCTTTTGTTTCTTTGTTGTAAAAGGTAGACATAATTTTCATGGACGTCTACGAGATCTGCTAGCATGTTATCCATTCCGTATGAAAGGGCTTCTAGGTCTTCAAGTATTGTAGCGGTACCTTCACCTACCTTGACAAGCTGGCTAGTGTAAATCAATGCCAACTCCGCGATTCTTTCAGAGCATTGGTCTGAGGGCGACTCCCACTGCTCCATCGCTAGAGCTGCGCTCTCTATAATCTTCATTGGGCATGCGATCCCCTCATCTTTATAGACACCTACACCCTTTTCAATTATTCTGTCTATCTGGTCTTGGACCTCAGTGTATATTTTACCATACAGCAATTCGTGGTCACCAGCGAATCCCGGACCTTTCGTTACGTTATGCGCGGCGTGCATCCATAGGTGGTAAGCTCTTACGAACCCAATATAGACAGAAATGATCTCGCTAGGAGTTGGTATGATAAGATCCTCTAACGAATTAACATCAACCACCATCTCGACTGGTTTGGCGACATTCATGGCTGCGACATTTATCATAGGAGAGTTCATTCCTCCTCCATTCTTTTCATCTTGTAATCGAGGTAGTGGTAGACCTTACCAATGTTTTCAGCGCTAATAGCTATTTTATATTGGACCCACTCAGGCAAATCATCTTCGTCTCTAATCTTGTCGTGAAGAGATTGTGAGTACCTAGCTAATTTATCAAGCGCACCCTTAGTGGCTCGACCTTCGCCCTCACCATAACCTAAGTCACGACCTTCGTGGTCTTCGTCTTTTTTTTTGTCCGCCAGTTTTGCTATTATTTTACCAACAAGATTTCCAACTGTTTCTTTAAACAGTTCAGGATGCTTCTTTTTGATTTCTTCGTCTGACATTCCTGAGGCTTTCATTCTAGCAATCTTCACATCATCGAAGTCGTTTTCACCATCCTTATTCTGGTCTTTCTTTTCAGAAATTCTTCTTCTGACTTCTTTCACGACAATATCGAGCATTTCAGGAGTTGCTATTGTATCTTCACCTGTCATGACCTTTGTATAGTCAATGTCGTGCTCAAGATTATCACCAGCGCCTGTCTGATCTTCTATAACTTCGACCTCTTCTGGTCTCTCAACGTCCTGTAACGTTTCTAGAATTATGCTTCTAAGTCTTCTCTTGGTTATTCTCATGTAATGACTCCAGCGTTCCAAATTAAATATAACGCCCGCAGCGTTAATTCAGACTAGTACTTAAGGGTAGTATGGTACATCGTTTACGATTTCTAGAAGTATAGATAACGTCTTCCTCCATTTCATACAGCCCTACGCATACGTTCAATCTTTTCTCTATGCCAACTAAAATAGTGTATAATCTCTTTGCTAGCTCCGTTGCCTTTGATCTGGAACGTGAGAAAGCGACTATGACTTCTTTGTTATTATCATCGCTGAACCACACTGCGTACAATTTAAATGCTACTTTCCAGAATTCTTGCCGCTGCCCGTCAGGGGTTGGATCTCCAATGAGGGAGACTGGGGTGGCACATCTGTATGTACGTAATTTCTGACGTACCAATTTATTAGGACGGATCCAATCAAGGCGATGATCATGTATACGGTATTGTCTGATTTTGAAAAAATGCTCACACCTAATTTTAGGTGTCTTGAGCTGTTGTTTACGATTGTGTCAACGCTTCTTGTATTATGTCTTGAAGTTGTCTTCGAGTCAGCACGATCTTATCGCCTCTTCGGATCAAAGTGTTTTGTTCTTTTAACGACTCCTGAGATTCAATCAATCCCCTGTTATCTTCGATCACCTCGCTGATAATTCCATGCAGCCGGCTTTTTCGAATCAACGGATTAAAGACTTCTTTTTTGACATCAATGGCTGCCGGCTCTTCTTTGGCTTCCTTTTCTTTCATCTCCTCTGTCTTGTATTCGTCTTTCATAAGGATCTGGTAGATACCAAGGCATGCAAAAAGAGCTGGAATTACTTTCTTAAGGACAGCTTCAATGACCTTTGTAATATCAGGTATTGACTTTTCTAACATCCCAGCTAGCTCATCCATCCCCTTAGGTCCTAGCTTTTTTAATATCGCTCCGCCGGCGGGGCCTACGGTAAGAATTGCTTTAGGCCAGCTCATATCGTTAAAGTACTCTCCAACATCCTCCAGCTTTTCTGCAATCTGATTTAAGATATCTTCAAAATACTTTACCACCTCATCTGGGTTAGTGATCGCTTTATTAAGGAAGTCTACGCTCTCTATGGCGTCGGTAAGAATGTCATAAGCGTTTTCAGAAAGTTTCTTAATCGCTACGCCGACGGCCTTAGCAGCTGTTAGTCCTATCGCCGCATCTGGAATAACAAGCTTGATCCCACTCTCTATAGCACCAATAACTTCTGATACAATGTCTTCGACGACCTTTTTAAGCTTTTCAACGATTTCTTCTATTTTTTCTTTGCCGCCTTCAGTCATCTTGCCAATGGTTATTTGAACACTTTCTCTTAGCTTTTCATAGTATCCACCAAAATCGCCACCGAACCCATTGACTGCATTACCAAGCATCTCTGCAAATTCACCGGCATTTTTTGCTGCGTCTGCAACAGCCTCTATGGTAGCCGCAACTTCTTTAGCTGCAAATGCGGCGTCGACTGCAGTTTCTACAGCTGGTCCTACTGCAGTACCAGCCCCGAAAGTACCGACGGCAATTGCTCCACCGATGGCGTATTCAGCAGCGGCACCAACCGCGAACTGTATCGCGTCCTGTGCTAGGTCAGCAGCTATACCCTCATTGATCGGCCTAGCATGTTGGCGAATGACAGATCTAAGCAAGAGCTCTTCGTGTCTTATTTGAGAGTAGGGTGTCGATGCCACTATTGTGTATCCTTAACTTTCTCGATTTCTGCTATTAAATATAACACATGTACGTGATGTGATAAAAATGGGCACCGCCGGAGAGCGAAGTTGGTTTTTCATTATCGGCGCGGAGCGCCGGAGACGCACACTATCCGAATAACAACGCGGAACGCGTGAGTCACACGGAGATTTCTGCTTCATAACCTGAGTGCATCCTCGCGCCGAAGGCGTACCTTCTAGCTCGGATGACACGTCAGCCCATTACACACAAAGCAGACAAGGCAATATTTATTGTATAGCTAGTGATGATAGAGAAAGGGAAAACCATTGGGACACGAACTAACCGTGTACCTCATCGCCATTATGATCGTATTTGCGATCGGATTTGTTGTCCATTCAGTAACAAAGATAAACAGGGAAACAAAGAAGAAGATAGCCAGCTTAAGCCGGCGTCTTCACGAAGTTGAGGTACCACAAAGGCTAAACCAGCAAGCACAGAAGCCAGAGCTTCCAAAGCACTTGTTCGGTGAGATAGACATAAAGCATCCAAAGACCGGAGAGAAGCTCAGGGCACCGGCTCACTTCAGGATCAAGAAAAACAGATAGAAGGTCTCTGTGACACCCAGCACAGAGACATATGGAAACACAGTAGCGTGGTACGCTCCGTGTGACAGACATAAAGAATCAACCACTAGAACGGGGATCAGGAGCGGCGATCAGCCACGCAGAGTTTCTGTTAACACGAACCACCCGACCGCGATCAAGAACATCGACCCAAGAGTATGGCCAGTGATAACCTCCGGTGCCTCCCCGCTCAACGACAATGCCGTGCCGGGGATCACCGTCGTCTAAGTAACCCACGGTGGCGCCCAACTCAAGAGCTTGAATTATCGCCTCGGGATACCGTGACTCTAGCGTTTCCAAGTCATGTGAACAGAAACAACGGGGAACAATGAAATCACGATCACGATATTTGGCCCCGCGATCCGCATGAATGACCAGGTAATCGATTCCGGCAGATATGACAGGGGCGGGCGCCATGATCTCAAGTCGGACTCGTTCTACCATGTTATTGACGTGTATAAAGTAGACAACGTCACCCTCGCGTATAGGTCTGTCTCCGGTCACATTTTCATTATAGCTGTTCAGGAAGGAAAGTGCACCCCGTCTTCGACCACAACGCGGGCCTCGTCCAATATACTAGACTCGCACTCTATGGCACCCAGCTCGATATCCCATAATATCGTAAAGGTACGACGGGAAGGATAGCCCTCAGACCCCGGGTAGACTTGATGCGCCGTGATGAGTCCGATTCCAAGATCGGGATGATCGATGAGACTACCGACTTTGGCGTCCCATGTGTTATAGACAGTTTCCCTGGGCATGGGGTTAAATATGCCCAACGGGGCGTTACTGACACATACGCTAATCCGCGCCGGATGGGGTGGCAATCACTATCTCATCCGAAACAGCCCACGCAAACATGATTCCCCAATACACTCCGTATAGAGTTAACCGAGGTGAAACGTCATCGCTGTCAATCGTAGTGATGAGCCCGTAACTGCCACGAAGTATGTCTGCATAGGGTGTGTGTAGTTTATTGGGATTTGGCGTCACGATATCACCGACCGAGTATCGGTGGTGGATCGTCATTGCTCGGCACCCAAGTCTTCTACTCTAATAAGAGCAGTGGCATACTCGGTGGTAATGACACCGTCATTCCACATGACCCGTCGGACATCACCCATGGCCGTCATGTACGCTTCTACGATTATCCCTATTTCTCGAAAGTGCTCATCCTGAGTCGTGTACACTAGGGTACCTAGGTCAAAGTTTGGGCAAGGCTCTGGGGTACCTGGAATTGCCGCGTAAATTTTCGAGATATTTTTTTTCGTTTTAGCCGTTTTCGAATTCATGGGCGGAATCGATTTTCGTGAGGTTACTGAGAAGGGCGCTAACTGGCGGCTCCCGTAGATTGTCGATATACTGTATCTTACAAGCCCCACCGCCGATGTACAGTGTATCAGGTAACTCTGTGATGATGGCCGGCCGGTCACGGTTGGCACAGTACTCTCTAAGGGCGACTAGGTCGCCTACTTCCCAATCACAGTACTGAGTGCTTGATCGCTTCCACTCATTGTGGACTGCGGGTCTTGCTCTGTAGAATGTGCGCTTACGTCTTTTCAATTTGAAAAATCTCCGAGAATTTTTTTTGCTATTGGGGCCGTTTGGTTTTGAAAATGCTCCGAAAAAAAATTTTGCCGAACTAAGGCACATGCCCTCCAGAAGGTCCCACTGAGTAGCTCTGGAGGCCCTCAGAGAGGGGGGTAAAAGCCACTTTTTGGGGGGCTTCTCCGGGGCCCTTTTGGGGCCTACTTTCTGGCCCCCCTCGAGGGGCCTAAGTGGTTGATTTTAAAGGGCTTTTTACCGGGCCACCTTTTTGACGGCTGGCAGAAAGTGCTCAGTGCAGAGCCCGCTGTCCCACTTGACCAGGACACGTTTTGCCGACCGACGGACTGCGACCGCTCGACCGTACCCCTCACCCATGTGAACTACCCTGTCTCCTACCTTAATCATACTCTCTACTCCTTTACCACCTTATAGTACCATTATACCACAGTCTGACGTTCACTTACACGCTTTTATTAAGATATTTTTATTTTTACCTGCGCGCGGTTTTTCTAGCGTACGATGTTCCGCGAACCGTGAGTCTAAGTGGTTGATATCATTACACAATCTCGAAATAAAAAAAGGGACCGAGCCAACCCAAAGACCCGGTCCCCCGACTAGTCCCTTGCCGGGATTAGCTCTGGACTGCTCGAGCGGCGTTAACCAGCTCGACAACCTTCATCCCAATCTGCTTGTTGAGAGGGAGCAGGTTCTTCATGTTCCCTGCCTTCTGTACCGCGGTGAACACCTGGATGAGGAACTCACCACCGAGACCTTCTGCGAAAGCAGCCACAGCTTTGACCTCCTTGGCCTTCCAGTTGTTCTCCTTGGAGTGGTTGCTGATCTTTTCGGAAAGACCGGCCAGCTGGCTAGCAGGAGCATCTTTCAAATCATCTGCCTTGACCTTCCCCGTAAGGATGTCTTCAGCAGTGATCTGCAGCTCGTAGTTTTTAACAAAATCCCGGAAGGCAATCGCTGCCTCCACGCCGATGAAGCCCGTGAGGACACTGTAAAAGTGACCAGGAACGTCATTACCGGCGAGCTTCTCAGGTGCCAGTGCCATGTGTACCAAACTATCCGACAGGCGGTGCCAAGACGCCGGAGTAGGTACCACGGTACCGGGTTCAACAGAAGCCGGGTCTACGCGCCAGTGAACAGGCTCTTGCTTGATGAACTCTACGAGAACCTTATCTAGGCCGGTTTCCTCAGCCCAGTCGGTCCAGTCAGCGACGGTAGGTTCAACATCACAAACCCAGAAACGACGCAGCAGAGCTGGGTCCATCTCGTTAACATCGTATTCGCTACCAGCGTTGATAGCAGCCACGACTCGAGTGTCCGGGTGGAGACGGTAAGGGACACCGTCTTCATCGTTACCAAGTTCACGGTCCAGAACAATCTGGAAGAACGCTTGCATCACGGTTGGCATGGAGCGGTTAAGCTCATCCAGCATGATGACGCAGGGTCGTTCACACGCAGTCTTAAACCAAGAAGGGACAACGAACGTTGCGACCTTCTTTTCATCCACGGCCCGCATATCAGGCAGACCGCCAACCTTCGCCTCATCCATGGTAGAGCCACGGACATCGATGAAGGGCAACTCAAGCTCATCCGCAAAAGCACGTGCCACGTGGGACTTACCCACACCGGTAGGCCCTCGCATGAGAACAGCAATGTTTGCGGGAAGATTAGGAACGATGCTTTTGATAGTCTTGATATCCATTATGGACTCCTTGAGCTTGGGTTAACGTTGGTGACTTATTCCTTTCCCCACCAACATATAAATAGTACCATAGTCGGACGTGTTTTTGCACGAATATCAAATTTTATTGCATTTATTTTTTATTTCTTCGAGACAGCTCTTTCGTGGCGATTCGATTGATCTTGCCAACAGGCTCTCCACGAATCCAAAGCTTTTTGATGAGACCTGACAGTCTACGGTTATAATGCGGATTACCTAAGCCATTAAAATCATTACACTTTTCCATCACTCATCTCCTATTCTGTGTAGCGCAACATTCCAAGCGGCACATCCCAGCGGGTGTAGCCGGTGCTACTGTTAGTTTCGACGATCGCTTTCTTGTACTTGACTTTCTGGACTTTACCCTTGATAACTCCCTTTTTTGAATCTGTGAAGAAGACCGTGTCTCCGACCTCTAGCGTCATCTTCATCGTACCGGCTTTCCTTTCTTTGCGAAGTCGTCTTTCATCGTTCAGCAACCGTACCGCTGTCAACAACTCGTCATCCGACATTGTGAGGCGGCTGGTCCTTATGACTTCCAGGAATGCATTCATATTCATTATAGCTCCATTGCGCGAGGTGTACAGGGCTCTAAGTGGTTAATTTGATTACGCTTTTTATTCGAAGGTCTGTGCGCAAGTGTTGATAGTGAACATGTCGATCATCTGTGCCAGCTCTTCACTCGCCTCGATGGCGACCAGAAGTTCGGCGATCTTAGCTTTACGCTCTTCGTTGATCGAGCGGAGCTTGTTTGTGCACTGCTGGTTGAGTTCCATGATCTCATGAGGACCATGACTAGGGCCGTGGAATCGAGCGTCGAAAGCAACACCCGTGTCTTCGCTGTACCGGTAACCAGTATGGAAGGCATTCTTTGAGCCGGCGCTATCGAACGACGCCTTAAGCATGAGCTCGTACTGGATATTCGCAGTCGCTTCGCTATCGGCAAAGAGGTATACCGGAGCTTCCATTCTCCCGACCTGCATTCCGTAAAGGTTCGCTTGGCTCTTTTGCTCGACGATCTTTCGGACCGCGCGCAGTCGGCTCTCGAGAGTGTTGAGACGTCGAGTAAGCTGTGGGCCGTACTTGAAGAGCTGGCGCCGACCGGTCTCGACGACGTTGTATTCATCATCGCGGGTGGTGTGCTTACGACCCATGCCGGCATCCGGCACGCTAGTTGTCAGGTCGCGAAGATCGCTCGTCCACCAGCTTTTCTTAGCAAGCTCGTAGAGAGTGAACAAGTCGTATCCGTTTTCGCCGCCGACGAACGCGTCGTCCTTGACCTCGCGATGGGTACCACGCCAGCTCTCATGCTCGATGACCTCGTAGTGCTTGGGCCGGAGCTTTGCCAGCGGGCCGCGTGGGAATCGTTCTGTGAGATCGAAGATCATCGCTGTGCGAGGGTTTTCGAGGAGGAGGGCTTTGTATGCGCTTAGCTTCATGCTTTATTCCTTAAGCTTTGGTGATGGGGTCCATCCCCACCTTCATTTATATAATACCACAGCCAGGCAGCAATTTGCACGATTGTCTCGAGTTTCTTAAAAAGAATCCCCTCTTTTTTGAATAACGTGTGATCCATGGTCGACGCAAAAAAAAGAGCCGACCCTTTCGAGCCGGCTCTTACCCCTCCCAGTCGCGTCTCGATTTTACTCGGAGACGACGTTGACCGGCAGCGCACCGTTGAGGAAACTCTGAAGAGATCGTGCTTCCTTGATCGTCATGCTAAGCTGCGTGGTCGGGGTTGAGTAGAAGTCGTTATCATAGGCCCGAGTTGAGATGGTAAAAACATTGCTTCCCGCCTTCTTGGCCGTGTTATTCTGGCTGACGCCAAACTGAAAACGCTTCGTACTAGAATTCTTCTCATAAATCATATGCAAATTTCTCCTTGTTGTTTTTTTGCATTCCGGATGAAGTACCTTACCCCACCAACTTTTAGATTATATCGTAGGGCGGCCGGGTGTTCATGCGTTTTAAAAATAAAAAAAACTTTTTTTTCACTTCCGCCCCCGCGGCGCCGAGACTCAGGGCCCTCCCTCGTGGAATTGTAAAAGATTTGTAAATAGCTCTAAGCCGTTGTAATCATTACGCTTTTTGAGTTTGCTCGACGAATTGTAAAAATGTGGGTGAAACTCGCGATACTCGCACTTTTTTGTGTACATTTGCAAAAACCCTATAAGCCTTTAAAATCATTAATAAAAACTACTTGTGTACTTCAGCTTGTATATAACCTTAGTCTAGACCAGAAAAATCACTGTTTCTAATATTCCACGTGGAGTGTGACCAGAAGGAATAGCCGAAAAACTGCCCCTAGAGAGCCCTAACAAATGGTCAAATAGCCACCTGTCTTGAGCCAAGAGGGATAGCTGGGTGTTAGTCGGTGTAAAGCGGTGTAAGTGGGTGTATTTTGGGTGTAAAACTGTGTAAAGAGGGCTGAGACAGAGAGCGCAGAGCGGGCTGAGATATTGACTACTCCTTATATAATAGAAGCGTGATCGTGGGTGTGTGTTGATGTTGTCGCTCTTATTGGCGCTCTTACTCTTCCTTTAGTGATTTCTGTTTTTTGCCGTGCCGATTTTCGTTTTGAAGTTGGAGTTGACGACGGTGTTGGAGCTCTTTTAGAAGGGCGTTACGAGTGTATGGTTTCATCTTG
>Ga0181414_1000679_pt1 | contig 10321 bp, 29 predicted proteins | sample 37SPOviralmetaG_FD_130139 | JGI IMG/M metagenome (GOLD analysis project Ga0181414, IMG submission 130139) | Marine viral communities from the oligotrophic San Pedro Time Series (SPOT) site, San Pedro Channel, CA, USA - 37 SPOT_SRF_2012-11-28 | ecosystem: Environmental > Aquatic > Marine > Strait... | reverse complement strand
GTCATTTCCCTAAAACGGTTCGAGGATACTGCGAACAATTCATGCTCAATATGCCTATCCTCCATTCTGGCTCTTTGACTCCAATGACCCGCAAGCACAACAACAGTTGGATCCGGATTTACTGCCAGTATATCATCACCGTATTCATCAACACGCCCTGTATTTATCCAACGGTTTTTTATTTTATATTTCACTGCGAATAATCCCATCATTTCCTCCTTGGTTGGTTCTTTATTATTATACCACACACAACTAGCTGTTGCACTTTTGTGTATAGTTTGCCCACCCATTCCCGAGAGTAACCAGCTCTCACTCCGCAGACCGGTCTGGTCTGCTAAAACACCAACCACGGAGTTTATTCTTTTGCTTTTATGTACGGGTCATCGAAGTCCTCAGTCTGATCATCATCAGACTCCTTCTCATCTGGATCTTCGCCGTACGCTGATTCAATCTTCTCGCTGCACTCATCACACCACAGATTTGTATCTTCCCAGTTCACCTGCTTTGAAGTAGAGCAACCCTCTGACTTTGAAACTGTGGCACATTCATTGCATTGCGCTTTGTGATCGTCGATGATATACCACAGTGGGTACCCGACGAAGTTCGGTTCATTTGAATACTTTGGTAATGTTGTCATGTGTTTCTCCTCACCCGCATATTTCAGGTACTGACCAGTTTTCCGCTTGCCAATCACTAATCTCTTTGTTTTCCCATAGCCAGTTGACGAAGTTATGCCATCCTTCATTCCTTGCCGGTCTATCAGGAACACCGTCTTCTTCATATGCATTTTGGATGTCTGGCAGTTCATGATCGATAAACATTTGAACCGCTCTCTCATAAGTTATTACTTTGTAGATATTTGTCGCCATTTGGCCTCCATTGGTTGTTGTGTGGTTTTAGTATACTATTGTTCTTGCTGTGTTGCACTTTTGGCTGCCAAAGCTTCACGTACTGTCAATCCGTTAGAGTTCACAAAACCCTTGCCGTCTTCATATCGGTAACCGTCCTCTAAGAGTTCTAGATAGTACTGAATGACGGCATCCACACGGTTAGCATCTCTGTCATAGAAGCGGTAGTCACCAGCGTCGAGTTTATACTCGGAGTCGATATACTCCCACCCGCCGTAGTATTCAATGCTTCTAGGGCTAGCAGCCGCAACAAAGCCTTCGTCGACTGAGATTAAGATTTGCCCACAGCGAAAGTCAAGCCCGAGTTCTTCTAACCCGTGCACGCCGATTTCAACGACGTTGCTTTCCTTAATGTATTCTTGAACTGCGTTCTCGATTGTTTCATAAAGTTTGTTCATGTTTTACCTCTTGGTTGTTGTGTGGTTTTAGTATACAGTGTGAGATGTGCTGTTGCACTTTTACTGTACTTGGTACTTAATCTTTGGTACATCAAGCCAAGATGGAATTCGCATTAAGACGAAGCTACTTTCCTCATGATACAGTTCCTCAAAGTGAGTAAGGTTGCGAATCATCTCCATCACTTCAGGTATCTCTCCGAAAGCTTCTTGTGCGTTGCCGTAAGTCCAGACTTCTGGTATTTCGTCGCTATCAGGGTAGACTGCCAGGTAAAGTGGTTTGTCATCAATTGCTGAGTTGCTCAAGTCTATTCGATTGTACATATATTCTCCTATCGATTATACATGTTGTCAATATGGTTTTCACTAAACTTCTCGAGAAACTGTAGTGCTTCTTCAATGAGGTACTTAATGTCATTACCACTTGGTTGCGGCAAGTCATGAGCAGTACTGTGCTGAATCACCCAATCTGTGACTAGTGAAACATTCTTTGTCTCAGCTGCTACTGTTGCCAGTAGAAAGAGCTGTGCCCAGTCCTGCAATGAGTATCTATCTTTTGGATTCATATTATCTCCTTTAGTTGGTTGTGTATTTAGTATACAATATGTTATGTGCTGTTGCACTTTATAGTTTACCTTTGTGGTTTGTATTGCCTGCATTCTCACCAATCTTCTGGAACTTCACATCATCAAGGCCGCCGCTCCTTCGATTGTTCCATCCGCTGTTTGCATTCCAAGCGCTACAGTATTGATCCGCCTCTGATTTACTACTGAACTTGAGTATTTGTATGCAGGCCATTTTACCATCACCGCTAATCACACCTCGTATTGTCTCGCTCGTTTCCGTTCCAAGTTCTTCAACACAGCTGGGGCATTCATCAATGTACCCACCAACTTCTCGTTTGCGTCGTGAGTTTTTATCAAATGCATCATTGCAATGTTTGCAAATAGTGAGTCGCATATTGTTTCCTTTTGTTATGTTTGTGGTTTTAGTATACAACAACACAAAAGCCGTTGCACTTTAAGCAAAGCATATATTCCCCTGTCCCACCCTCAAAGATACCCGCTCCTCATTCCCGGCTCACGCCTCGTGCGTCATCTTCTACACCAATTCTTTTATTGTCCCCGCGCGTATACGCGGGCGCAAGATACATTATTCACAAATAGAAAAGCCAACCGGTCGAAAACTTCGCGCGCCCAACAAGGACATAGTGAGAGGGGCCGGAGTGGTGACCGGTTGACAGGTAATCTATTCATTCACATTTTCTACTACAATATCGTTTTCATCCACCTCAACTTCGTAACCATACGACTCAATTTCGTCACTTACGATTTGAGAAATTTGAGAGTTGATTATGTCTAAAAGTTGTGACGAATCCATATCAGTTGTTATTGGTATTGATATGATATATGTTTCCATTGATACTACTCCTGGTGTGTAATAATATATCTCGATAAACTACTCTTTTACAAAAGATTGTTAAACTAACTCACCGTTGTCTACGATTGTACCACTTGAAGTAAACAACAAATCTTTACAGCTTATGTCTTGCACAATGTTATCTCGTTGCGTAATAAACTCATATGCGTTTTGAAGCTCTGAATACCAACGGTTGCACAACTCATTCTTCCATTCCTTCAGCTGCTTTTGCACACTACTGCCGAAGAGCTCCATTATCTCATTATCGCTAGGGTATCCTCTTCTCTCATCCCATCCCAATTTAGAGTCAGGTTCTGAGACTTGAACAGTATTTTCGTGACTGTAATGGTGTGTAACTCTTTCGATAAGACAATCACCCCACGCTATTCTATTACCTTCTTGGAGTTGGACTATCTCTTGTGGCGTTTTACCACAGAGTGCTGAGAACTGTTCATGAGACAAGCGTTCTGTGAGAATGAATAACCAACTCTTAAAGTCGAGTTTCCCAGTAAAAGACAGACCATCACCTTGTGACCAGAAGCCGCTCCAAGTGAAGTCAAAATCCTGAATGCCCAATGCTTCTGCCTCATTTCTAATCCTTTCTTCGACATCATCTGACCACCACCCGGGCAAGTCCTGAATGTATGTGCTGATTATGTTGTCTTGTATTGACGTGCTTAGTTCTTTAAAAGAATATAGTGTTACTGTTTTTGAAACTGGCATTATTCACCTCTCCAACTTGCTCGGAACGAACCGATGATTACTATTGCGGCTGCGATGAGCCAAATGTTTCCAACTACTTCCATTTCAACCTCTATACAAACCGTTTTCGTCATACTCTTCAAAACCAATCAATTCTCTAATTGAGTCTGGATACCTTTTTTTGATTGCGCAAAGTATTGCTACTAAGTCTGCCCGATTTATGTCTGCCTTTTCAGACACATACGAGCTATAGATAGGGCTACCCTTTTGCCATACGAAAGTTTTACCACCAGTACCGCTACTCAGCCAAGTAAACCCACAGTGAGGCACACCATATTGGCTGTCCTCGTAGACTGAATAAAGTAACTCGTAGCGGGTCATGTTCCCCGGTTCAACTACAAAGTGTTTTACGTAAGGTGTTGTTGGTATTGACATGTTTTCTCCTTGTTTGTTATGGTTTGTGTTATTAGTATACAGTATACTTACCAGTGTTGCACTTTTACAATAGCTTAAAGTTAAGTAACTCTTTATCTGTCAAGGAATAGAACTTACCGTCCATTGCACGAAATGCAACTACACAACCCTCCTCAATCTTTCTCACAAATAATAGTTCACCCTCATACACTGATAGTTTGTCTCGTATGTTTTTTGTGGGCACTAAATATGTATTTGCATTTGTCTTTTGGTGTTTTTCAAACTGTTCTTTAATTAACTCAACTGTTGTCATCGTGACACTCCTGTAAATCTTTCCTTACCCGTATACCGAGTAATCTTTCCTGCATATCCCACCCTTCTCATTTCATCTTTCCACTCTTTTCCGTGACCAATCACTCTCTTGCCACCCGCAGCTGCTGAGTATCCGTGTTTGTACGTCACTTCAACATAGTGATGACACATCTCATGAAGCAAGACTCCTAACATTTCTAATGGTGACAATCCTTTGTTGCTACTCAACTTTATGTAGCCTTTGTACCCATACCAGCCGTATTGTGCTTTCTTTGTCGCCTCAGTGGTTACCGGAATCTTTGGCAGTACACCTTTCCAAAACTGCATGTTCAACATATCGAATGCCTCATTCCAGTTGTTAAAGTCCATTCCTGCAAGAAGTTCTGTTTCTGCTTCTTCTCTCAGCTGTGCCTTTACTTTGTCTAAGATGGCTCTTCTTCTTTTTCCTTTATATTCCATTGTATCTCCTGGTTGGTGTTTATAGTATATACTAACAAAAGATGTGTTGCACTTTTTGTCCTGCGCGCGTACGTGTATACGCGGGCGCGAGATACATTATGCCCAATGTATCAATGTTTAACTGGGAGTATGTTTCTCAACCATGCTTTGTGCACGCCGCCGTTATACAAGATTGAGGCGTATTCTCTCCTACGACACACATCGAGTAGTATTCCTAGTGAGTACTCATCTATGTCACCGCTGACTGTATCTATTGCAGTCGCGAACCATACTAAATCACCCTGTTTCATCAACAACTCGCAGCAAAGAAGAAGTGAAAACCTGTTTTTTCCCTTCAACCATTACAACAACATTCTTATCCAAACCCGCTATTTTATCTTTGTGAGTATACTGAGGCCTTGGTTTATCGTTGACTTCTAACACGATCATCGGCTTTCCTCCGTATTCTGTGCGCAGGCGCTGAAAGTACTTAAGAGCTGTTAGTGCACCTGGCGCCACCCAACCTTCATCAGCTAACATGACTAAGTCACCCGGCTTAATCATCAGTCTTTACGCTGTGTGGTACAGGTTGACTCTTATCGTCGATCGCAACAAAAACTACACGACCTATAGACGCAATTTTCCTGCTCGATATCTCCTCCTTCGCTTCGACACGGAATGTGAGTGATGTAGAACCAGTGTGTTCCAGAGTCGTCACGATGTGTATGATATCTCCAGCCCGAGCTGTTGATATGAAGTCAACCTTGTCAATGAAGCGTGTGACACAAACACGGCGCGTAAGCTTTCTCGCGTGCATTCCTGCACTTTCATCAATCCATCTTAATAATTCTCCGCCGTGCAATGTTCCGTGAGCATTTAAGTTTGGCGAGCAAACTAAGTATCTAAACTCTAATCTCTTCATTTTTGTATAGCCTCAATTCTGATAGTTTATGTGGTTCAATCCTGTACCTACCTGGACTATTCCACCAAATAAATGCAGTATCACCAGCTATGTCCATTACATACCCAACAATACCGTCTTTCTCTACAATACTATCTATTTCAATCTGATTCACTTATCACCTCCATTATTTCTCTTTCATCCCACGAGATAATTATTGTACTACCCTCAAGTTGTGGATTGTAAAGCCTCACTCTTCTTTCGCTTGGTTTTTTGTGAGAAGATACTCTTAAAACTATAAACAAATCTTCAACATCCCAAATTGTTCCTGATTTATATCTAACCAAATCACCTTTTTTCATGCTAACTCCAGGCTGTCTTTGCCAACCCAGGTCATACCTGTAGACCATAAAACTTTGACATCTGAAGACTTTCCTATTTTTGCAATGACTAACACTATACCTATTTCATTATCTTTTTCATCTATCATCCAAGGATTATGCTTGACCCATTCTCCCCAAACAGGCTTTCTTTTTACTAAATCACCTAGCTTCACAAATCTTCTCCATTTCATCCCAATACATGTAAAAGTATCCACTGTTTGACGTCAACACTTTAGAAACAAAACCTGTCGGTGGAGGCTGTAAATCTGCATAAGGATCAACAACAATTGCGTAGTCTCCCGTTGCGATAATTCTTACTAAGTCACCGGATTTCATCGCACAACACTAGCTATTCTGCTTAGTTGTGCACACCGAAATGCTTGAACCTTGCCAGATCTTTCGCCAAATCCAGGACCAAACATTACCTTTATCATAGATGCAATTTCTATGTCATCTGGGTGATCACCCCATATGGGTTTGTTATATGGGTCACACGTGATGGTTCCAAACAAACCTGCATGTCTATGCTGGTCTTTGAATTTTATTAGGTCACCTTTCTTCATTTGTTAATCTCCGATTCTGAATTCCAGCAGTCACAGGATGAACAGCACCTTCCTACCATAAAAACGTCTGCCATAAATCTTAAAAGTTTCTTAATCATTTTACAAATACTCCGTTGAATTGTTGTGTGCACCGCACGAATGTTGTACACTTGCTTAGTTGTTTTAAAGTTGGTGCACCAACATATGTGCACGTAGAGCGTAAGCCGCCCAGTATATCCTTGATAGTATTTTCAACCGGACCTTTGTACGGTATCTCGACTGTTCGGCCTTCAGATGAACGATAATCTGCGACCCCACCTGCGTGTTTATTCATCGCTGTCTGAGCTCATGCCATAAAACTGAATCGTCTTAGTGTGTATGTTGACTACACCTCCCCCTTCATCGTGACCTGCTAACATACCACCTAACATTACAAAGTCAGCACCTGCACCAAATGCCTTAGCTACATCACCCGGACATGTACAACCACCATCTGCGATAATGTGACCTCCAAGACCGTGTGCTGCGTCAGCACATTCTATAACTGCAGATAATTGAGGATAACCTACACCAGTTTGGATGCGTGTTGTACATACAGAACCAGGCCCGATACCCACCTTGACAATATCAGCACCTGCAAGAATAAGTTCCTGTGTCATGTCAGCTGTCACAACATTTCCGGCTATGATGTTTAGTTTGGGGTGATCTTTTCTAACCAACCTTACAAAGTCAACAAAGTGTTCTGAGTAACCATTCGCTATATCAATACAAATCCAATTAAGATTACATGTTGCAATGGCCTCTCTCGCTTTCTCATAATCTTCTTTATTTGTACCCACGCTAATTGCAATGTGATCTGTATCTATTTGACCGAATCTATTATACCAATCTTTCGGTGTATTTTGCTTTGTGATGCAAGTAAAAATCTCCGCGCGAGATAACTCGTGTGCCATATTAAATGTTCCAACCCCGTCCATGTTTGCAGCCATAATCGGTATTCCTGACCAGAATCGTCCGCTATTCCGGAATTTGTATTCTCGACGCAAGTTAACTTCCTTGCGGGAACGCAAGATACTTCGCTTGGGTCTGATTAGCACGTCTTTGTAGTCTAACTTTATCTCATTCTCAATTCTCATTTATCACCTCTAGACTCTTTTTAAGCTTTGATCGAATTCTTCCGTCCGAGAACAAGACTTTAAACGCTTTGCCCTTAGCGAATAGATCATTGACGATTATTCCTACTTGACCAGGAGAGTGCCAATGTGTTTCACCTACTCTCACTTAATCACCTCTAAATACACTTGTGACCCTTTTGTTGACTTTTTCCACGATGGCCAGAACACAGTTACAAACGGTACATGATTTTCATACATCGTTCGATGCACTTCGATTACGTATCCAAAGCCCCACTCACGGCGGTGGTCAACTTCTTGGTTTTTCTTCTTCTTGTGTGTTACTAAATCACCGACTTTCACTTAACAACTCCAATTGCTTGTCTAATTTTGGTCTAATCTTGCCGCTCTCGAGTAATACTTTGAAAGCCCTGCCTTGAATATTCAAGTCATGCACGATAATTCCGATCTCTCCTGGGTTTTTCCAGTGATCCTTTTTTACTCTAACTAAATCACCTATCTTCACTTTCTCTTACAACCTCTATTTCTGTTTCATCAGCATGCACAATCTTACCATCTGATAAAAGTATTGACCAACTGTTTTCTGGTAATTTTTCTGGATGCAATAGTATTCCCATATAAAACTTATTTTCAATATTGAAATTTGGTGAAGTCTTTGCGAACGTCCACTTAACTAAGTCACCCGGTTTCATCAATAACCTCAAGTAGTTTTATTTCTATCCAATAAACTTTATCGTTGTGCCAGTAAACATTTGCTAAGCCTTTCGATATTTCGATAATTACGCCTAACTGCCCAGCGCTTTTGTGTCCTTCTCTTACCCTTACTAAGTCTGTCTTTTTCACTTGTTAACCTCACATAATCAGTTGCACGTTCTTTCATCGTGTTCTAACATCTCATCATGACGTTTCATTAGCTGTTTATACAAGTCATCATCACAAAATGTAAGACCGTCTAAGTTTTCTTCGTCAAAACCTATCTTTTTAATTTCAGTCACCCACTCTTTACCGTGTTCTTCAACTTCACAACCGTGATTTTGAAATACCCATTGGTGTGTCATTTCATGTGCTAAAACACCTATCATCTCTTTTGTAGTCAACCCAGCGTCTTTTGAGAGAAGGATTGAATTTATACCCGTGTTTCCAATGAATTGAAACTCACCTAAGCGGTCGTAACCTAAAGGCTTCAAGAAGACAGGTATGTCTTTTACCTTGTTGTCCCAAAATTTTTCGTTCAATCCACGCAAAATATACTGCCATACAATTTTTTTACAATTCATTTTTATCACCTTTAATTAGTTGTGCTTTATCTTTTCTCTTCATTCGTTTTATTGCATGCTCTCTTTTTGATGCGACACTTCTATTTTCAACAGTCTCTTCATATACTAACCGTACTGGACGCCGACTCCTTGTGTATTTAGCAGACTTAAAACTATAATTGTGTTCAAGTATGCGTCTTTGTGTGTCTGTTGTTATTCCGGTGTAGTAACTACCGTCAGCACACTCAACAATATAAACTTTCCATTTTCTATTCACACAGCACCCACGGATAATCAAAAGTAATTGGTCTTTCTTCTGCTTCAAGTTTTATTATCTCTTCACCATCTCTATTTTCAATAAAACAAACTACTTGCTCATAAAAATAAGAATAAAACAGCCTGTTATCACGCATGAATTCTACGTAAAATGAAGACAGTTCTTCTTGATATATAGCTTTTGTTATTAGAATTATTTCTCCGGGTTCTAGTGGTTGAGATATTAAACAGTTAAGATCCTTACTTACAGGATATACACTATCTTTACCTTTAAACGTACGACAAAGCTGCCCGGGTTGTGGTGTATAATCACCCACATAAAAACTTGTCATAAAATCTCCTTGTACTTATATTATATACAAGACTACAACTTATTACACTTTTCTACGATACTAATTTCATCTTCATCAAATACAAATATGTTTCCTGAAATTAAGACCTCAGCTATAAGTACTTCCTCAGAAGGACAAAGATGATCCTCGTTACGAACTTCAAGTGCAACTTTTAAAATAATACCTAACTCCTCATTAGCGTCCCAGTCGATGGTTACAAGATCACCTTCAGCAATATCTCTCTTTGCATCGTACTCGCCACGAGGTATTATCATAGTAAAAGAATTTGTCTTCGAATTGATTGTTGTATTTTTTTGGTGATGTGTTCTTTTAGCTTTTTTCTACGCATCTCGTAAGGTGGTAGCTCTGCAGTATCCATAAACTCAGGATCCTCCATTTCGCTTTCTCTACCTTTACTCGCTAAATCATCATACCTCATCTGAGCACGAGTTCGTGCATCTCTTGCGCTCATATCTGGTGACAACATCTCGACCTGTTTCATCACGTGTCTTCTAATCTCTTCAGCAGACATGTCCATAACTTGACGGCCTGGGTTGTATTCTGTTTCTGATTCTGAATCTTCCTCTGTTTCTGACTCAAACTCAAAGTCATCATCGTCGTATACATCATCGAATCCAAAGTCATCATCGTCATCTAAATGTATGTCTTGTAAGTTTGGATTCATTTCAGGAGAAAAATCAGCTGTTTCGTCATCACCTATGAAACTTGGAATTTCATCGATTTCAGTTTTATCGTCAATGTTTATTGTCGCTTCAACATCATCGTCAAAAGTTAAACCACTTGATAATGGTGGTTTTCTCATTTCTTGTATGATCATTTTGCGTATAAAAGCACGAGATAGTACGGTCATTTTAGTTCTCCCTTAACAACTATAACTATCTCATGCCAG
>Ga0181414_1000676_pt1 | contig 10345 bp, 14 predicted proteins | sample 37SPOviralmetaG_FD_130139 | JGI IMG/M metagenome (GOLD analysis project Ga0181414, IMG submission 130139) | Marine viral communities from the oligotrophic San Pedro Time Series (SPOT) site, San Pedro Channel, CA, USA - 37 SPOT_SRF_2012-11-28 | ecosystem: Environmental > Aquatic > Marine > Strait... | reverse complement strand
GAAAGCTGGCCCGAATGGGTCAAGCGCTTGAGCGAAGAGAATGAAAAACTAAGAAAGCGAGTACGCGACTTGGAGAAGCGCTTGATGGAGGAGCAGGCAAGAAGTGATAAGTGAAATGCCCGAAGGGATTCCATCCGGTCTTTTGGCACAAATACGGGCGAGCAATACCCGAATCAGTTGTCGAATTACCACGGTGCGAGTTGAAAGACCTCGGTCCACCATGCTCGAAATTATCCCCAGAGACGTTGGAACGGATTCGGAGGGTTGGTCAATTGGGAAAGAAGAAATCCCGGTCAAGACGCTCGAAGAAGGGATAATTGTGGCAATGGAGATGCAAGCGAGGGAATGAACATAACCCTCCAGCCTGACGAAGTACAAGTCTGCCAGATGATAGGCAGGATGCGTAGCCTCATTGCCCGTGGAAACGGGGTGCGTGATGCGAAGATGGGTGGACAGGACGGGAGCGAGGCAGATGTCATGGGCATGATGGCAGAGTATGCATTTGCGAAGAAGATGAATGTCTTCCCAGACCTTGGACTTACTCCACGAAGTGGATCAGCGGATGGAGTAATGGCAAGCGGTAAGCGTTATGACGTCAAAGCGTCCATGCATGAAAAGGCACACCTGTTAAGCACCTTAAAGGTAAACCCAGACGTTGACGTTTACGTCCTCGCAATCGTTCACAGTCCATTCGTGGACATTCGTGGCTGGGCATGGAAGGATGAATTAATCCGCGAGGAGAACAAGAAGGACTTGGGGCATGGGGTAGGGTATGCGCTAAGTCAGGATAAGCTTAGAGGATTTGATGCCTAAAATAACCTATACTGACGAGGTAGACGCGAGGTTTGGAATCCCGTGGACTAATGACTTGAAGTACGACAAGGGCGAGCTTGTCTGCGCACTGAGCGAGGAAGAAATTGATCGCTTGACCATAGAAGACCCAGAGCGTGCTGAGACGCTCACCCGTTTGCTCATGGATCAACCTGGTAGCGAGAAAGAAGACCCTATCGAATGGGGATGGACTCTGCCCGGTTGGAGGCGCGTAATGGAGCGCTTCAGCAAGGACAAGATTCATGTGATACTTGGAGGCAACCGGTCATCGAAAACGATGTTCGCATCTCGTATGCTTGTCCACTTGGCACAGACCATACCCGAAGCTGAGATTCGATCCATGCACGTGACAGAGGAGCGCAGTATTCAAGATGCGCAGAAGACTATTTTTCAAAACCTGCCTGCTCGATATAAGCGAACAAAGAAGAAGGGCGCAAATCATAGTCTACAATATAACCAGAAGAACGGATTCAATTCTGCGAAGGCAATCCTTCCACCAATTATCGACGGCGCGGAACGTGGAAGCACGATCTATTTTAATAATTATAGACAGTACATGGCAGACCCACAGATTTTTGAGGGTTGGTCCGCTCATGCAATCCATCTGGATGAGGAAGTACCAGAGGGCATATTTAATACCTTACTGGGTAGGACAGCAGACTATCACGGGAGGTTAATTCTTACCTTCACCACGCTCCAAGGATGGACTCCGTTGATCAATAGCTTGCTCAAGGGTGCGGAGACCGTAAGAACTCGATATAGTGAACTCCTGCAAAGGGAATTGCCTATCGAGCAAGTCTCTACAAATTGGCCCGATTGCCGGATTCATTACTTCTGGAGTGAACAAACTCCATTCGTGGACTACAAAGAACTTGTCCGCACCTACTCTAGGCAATCTCAAGAAGTAAAACTTGCTCGCCTGTACGGGATACCGTCCAAGTCCTTTGAAGGCCGCTTCCCTAAGTTTAACCGCGAGACGAATATTATACCTCACGAAAAGATTCCATTCATTGCAGACCCTTCACTCAAAGCTACGAGGTACTTTGTATGCGACCCAGGAGGAAGCAAGCCTTGGGTAGCGATCTGGGCTGGTGTAGATAAACAGGGTAGGATTTATATCTATAGAGAGTTCCCAGATTCTACAATGGGAGCGTGGGCATTGCCCCACGTCAACAACGCAGGCAAGAGCGTGGGCAAACCTGGTCCTGCGCAAAAACCACTTGGGTGGGGTTACCAGACATATGCCGATCACTTTGAAGACCTAGAGGATGGAGAGGATATATTTGAGCGAATTGTTGATCCCCGCATGGGAGCGGCAACCGTCAGAACAAAAGAGGGAGAATCAAACATCATTAACTCGATGAGTAACTTAGGGTTTGTTTTTCGTGCAGCACCGGGAGTAGATATCGAAGCGGGAATCGCAAAGATTAATGACGCACTTAGCTGGGATGATACAGAACCTCTAACTGATCAGAATACACCAAAGTTGTTTGTATCCGACAGGTGTGAAAACTTTATAAGTTCAATGATCGAATATTCTGGGCAATCACGTGACGAACACTTTAAGGATTTTGTTGATTGTATTCGTTACCTCATGGTGAGCGGAGCGGATCACGTTACTGAATCAAGCCTTCAAGCAACTGGAGGCGGCGGGTATTAACTACGCCCAACTACGATAGGGTTGACCTGTAAGGCAATATACCTTACAATCTGCTACGCTCATGTTAAGTGCCGCAGACCCAGAACTTCTCTACGCCTCAAAAGAACCTGACATTGGATTCTTGTCTCAAGCATTCAAGGAGACTCAGTCTGAACTCGGAGAGTGGCTAGACCGTAGGCAACGCGACTACGATGTTCGCAATTGCCAATGGCCCGGTAAGTCTGATGACTTCAAGAAGCACGCATCACTTACCACAACTGGTGACGTGTTCCCTTGGGAGGGTGCAAGTGACCAAGATGTCCGCATGGCAGATGAGGCAATAAGTTGCAGGGTCGCAATGAGCATGAACGCAGTGCGAAGGGCGCATATCGTAGCTACCCCAACTGAATCGAATGACGTTGAGCGTGCTTCAGTAATCAGCAACTTCTTACGCTGGCTCATTGGCTCAAAGATGGATGAGTTCTACTCTGAGATCGAACTGGGATTGAACCACTTCTTTGAGAAGGGAATGATGGTTCACTATGCTTGGTACGACTCGCAAGAACTCAAGCAGCAACAAACCATCCAGATTGACGAGATTGCACAAGTCCTCCCAGCCATTGCTGAAGCTATACAGGACGGGTCTATGGATGACGAACTATCTGAGACCCTAAAAGATCAGTTTGGAGTCTCTAAGGCAAAGGGGCGAGCAATGCTTCGCGAGCTACGCAAGGATGGTGAGACAACTGTACCAGTTACCCGTGAAGTTGTGAGCAGACCACGCATCCGCGCACTTGCACCGGATGAGGATATCTTTTGGCCCAACTATACAATTGATCCACAAGAAGCACCGTACGTCTTCCATGTGGTTAATATGACTCCAGAACAAATTCGCACAAAGATAAAGAGCGAAGGGTGGAGTGAGGAATTTGTAGATAAGGTTATCGAGTTGGCAAACAATGCCCAGACAGATGACAACCTTTACAATATCCGCGAGCAAGATCAGTTCGTCCGATCCGACGATCAATACGTTCGCTTAGTTTACTGCTATCAAAGACTCTTGGATGAGGACGGAATACCAGGCTTGTACTGTACAATCATGCACCCTGACGTTAGCGAACTTTACGCAAAACATCAGCTACTTGATTATGCGCATGGCAAGTATCCGTTTGTCGTTACGACCCTTGAGAAGACCTCTAAGCGATTGTATTCAAGTCGGTCCATCCCAGAACTCTTAGAGAGTTTACAACAAGCTTTAAAGGTTGAGATTGACTCAGGAATCGATGCACAGTCATTGACCACTTTGCCACCTCTGGAACATCCACTTGGTCGCGCCCCAAGTCGGTTTGGCCCGGGTGTAAAATTACCTTATCGCACACCGGGAGAAGTCCGATTTGCTGACACGCCAAGGGGTTCTACAGTCAATGTAGAGATTCGCAGATACCTTGAAGAGCGTGCCAATAAACTCATGGGTAGAAACGCTCCGGGCGTTGATCCAGTTGAATCGCAAATGAAACAACAAGAGGTCATAGACAAGGTATTTAGTCACCTCAAGCACGTCCTCGATCAAATCTTTAGCCTCTATCAGCAATACGGTCCAGACGAAGAATACTTCCGGGTTACGGGAATGCAGGATATGCAGAAGTTCGACAAGGGTAATCCCGGTGATCGATTTGATTTTTATCTGCAATTTGACGTCGCGACACAAGACCCTGCACAAATGCTTGATCGTGTAAAATCGATTGCTGAACTTGCAGGGATGCTTGACAAGAATGGCACGCTTGATACGGAGCGCTTACTGCAAATCGCAGTTGGACAAATCCTACCAGGTGCTGCTGAAAGCGTGATGATACCCAAGGAGACCGCATCTCAAAAAGCGGTTGAAGAGGAGCGCCAAACGATTGCAGAAATCTATGCAGGAGTACCCCCAAATGTTCGTCCAAATGACGCACATGAAATGAAACTCCAGATATTTCAACAATGGCTCGCCCAGCCAGACGTTACGCAAAAGGTTCAACAAGACCCAGCCTTACAGGAGCGTATACAAAACTACATTCAGCAGCGCACCATGCAGGTACAACAACGCCTGAATTCAGAGATTGGTAGACTAGGGGCAACCCCCACGCAGTTTGGGCAGACCCCAAGCGCAGCATGATTGCAGAGAATCTGATCAAAGAAGAGATCAGGTCATGGTCAAGCGAAGTGCTTGAAAAACCTAGCGATAATTTTTCTGGTCTCCCTCCTTGTCCATACGCTAGGAAGGCGTGGTCTAATGACAAGGTTAGGGTACACGTTGCTCAAGACTTAGACCTTGCTGTTCGCATTAAGAAGGACAATCCACCAGAGAAGGATTCAGTAGATGTCCTTGGATGGACGGGGTGGGACAATATGTCCGCAGATGAATTTGATACTTGGCTGGATGAACAAAACGAAGACCACAAAGGAATCTGGATAATCGGATTTCACCCAGAACATCCACTTGATGATTCCCAAGAAGAGTTTGAAGGAAATGGTTCACCAACTTATGGAGTGATCTTGATACAACCATTGTCGGACCTTAGTGCCGCATCGAAAAGAATTTTAACGAAGGGGTACTATGCAAACTATGCCCCAGAAGATATGAACCACGTAACTAGGAGGAACGCACAATGAAGGGAAGAAAGATGATGCGCAAAACCGTAAAGCGAAAGAAAAGGAAGTAATTCCAATGAAGGGTCACACGATTAAAGGTGGTCAAAAGCGACCAACTAAAGCAGGTGCGGGGATGACCAAGAAGGGTATAAAAAAGTACCGACGTGATAATCCTGGTAGCAAGCTCAAGGGAGCGGTTACCGGGACTGTCAAGAAAGGGAGCAAGGCGGCAAAGCGTAGAAAATCATATTGCGCTCGCTCCGCAGGACAAATGAAAAAGTTCCCTAAAGCAGCGAAGAATCCAAATAGTAGACTGCGACAAGCTCGCAAACGATGGAAGTGTTAAATGGCAAACGTACCAACAAATAAAGCGCTCTACTCAAGAGTCAAAGCAGAGACCAAACGTAAGTACAAGGTCTGGCCTTCAGCTTACGCTAGTGGATACCTTACGAAAGAGTATAAGCGCAGAGGTGGAAAATATAAAACCTCTAAGAAGTAATGGCTAAGAAGACGGGAGGCTTGACCAAGTGGTTTGGGCGCAACAAAGGAAGCGGATGGGTAGATTGCAAGACAGGCAAGCCATGCGGAAGAAAGTCTGCCAAGAAGGGAAAGAGTAAACGACCTTACCCAGCTTGCCGCCCCACTAAGGCACAGTGCAAAAAGAGTGCAGTAAAAAGAAAGACCGGACCTAAACGAGTAAACTGGAAAAAAGGAAAATGATCATGCCCCGTAAAAAGAAAACCTACCACGTCATAGACCCAGAAGAAGCGATCCAAGCATTAAGCTCTTTGAAGGGTGAACCAAATTTTTTGAAGTACATCGAGATGCGCGAATCAATGCGCGAAGAAGTAATTCGTCAACTCCAAGTCAAGGAGGTCATCGAGAACACTAACCGTCATTATATGATGTGTGGAAAGCTTGAAGCGATAGACGAGGAACTCGATACCTTTCACAACATCTAACTTTTCTAGGGGTAGATAATAGGCACTGGGGAGTGTCAAGCCCTTGCAGGTATGCGCTTGCAAGGGCTTTTTGTTTGTCATGTAAGGTGAATTGCCTTACACTTTGCTACACTACGCTACAACAAGCGTTGATTTTATGGAAGAAGCAATTCAAGAGGTTGACTCGGTATCCTCACAAAATGCCGTGGAGAGTGAAACGCAGGAACAGGGAAACCTGACGATGGCAGAGTACGCAGCAAATTTGCTGAAATCTCAGCCAGAGGAAGAAGTCTCTGAACCGACCTCGGAGGAATCCGAATCCGTTGAAGAAACTACGGAGGAAGAAGATATCGAGGGACAGTCTGCCGAAGTACCGGACGAGGAAAGTTTGACTGAGCCGCCCGCAGAACCTTCGGATGTTCTTTCTAAGAAATTCAATATTGACCTGGACAGTTTGTCTGAGGATGAGAGTCGAGAACTCGCTAAGTCGCTGAATGCATCTGCGGTCAGGCGATTCGGAAGACTAACCGCTCAGAAGAAAGCCCTACTTGCAGAGAATGCAGAGCTACAGGCGCAAGCCCAAGCAAAGGATCAGCAAGCCAGCGCCGACCAACCTGAGTTCCTCAAGGACAATGCCCTGCACAACGTCAACGACGTCAATGCACTAACCACAGAAGTCGAAAAGATTCAGACGCTCATCGAATGGGCCGAAGAAGGACTTGAGAACGAAGTGGAGTATGATGACAACGGAGACGAGTACGTTGCGAAGGATGGAGAGAAGACTTACAACAAGTCCGACCTCCGAAGGATTCGCGCCAATGCGAGAAAAATCCTACGCAAGGATGCACCGGCGAGACAGAAATGGATCGCAGAGCGCACACAGTACGACGAGCAAGCAGTTCAGACTTTTCCATTCCTAAGTGACGGGGAAAGCGAGGACTACCAGTTCTTCATGCAGGCCAAGAATAATCCGGTTTATAAGCCACTCATCGAGCATCTGCCAAATGGCAACTTTGCACTGGCGCTGATGATCGAAGGCACAAAAGCGATTAAGGAAAGACAGGTCAATTCGGGTAAACCGAAACCCAAGCCTAGCGCTCCAGTAGCTTCCACCGAAGCAGGGACTGCAAAGCCAAGGACGGAGAACTCAGCAAGAAAGAAGGCTCTGCAAGCGGCTAAGTCGAAATTCGACAAGTCCGGGAGCATGGCAGACTACCAACAGTATATCAAACTCAAGAGGTCTTAACCTCTCCATTATTTAAAATCAAAACATTAGGAGGAAAGTAAATTGGCACAAGCAACCAGTTATTCTACCGCAGGTAACCGCGAGGACTTGACGGACGCAATATCAATCTTAGAACCTGAGTCAACTCCATTCATCTCTATGATGAAGAAGGGTAAAGCTACTGGCACATTTGTAGAAGTCCAAGTGGACCGTCTCAAAACCAGTTCGTTCAATGGAGTTAGTGAAGGCGAAGACGTCGGATCATTTTCCAATCAAGCAGAAGACCGGGCGCGTATCGGAAATTATGTCCAGAAGTTTAGGCAGACTTGGAAAGTCTCTGATATTCAGCAACTTGTAGATACCGCTGGCATCGCAAGCGAGAAGGCAAATTCAGAGGGCAAATGTGTACGACAGATCAAAAGAGATATAGAGGGGGCGTTTTGTTCCGCTCAAGATCGTCAAGCTGAAGCTGGCTCAGGCACGCCTTACAAAACCAGAGGTATGCTCAAGTGGCTTGGAGTTGGAGGTCAACCATCCGACGTTCCTACCTTTGCGCAGAACGTAGCTAACGACACTACTGGCACGCAGACCGAAGCAACCTTCAATAGCGTTCTTCAAGAACTCTACACTGCTAACGGAATGCCTGGTGGACAACTTACCTTGATTGCCGGACCAAGCCTCAAGCAAGAGATCAGTAACTTCTCTCGCCAGCTTGCCGCGACCAACGGAACTTACGTTGTCAACCAAGATGCTGACAGCAAGAAGATCACCCTTTCAGTTGGAGTATATGAGGGTGATTTTGGTTTGGTCAATATTGTTCCTAGCACCCTAATAAATCGCACGTCAGGTAGTGATACCGTTGATGCTGATGCCGGACTTCTGATCGATCCTGAGTATGTTGCAATGCACACGCTTAAGGCTGAATCTTCACAAGAGTTGGAAGACCAAGGTGGTGGATCAAGAGGGTATGTTGACGTAATTGCTGCGTTGTCCTGCCTTAGTCCAGTTGCTCACGGTTACTTCAATTAATCGATAACTTAACAAAGGAGATTTAAGACATGGCTAATACAGACGTATCATTACCAAACGCTCGCAAGAGTGTTCTCTCAAACCAGGAACGCGCACAAGGGTTCACTCACAAGTACACCATCAAGTTTACTGACATTGACGAAGGCTCTGGGTCTTCCGATACTGTTACTGTAACTCTTGGTGCTACACCAACCGACTTCATCATCTCGAAGGCAATGGTTAACGTGACTACCGCAATGGCGGGTACGGGCGCACTGACCATACAAGTTGGCACAGACGGTGATCCTAACAACTTCATCACGGCAACGTCCGTGGCAGCAGTTGGGCCGATCATTAGTGCAGTCGGAGCCGCACCTGTCACCTTGGCAGGAACCTTCGCAGCCGCTTCTGACCAACTCGAAGCGTTGTTCACCAACTCCTCTTCCGGTTCGCCTTCCGCGCTTACCGCAGGAGAACTTGACATCTACTTGGCCATGCACTCGGCCAACGACGTCGGTTAATTCGTTTTGTTGTTCTTAGGGGGGTGGCTCAATTGGGTCACCTCCCCAAGGCAACCAATCACTTTTATTATGTCAGAAGTTTTTTTACCTAAGTGGAAGGAAGGGAACGGCTCTCAGTTCATGAAGAACTTGGACCGTCATTTGCGTTACGAAGTAGACCTCGAACGATACGAAGCCAAGAAGCGCGAAATCGAATGCGGTAAAGAAAATCAGCATGGTGGGGTTATGGAGGGAGTAGGGCAACTGAAAGCAACGATCCCTGCACGCGAATACTTCCGCTGGCAACAGTTCAAACCTGGTTGCTGGGGAGACAAGCAATTCGTGCGTGAATTCCTTCGCGACAATCCTTCACTCAGAGCAAAATCTTTTGACAAGAAGACCTTCCAAGGGACATCCCTTGACAAGGCAAGCTTTGCATGAGGCGAATCCCGGTTAGCACACTTACGACCAATCTCAAGAATTTGATTGGCGTAAAGACCCTCCTCTCTGTAGAGAGTGAGGCGGGAGTCCGTAGCTTCAACCGCTTTGGCAGAATTGCATGGGGCAGGACTGCATGGCCCTTTGCATCACGCCTTACACAAATCATCCCAGACGTTCGCGTTAGAAGCGTAGACGTTGGGAGTGGTGGTGCATCGTATACATCAGCACCTACCGTAGCGTTTAGTGGGGGTGGGGGTAGCTCGGCAGCCGCCACGGCAACGATTAATTCAGATGGCGAAGTTAACGGAGTTGCGGTCACCAATAACGGCACTGGGTTCACAGGAGTCCCCACAGTCAGCTTTAGTGGTGGTAGCGGATCAGGTGCAACGGCAACCGCTAACCTCTTAGCCTATTTAGACTTTGGAACTACGGTAAGCGAAGTGTTCCGGGTCACAAATAACGACCCCTATGGAACTGACAGTTCCCATGATGTCGCATTTAAAAACAATTACGTTACTGGAGCGAGCGAGTATGGAGAAGCGATCTTGCCCAACCGCTCGTCAACCTCTCCCGTCTGGGTATACTACCGCGCCCCTTACCCAGAATATGCAAGTGACGCTGCTGACTTCCCTTGGGTCTTTGCGGAGTACGTTTGTATGGGCGCATATGCAGATTGGCTAACGGCAGACGGACAAGCAGAGAAGGGACAACTTGCCCTGCAACAAGCAGAACAACTCTTGGAGTTAGAACTCGATAAATTAGAGCGCCAAGAGCGCCAAACCACTCCACTTTTAATTCAAACATACGGCACTACAATTGCCACAAGCACATAATTATCATGGCATCTACAAGCGAATACAGAGGACTCGGACTCAACGGGGGAATTTATATCAACGGGACGGACGTTGTGACGGGCAAGTTCTTTGCCATCCAAGCAACGGAAGCAACCGTACTTGCGGCACAGGCAAGCAACATTACAAACCTTAGTAATATCTGCACTGGCACGGATGCAACTGAGCTTGCTGCCGGAACTGTCCTGTACGGAAACTTTACGAGCATCGACCTTACGAGTGGTGCTGTAATTGCCTACAATATCTAGATGGGAGTATCCACCATATCACTTGGTCTT
>Ga0181414_1000675_pt1 | contig 10358 bp, 8 predicted proteins | sample 37SPOviralmetaG_FD_130139 | JGI IMG/M metagenome (GOLD analysis project Ga0181414, IMG submission 130139) | Marine viral communities from the oligotrophic San Pedro Time Series (SPOT) site, San Pedro Channel, CA, USA - 37 SPOT_SRF_2012-11-28 | ecosystem: Environmental > Aquatic > Marine > Strait... | reverse complement strand
TGAAATGTCCATCTTAACAAATTTGATGGTGTATTAATAAAGTGTAATCCTGCCGCTCTTAACCATTTCATTCTAGGTTTGCTTGTTTGACCTAGCAACCACCCTGTAAATCCACCATATCTTTCATTTGTGACTGGATTAACTTGTGCCGCAGGTTGTGTGTAAGAAAATTCTCTAGCATAATGTAATGGACTATTTAATTGGTCTTCTACTCTATCACCAATTTGTATAGACCTTCCATTAGCATCTATATATTCTGATTCTATTTCTTTAAATCTTTTTTTATATGCGGCATTAAAATTAACTAAATTACTATCACTCAAACCACTTGCCATTTCTTTAATCATTCCTCTACTTAAATCATAATCAGTAGTTTCATCTAATATTCTTGAATTTACTTCTGCCGCCATTCTTGATTTAAACGCAAGTGTTTTAAGAAATTCATCTCCTGCTGATAAAATTCTCATAGGTAATGTTGTTGTTAAAGCTACAGGTTTGACTACATATTTTTGTAAAGCTGAACCAATGTAAGGTACTTTATTTGTTCCAATCTCACCATAAGATTCAATCCATCTTTGTAACTGACCTTGTCTAATATTAGAATCATATTTTAATTGCACACTATCTAATTGTGGTGAACCTTGAATAAAACTTTTATAACTTCTTTTTAACGCATGTCCTAAATAAACATATTGATAAATATATGTTTGTAGAGCTTCTCTTGCTACTGCTCTTGCTCTTTTTTGACCAGTTAAACTCATGTTTGCCGCTCTTAACAACATAGTAAAAGGTTTCCAATGTGTTTGTGTAAGACCAGATATTAAGTTAAGTATGTGTGTATCAGGTGAAGATAATAAATTATTGTTTACATATTCTGCCGCTAAATCCCATTTATTAACTTTTCTTGCATTTTGTAATGCTAAATGTACTTGGTCAATATCATCTAATTTTCCAACTGCTTGCCAATATTCAATAGGATTACCCTCTTTTAATTTTTGCATTTTAGGGTCTTCAGGTCTAGCTTTTAATTCTGCCGCTCTTGTAGCATCTTTCATTATTTGAGCCGCTCTTAATGCTTTAGCAGGAGCTTTAGTTATTTCTCTTTGAACTCTTAACAACTCATCTAAACCTGCATCTCTTAAATCTAATTCTTTATGTAATAAATCTAAATCTTTTTTTGATAGATTAACTCTATTTGTTTCATTAGCTAAACGTGATATATCTTCTAATTCTTTTGCAATAGAATCTCCATGAGCTATAATATAAATAAATTGGTCTTTATGTTGAGGAGAATCTGCCATTTTTTTAGCAGTTTCTCTAAGTTGTTCAGGATTAAAACCAACTTTACTTGCTCGTTCTATCATGCTTTCTACAGTTTCTTTTTTAGATAAATTAGTATCTGACATACCAATTACTTTTTGTTTTAAATATCTAATATATCCACCTTTACCATCATATTTATTAATATTAATTGCTATTTTAGGTGGTTTGTCATCAGCATAAATTCCTTCTTTTCGTAAATTACGTATTCTTTCTGCAACTGTTCTACCAGTCAAACCAAATTCTTCTTGTATGTTTTTTATATCTTGTTCTTTAGTAACTCTAACTTTTTTACCATCTTTAATTTTAGGTTTTACTTCTGCACCTATACCTAAATGTGTAAATAATTGTTGACCTGAAACATTGCTTTTTCCAAATACATGTAAATCTTCTAAACCTTTTATAGCTTTGTTTTTCATGCTTCTATTTTTTAATTTAAAAGCACCAAATGAAAACCCTGCACCAAATGCAGTACCAAATCCAAATCCTGCTCCACTTGAAATAGCAGTTTGTGTTAAACTAAATTCATCTTGTATTCCTGCTTTTATCGCAGTGTTTTGTAATATAGCATCTTGTCCGCCATTAATTGTTGCACCAATAAAACCTTCTGTTAATGCACCTTTTTTAACAGCTTCTCCTAATGCTTTTTTATTAGCTTCTTTAGCCGCTTCTGTTATAACACGTTTATTTAATTCTCCTGCGGCTCTACCTTTAAGAGCTTGTTTTAATGTTGTAGTAAATGCGGCTTTACTAACTTGACCACCAATACCAAATCCAATTAAATTTACAGGGTCAGCTAACAAAGCTCCACCCATGTCTGTTATCCATTCACTAAAATTTCTATTAGGGTCATTCCAAAATGAAGGAAGAGATTGATAAACTTGTTGTATGTAAGAGTATTCTGCTAGTCTATCTTGTGATTCTGAATCTTCACCAAACACTTGAGTCATGTCAACACCCATAGAAATAGTGTTGTTATTTCTCCATGTTCTATCTTCATAAAAATAATCTAATAAATCTACAGCTTCCATAGATTGAAATTTTGAATCTTTTTCTCTGTAAGAATAATAACTTTTAAGTGTGTTGTAAAATGTTTCTGATTGTATTTCTTCTAATGCGGATTCTGCTGTTCTAGGTTTTCCTAAATCGCCTTGATATGATTCAGAAATATTGCCTTCATCTGTTGTAAATGTTGCCATATTATTTTATTCCTGCTATGTTTTTAAGAGCTTGTTCTACTGTTTCTATATTAACTCTTGGGTCATTGATAGTATCAATAATCATGTCTCTAAAAGCACTGTAGTCAGCTTGGTCTAAACCTTCCATCATTTCTTTTGTAAAAACATTATCACCCATATATTTCTTTAATTGAGTTTCTAAGAATGGAACAACATATTCCATATTAAAGTCTTTTGTGTTTGGTTGGTCAAATGGAATAAAGTTAGTTTCAGCTTTACCTAAACCAAAGACACCTTCAGCATCACTTGTTTTAGGAAGTGTAGCTTTAAATCCTTTTAAATCAGCTTCTAAATTTTCAGAAGTATTGCTTATCATAGGAGTAATACCCATTTCGTTGTATTTAATTTTCTTATCTTGTAATTCTTTTGTTTTCTTATTTTCTTGTATTTCTAATTCTTCAAATGACGTTGTGTCAGGTGAAGTATCATCTTTAAACATTGAAGTTGTAACACCACCTAATGTATTCATAAATTCAATTCTTTTTATGTTTTTGTCAAATTCAGACATTGTTTGCCATTCTTTGTCTTCTTTCATTCTTTGTTCAAAAGCATAAATTTCTTTAATCATATAAAATCTAGCATTTTTTCTAGCTTCACCATAGTTAGGTTTTTCAAATCCTCTATCGTTTAAATAGTTTCCTCTAACAGAAATTAAATTTGTGTTTATACCATTTAAGTAAGCATCATTAGTAAGGTGTAACATTTTATCACCTTTGCTTTTGTTGCTTTTATAATCAGAATAAAATCCTAAAATACTTTTCCAAGAATTTACATCAACATTGTTATCAGTTAAATCTGTTAATAAATCTTCTTGATTATCATAACCACCTTGATAAATATTTACAATCATTTCGTTAATAATAGAAGGGTCAGTTGTTATTGTTCTTTCATTATCAATTAATGTATCAAAAGCTGTTAAGTATTTAGGGTTGCCATATTCTTCTAGTTTTTCTCTTAATTCTAATTGTTCTTCATAAGTACGTTTTCTTGTAAAAGTACCATCTGATGTAGTTTCTTCAATGTCAGTAGATGCTATTGCAAATATTTCTTTTACTTCATTATCTTCTTTAACATCTGCTTCTCTTCTATCTTCAATTTGTAAAGCATTTCTTTTTTTCTCTAATAATTCTTTTAATTTTAAAACATCATTAGTATTTCTTGAACCTAAAGTTTTTAAAGGTGTACCATCTTTTCCAAAACCTAAATCAGTATTAAAAATAATATCTGCTCTTATTAAATCATTTTCTGTTTTTGCTTCTGAAATAATTTTAGCTACACTTTGTGTTAAAACTTTTTGTAATTCATCATTTGTGTAAAGTTTATTAGGTGTAGATGACCCATTAGTGTTAGGTACTTCTATTCCTAAACTATTCCAAGTTACTACTAAATCAGCATTTAATTTTTCAGTTGGAATAGAATCTAAAATAGTAACACCTTCTGATATTTTCTTTTCAGACGCATACAAACTTCTTTTTTCTGCATCTTTTATTGCTTCATCTGCTTTATAACCATTAAATGCAGAAGCAAAACCTGCTGTAAATGAATTATCAGATTCATCAAAATTAGGTAAAAATTGTTCATAAAATTTATTTAATGTAGAACCTTCAGCTTTAAAATCATAATTGTTTTTATTAGCTTCAATAGTTTTAATTGTTTCTGCGGCTTTTACTTTACCTAAATGAAACTGTGTAGTTTTTTCTATAAATTTACCTGTTAAATTAGGGTGTTTACCTGCAAGTATTTCAGCCTGTATATCTTCCATTTTTTTACCAGAAGCATATAAAGTTTGTATTGTGTCTATAGCTTCATCTTTATCTTGCCCTATTTTAACATTTAATAATTTTTGACCTGTAAGAGCACTTTCTTGTAATTTTTTTGCTAACAGTAAACCTTCAGATGTTCTAGCTGAAGATACATAGCCTTCAAAGCCTGAGCCCATGTATTTATTTTTTACTCGTGATTTATATTTTGCCATTATCCTTTATCTGCCTTTACTGCTGTATCATAATTTACATATCCTTGAGCCGCCGTTGTACCTAAGTCTAACAACAATCCTGTTCTACTAGGTTCTGTTACAGGCTCTAAACTATTATAAACTTTAGACATGTTTGCATAAGCATCTTGTGTTTGATTGCCTAGTGTAATCATATCACCTTTATAATCTCTCATAATTTCAGTGTACTCATCATTATATAAAGAACCTATATCTTGCACAATAGCTATACTGTTACCTGCATTTAAGTTAAGTGCTTGTGCTAATTTCTTTTTAGATTCCATTTTAGTTTTAAATTCTGCTACTGCTTTTTCTTGGTCAGCTTGTACTTTTTCTTGGTCTATTTTATTAATGTCTCTCATGTAAGCCACGTTAGCATTTATTCGTGTTTGATTTTGAGAAGCACGTTTACTAGCGGCTAGAGCTTTTTGTTCTCTGTATTCTTGAACTTTACCTACTGCACTAATTGCTGTTAATGCTAGTTGGGCTTGAGGTACTCCGCACATCTATTTTATTTGTCTCCTTCATCATTAATAAAAATGGCATTTTACCAACACCATATTGTTGTAATTCTTCTTTTGGTTCAAATCCTAAAAATTGTAACCATTTTAAACTTTTCCAATTTCTTTTGTCTACAAAATTATAAAGATATTCATAACCTTCACTCATTTGTGATACCCAATAAGGACATTCTTTTATAAATTGTTTAGTATGCTTAAATAATTTTTCACTAGACAATAACCAAGCAACACCATATTCAGGTAATTGAGTTGGGTTACTACCAAACATTCCTATAACGCCTTCATCTTTTGTCCCTATAATAGAATATATTTTTGCATCATCATAAGTAAAAGGTAAGACTAAAGCTCTTAATGGACTGTGTCCATCTGAAGCCATAATTTCTTCTCTGTCACCTTTTCTAATTTTTGGAGATAACTCCAACGCATCAGCTATAATAGCTTTACGTACATAATTTTCTTTAATCATTAAATCCTTCTTGAACGTGAATGATAATAACCTTCAACTTCAGCATCAGCAATATAAACTGGTAGATGTGAGTTGCTTTTTATATCCATTACAAATTCTGTGTTTCTACATTGAACTGGAACTCTTAATGTTCCTGAGTTAATAGCAGGTTGTCCTACAAGAGAAGACGCTGTACCTATAACATAACCATTCATTATTGTTGTAGATTTGTCTCTATTGTTAGGTGTAACTTCTACTTGAAAGAAACCACTATTCTCAAAGTTAAAAGATATATTTCTAACTTGGTATCTTCCTGAAGTTACCGCTACTAAACCTCTACCTGTACTTTCTCTTACGTACTGAGTAGACATTCTGTAAACAGAAGAAAATGGTACACCTATAAATAATGACGTGTGATTGCCTTTTATAGTATATGTAGAGCCACTTGTATTTGTAGCTGTATAATTAGCACCATTTGTTCTATCTACTGCTATTAATCCTGCTTTTGCACCATACGGTGAAGTAAACGTAGTTAAGTCTGTACTACTTGCATACGTTCCTGTTACTGTTGTTTTTAAATCTAAGAAGACACCATGATTTAATGTTGTGTCTTTTAAATTTCTTAAATCAATTTTAAATAATTTTGTGTCTGTGCCTTCTGATGCCATCACATATAAAAAACTTTCTAACGACATAGCACCAATAATTTTAACACCACTAAATTCCCATTTAGCCCACGCTGTTTGTACTTTTTCACCTCTATCAAAAAAGTATTTATATAAAAACATTGTGTCTGCATTAACAGGTGACACAGGTGTTCCTGAAGTGTAAGGTGCAGTTTGTGAATCTGCTGTATCAGAAGCTAAAGCAATTAGCGTATCTTCTGTTGTATTACTCACAAGTTGATAACAATTAGTTGGTATTAAACTTTGTACTGATACTGTAATGTCTAAACCATCATTTGTTAATGTATCATCATCAGCAAAATATTCTCTTATAGCAGTGTTGTTATTTCTTGCTTGTGCAAAATATGCAAACTTACCTGCTGACACTGGTTGTACTGCATCATCATGTTCAAATGCAGATACTTCATTAAGTATAGCTGTAGTAGGTGATATAGTATCTCCTGCACTATCTAATTTATATTGTGCTGTATCAGAAAATAAAAGTAAAGACTCATTAAATCCTACAGAGTTTTTAAGTGTATTAACTTGTGTGCCTGAAGCCGCAATATCAATAGGGTCAGTATCTAAAACTTGTGTTGTAGTAGTTTGAAAGTAATTAAAGAAACTAGCATTTTCTGTTAATACTAAATTCTCACCAGACATAATACCTAGTCTGTTTTTATAAAATGTTAAACCATTAATTTTTTTACCTACAAAACTAGGGTCAGCATTTGTATCACTATCTCCACATGTTCTATCTGTCCAATCTAATTGTTTAAATGTAAATGTACCGTTATTGTTATTAATCAATGCGTGTGGCATTGTAGAATTATCTAAACCTACAGAAGTTGCAGGTGCAATAGTTTCATTCCATACGCCATTACCTTGAAATGCAACATAGTAATCAGACAAAGTATCACCTTCATCTCCTGTTACTTTTAGTATAACTCCAAGTTTACCATAGTAAGGTAAATCACTAAAATCTTGTATCTTATCTCTTATAGCATACATAGCTGTGTTACCTGAACCATCTGCTGTACTTACAGTATAATTAGCATTGTTATCTGTAGGTTTTCCATAAATTACAGAATCAAAACTTTCAAAAGTAAAATGAGATGTAAAACCAGAATAATTAGCTAAACCTTGAGTTGATGAAACTGTAGCTCCTGTGTCTGTTCTTACAGTTTTAAAACCAATACCATTAGCATTACTATCCCAATGTGTGCTAGATTCTCCATTTAATAATATATCTTTAATTTTGTTTGTATCTCTAAATTTACTATCAGTAGAAGCATCATTACCAGTAGGTAATTGAAATTGTACTTCTAACTCTTGTGCCATGTTAGGGTGTTTTAATGCTACTTTATATTCTCTACCATAGTTTGTTAATTTAACATTTATTAAAAACTCTTCTACTTTAGCCGCAGTGTTTGTAGAGTCTGCTGTAACTGTTGTTGCTGTGTTTGCAATAAATGTAAAATCAGCTACGTTTACTAATTTAAAATTAGCTTTTGGATTTGTAGATGTTAAATAACTTGAACCACTTTGAACTGTAACTGTTTTAGCGTTTCCTTGTAAATCCCAAACTTTAACACCACCGTTGTATAATGCTACAATATATTGATTAGCTTCATCTCTTTGTATTTGCCAAAATTTTGTAGTGTTAGGATATAAATTTGTAGAATCTAAAGTTGCTACATAATCTAATGATGGTCTTTTAGATAAACCTTCTACTATATTATTTTGAAAATTTACTTGGTCTGCACCTTGATTGATTCCTCTTTGAGTAGGAGTCTGCTGAGACATACCATTTAGGAAATTAGGTATAGACTGAGATACCACGCCACCCATTAGTAAGTCCTTCTAGTTGTTCTGTTAATTATTGAAAATGTATTAGCATCACCATTCAACATGTTTATATCTGCTTCTTGTGAATCAGCTTGATGAAAAGCAACTAATGCTTCATTTTCATCTTGACCTATTAATGCTGTAATTTCTTTATCACCTATAAATCTTGAAGCAAATCTTCTAGCCGCTTTTGTTGTAATATATCGTCTTGCATATTCTGGGAGATGTTCAAATTGTTGAACTAAGACTAAGTCAACTGAGGCAGGTGCACTTGTAAATACATCTGTATGTTTTTCCATATCATATAGAAAACCATTTCTGATTGTATAATTGTAATTTCTGTACGCTTGATTAGCGTCTGCTTTTACACAGTTAGCAGGTAGAGGAACTTTGTTATCACTATCTAATGCTAATGTTGTGTGATTAATATGTGTGTTAAAATTCCAACCTATTGATTGGACAGACATTGATGTCTCGTCTAGGATATTTTTAGCGACTGATACATCAACAGTTGTTGTACCTGTGATTGAGTTTACTGGAGCTTCGCCAATAACACTCAACATAGTATTAACTGATTGTAATTCTGTAGTTGGTGTAATTTGTGTTGTCATTTTATCCTTTTAATTAATGTAGAAAAAGGGGGATTTGACTCCCCCTAATTCAAGTAAAAATAAAGAAACTATTACGCTTCTTTAATTCCTACAGCCGATTCTGGTCTTAATACACCATGACCCATAGCATATTTAGCAACCATTAACGTACCTTGTCTTCTGATGTCGTACTCTTTTTCAACAGCTAAGTCCATAAGTTTTACTGTACCTATGGCACTTGGGTGAGAAACTAGAGCAACAAAGTTAGTCAAGTTAACAGCTTGTGGGTTTGAACCACCATTAGTAGCTGAACCTTGAGCAACTCCTGAGTTGATGTTTCCAGTTACAAAGTGAGGAACTGGTACTAATTCAATTCCTGCAATTTTCATAACTTTTCCTGAAGCAACACCACCATTGCCACCGCCTGTGAAGTCAACATTGACTGCATTTGTAGCGTTAGCTAATTTGTAGTATTCTTCAAGTCTCATAAAGCATTTTCTGCCTTCTGATGGAACATAATTTGCATCAAGCTCTTTAGCCGCCGCAAAGATAGCATCTATCATTGCATTAGCCGCAGTCGCATCTGTAGCAGATGCAATGCCTGTGTTAGTTATAGAACCACTTGTTCCTGTAGCTGTAGCGTCTCCACCAGTTACGTTTGCACTGGCTAAAGATGCTTGACCGATTGTTTGTAAGATATGTTTATCTTTTTGGAAAGATAATGCTCTACCCATTTCTTGTGAGTATGCACTTCTTACGTCCCAATGGTTTTTTGCCTCTTCAATATTTGAAACAAATACTGATGAGATTAGAAGGTCATTAATTGTAATAACCTTTTCTGCTGAGTTAACGTCAGAACCTAATATTTCAGCTCCAACTGCGTGATACGCCGCACCGATTCTCCCCAAAACTGGGAAAGATGCAGACTTGCCATTACTGATACTTCTTACCATATCAGCACCTTCTGTTTTTGAAGCTCTGTCAAATGAAGTAATTACTTCACCTGCAAATACTTTTAGAAACAGGGCATCATCACGAGTAGAACCACTATTAGCATTTCCGAATTTAACTGGACTTGCGTTTGACATGTGATTGTCTCCTTTTTGATGTTAGTTTATAAAAGCCTCTTCAATTCAGTTATTTAGTCAAGATTGTCTACCGCAGTAGGTCAAGTTATTTGGCTAAATTGTATTGGCAGTTGCCACGCATAAGCGTTGCACAACTATATTAACAATCCCACTTACGTAAAGCTAATGCTTTTCTAGTAGGTTTGCCGTTCTTAGACATAGCTCCTTTTACCCCACCCATACGAGCACAAAACGATTTACGTCTTCCACTTGTTTTACTTTTGGTAGGTGCTTTTAAGTTATGTCCTTTGCTCTTAAAGTGAGCTCTCCCTGCGGCGTTCAAGCCGCCTGAAGGACTTTGGTATTTTTTAGCAACCATGACTACCTTTTCTTAGCTGTCTTTGCCGCTCTTGTAAATTGCTTAGCAGTAGGTCTTCCTTTAGCTCCTGCTTTTCGCATTTTTTCACCGCTACCTGCGGCGATTCTTTTACGCTTCGCATGAATGTTAGCGTATAATCCACGTTTTGCCATATTATTTTTTCTTTTTGCTACTCATTATTTTTGATTTTAAAGCGGCAGGTAGTCTTTTCTGTCCACCTTTTAACGCTTTACTTGGTCTTCCTTTTTTAGAACCATAAGTTCCTTTTCCCATTGGCATATTTATTTCTCCT
>Ga0181414_1000674_pt1 | contig 10371 bp, 3 predicted proteins | sample 37SPOviralmetaG_FD_130139 | JGI IMG/M metagenome (GOLD analysis project Ga0181414, IMG submission 130139) | Marine viral communities from the oligotrophic San Pedro Time Series (SPOT) site, San Pedro Channel, CA, USA - 37 SPOT_SRF_2012-11-28 | ecosystem: Environmental > Aquatic > Marine > Strait... | reverse complement strand
TCGGACTCGTTGCTTGATCTCGACAAATACAAGGACAACGCATCGTTCTTACAAGGCGTCGATGAATTTATTAATAGGAAGTGGACGGACTTTGCGGGTCAGATCGGCGATGAAGCGGCGACAAGCGAAGGCGCTAAAGCCGTTTGGAACTCCGTCACAGGGCCGTTTAAGGCGGACATGCTCGCGCAGTATGACAAGGAGAAAGACGCCTTTATCGAGTTTGGACAACAAGACGAACTAGGACAGCAACTAGACGCACTTCTAACCGTCAAGACGGCAAAGGATGAAAACGGGAACACCGTCATACTTCCTATAGACGCTATCGGATTAAGAGAGGTAGCTGAAGCGCGTGAGAAGTTGATGAAGGAAGCGGGTATTACCGACAAACAGACACGCAATAAAATACTTGTCGATGAGTACGCTTCACAAGTCGACGGTTTAATCGTCAACGACAGACTCCAAGCGGCTCAGACAATGCTTAACGAGATGTATGAGTTGAAGGTAAACGGAAATCCCATCTTCAGATCAGGCAAAGCGAAACCCGTTATAAACGCGTTAGTGTCGAAGTTAAGCCGCGCTGAAGACGCCAAAGAAAGAGAAGCAGAGGAAGACGACGAATACACTAAAGCAGAAGTTCGTACACAGTTTGCAGGAGAATGGGGAACGGCGTTTCGTGGCTTGCGTATGGGCAACAATGACATTGGTGGCGTTATCTCCGAAGCAACGATAAGCACGGTCACTCGAATCTTTGATAGGTTAGGCGTCGACGAAGAAAAGAGAGACGAACTTATCAAGCAGATAATGGAGTCCGAACGTCCCGCTGAAACATTCGACCAAATGCTTGAGCCTCTAGCGCAACAAGGCGGCGAGTCTGCGATGGCGCTTTACTACGGCACTTCTACGAAAAGACAGATTGAGTATGAAGGCATAACAAAGCGGGAAATATTACCGACCACGTTATCGCCCGAAAAGAAAGAAAGTATCATAGATGAGTATAAAACCTACGTAGAAGAGACCGATGAAACCGCTACCGTCGACAAGTGGATGGACGCGTCAGGGAATAACTACAGACCGTGGAAACAGTTGATCGAAGCTGAATCAGACTTACTTCGCGGTAACTACGTATTTAAAGACGACGCTTATAAAACTGTCGACAAGCACGTTAAGACAGAGTTTGAAGCTCTTACTAAAGGAAATACTATTGATGGTGTATATATAACGAAAACAGACCGACCGAGGTACGTTCTAGCGTCCGAACGCTTTCAGTTAGATGCGTCTGCTTATATTCAAAGACGTATGAGGGAATACGGACGCGAGATCGCTAACGACTTCGAAGGCGATGACGCAATCAAACAACGCGCTCAAGCACTCACAAAGTTTAGAGACGGATTGGTTATCGAAGAAAGAGACCGCTTTAAACGCATCATGACGAGCCTTGGTACGGAAAGTAGAAAAGCAAGAGGCGATGCGATGGACGAAACAACCCGCCAAAACATTGAAGGTGCGGATGCCGAAATCGACGGTTCGGGATTTATCTATGACGACAATTATGAATCTCTGGTAGCGGCTGATGATAACGCTCCTGCCGATCGTAAAACGATTCTTAAAGATCGCGTCAAGATGATGGACAGGGGCGACACAGCCCAGCTTGGACGTTCGCTTTACACCTACGGTTTTCCCCGATTCCAACAGTCCGCCGCTAATATGATTAAAGAAGCAGGACTAGACGCCGATGACGTTCGTTTATTCGGTAGTGCAGAAGAGTTGGAGATAACATGTGACGCTTGGGAAGAGGTGTTACGTAAAGACTTACCCGGCAGTCGTGAAGACTTGACCGACGACGAGAAGGCAATACGAGAAGAGTACGCGCCTTACGGTATATTCTTCCCCGAAGATTTAACGCAATTCAAAGAGTCACAACGCACCTTAATACGTATGGATAACGACCGCCTATAATATATGAGTGACAACTACCAGAAGCTCAAAGAGTACCGTCAAGGGTTACAGGGAAAAAACGAGCAAGCTAAACCCGCCGCTTTACCGCAGGCCGATCAAGCTGAAGCCGTTCCTGACGCGTATAAAGGCATTTCTCAGAACCCCGACGAACCGACTACCTCGGACAAAGTAAAAGGCTATCTAGGCGGCGCTGTCGTCGAAATGGGCGGAGGCATTGGCGGTACGCTAGGGTACATGAAATGGCTCAACAAAGCGAAGTGGGCATCGAGAGCGGCGAAGACTAACCCTGCTTTTTGGTCTAACCCGTGGGGTTGGGCGGCAATGGCGGGCGGGGAAGCCACTATATGGGGAGTTTCAAATCTTGCGGGACAGGAGGTTAGAAAAGCTTACGGACTTCAAAAAGAAGGAACGCGTGTATCAGAAGTATATGCGTCGGCTTTCTTTGGCTTGACACCCGTCACTAAGCTCGTCGAAGGGCGAAAGATTTTCGAGTTTGCACAACCCGTTGTAGGTGAAGCCTTTAAAAGTAAACTTTTCCGTATAGGCGCTAACGGTACTAAGACGGTAATAAGCGGCGCTTCACTCGGTCTATTAGAATCCGCGTTCCGTCAGGAAATAGCGATCATAATGGGCGAGCAGAAAAACGGTAGAATTTACGAGGACTATGTCGCTTCTTCAGCCGCCGGGGGCGGCGTTAATCTCGGCCTTAGAGGCGTGGGATCGTTGTGGCATATGTGGCGTAACAGCGGCGCATGGGGACGCGGTCAAGCCGCTGAAGCTGTAGGACGTATCCAACAGAATTTAGAAGCGAAAGAAGCAAACCTAGTTAACAAGATTGAAGAAGCGAAGACACCGTCGAAAGCTACTAATCCTTGGGTGACCGCTTACGGCGGCGCTTACAACGCCGGAAGAGCCGCAGGTATCCGCGAGATGGAAAAGAAGTTGATTGCTGTGCGTCAGGCGAAAGCCATGAACCAACAAGCGATCGACGAAGTTACCGAGGCTAACGACGCTATGACCAAGGCGGAAAAGGAAGCGGTCAATAAACCTGAAGAAGCTCCGTACACCGAGGACGATTTAGAAGTACCTCCACCAAGCGATAAGGACGTCGTTGAAGAACCCGAAGTAACCGCGCCGATTGGTTTAACACAGACTAAAGTAACCGACGCAGAAAATAAGCCGCAGGTAATGTATCACGGAAGTGTAGCGGATTTTGAAACATTTGACGAAAGTAAGATAGCCGTTTCCGACCCTGACGCTCCGTTTAATGGTTTTTGGTTTACGAGCGCTAAACAGGAAGCCTCCCCCGCGTTTAGGAATCCTAGATTCATTAAGGCTTACTACCTTGACATTAAAAATCCTGCACCCCCGCAGGTATATAGGGATTTATCGAGGGAATACGACGGTACTGCATTACGTAACAAATTAAAAGAACTCGGATACGACGGGGTTAAATGGGGAGGGACTGAGTTAATACCTACAAAAGACCCTAATAAGTTTTTAGTTAAAGAAGCTAATATGCTTGAAAGCGAGATAGGCAGTAAAATTCTCGTAAAAGAAAAGTTTTCACAAACAGACCTAGAAGGAAATGTTAAAACACAAGATAGTTGGGAACTTTATGAAGCGACTCCCGAAGCTCTCCGAAACAAAGGAGAGGAAGGTCGTTCTTATATTACAGGAGGTTTCGACGATCCTGATGATTTCATACAAACGCTTGGTAAAGGTGAAACGTGGGTAGCGTTCGATAAAGGCCAAATACAGAAAGCAAGTTCTAAAAACTTTATAGATGAAACTACTTTTGGTATTAATAAAAACCCTAAAGCGGAAGAACCACAGGCAAAGACGGAAGAGCCTAAAGCGCCAGAGCAACCGACCGATCTACCCGAACATGAAGTTACTTTTAACAAGCTTAAAGAGCGTCTTGAAAATATTACGCTTAAGGACAACGCCGCTACCGAAGGCCCAGCTGTAGGCGTCGAAGCAAACGCGTTAAAGATCGAGAGGGAAACGAAACTTGGAGCCGCCATTCACCACGTGTTTGTTAACAAGAACGCAGACACAGGACAGGTTCAAAACGCGTTAGACCTCGTTCAGTTTATACGTAAGCTCAACACCGAAGTCCTCGACAAGATTAAAGTCCCGGCGGGTCGCATGGTGCAATCTCAACGCTTGGACGCCGCTCAGTTTAAATTTAACGAGAGGACGTCCGCCCGTGCGCGTGAAGAAGACTTTCGACTAAGCGAGCTTGAGAAGGCGATTAAAGAGCGTTTGGACGGTAACGAAGACGTCGAACTCGATAAGATGCACAAACGCTACTTAGATGTCGTCCCGGAAGCTAAAGCCGAAGGGAAGGAGATAGGTAAGCGTGTAAGGAAAGAGTTTGAAAAAGAACAGGACATATCGGTTCAAGACCCGAAGAAAGTCGCAAAGCAACAAGCTAAGACGAAAGTCAAACTACAGAAGCGCCTCGCGCAGTTACAGAAACGATTTGGCGACGACTCTAAACTAAAGCCTAAAGATGCGGCTAAGAAAGAGTTAGCGGACGCTGAGATAGAAGACCTTAAAGAGCGTATCAAGTTCTACGAACTGAACGAGAAAGATGCGTTACGTCTTGTCGATCGTCTGAAAGAGCGTGACCGCCTACTAAAAATTGAGACAGGGCCGCTTAGTGGTCAACGTGCTGAAACGAATAAACCGTCGTTGAAAGCGAAGCGTACTCCCGGCGATCTCGAAAAGGTAGACGCAGAGATAGCGTTCCTTAAAAAGAACATGCGTAACCGCGTTAGGGAGATCGACAGAGCGCAAGAAGAATTATCGCCAGAGTTCCAAGCAGAACAGATAGCCAAAGCTCACGACAAAGCTATTACGCGTTTAGACAAGGAATTAGAACAGCTACAAAAAGAGTTTGGCGATATGGATGCCGTCGAACAACAAGCCGCTTTAGACGCATCTAAACCAAAGCCTGAGCCGAACCCCGATATCAAGGACAGGCAGGAACGTATCAAATTTCACAAAGACGCGCGTAAAGAAGCGTTAAAGATCGCACAGCTTGAAAAGCAATTAGCTGAAACTGTCGAGATGGAAGCGCGCGGCGTCATGAGCGAGATGAGAGCGGCGACTGATCCTAAGCCTAAAGGCCCGAAGCAACCGCTTAAATCAGAGATGATACGCAAACAAATCAGCGAGTCGAAAGCTCGTATGCGTAAGAAGGTAGCTGACATCGATAAAGCGCGGGTAAAGATGGACGAAGAAGCGTCTAACCTACGCGTACTTAAAGCGGTTGAGAAACACCTGTACGAGACAATGCTCAACGAGACAGGCGACAAAGCCGTTGATTACGCCCGACAAGCGCTTGCACTACGTCAGTTAGCTATGATCAGTCAACCCGCTTCCGCTACCGCAGGTTTAGGTACAGGTATAGCAGGTACTTTTAAACAGTTGACCCGCCCTTTTGCTACGCTTGTCCACGACGTGTTCAACAAGAACACCAGACCTTTAGCTTTTAAAAACTTCGAAGCCGAGGTGCGCGGTCTAGCCATCATGTTTAAAGATTGGGAAGGCACGGCGACCGCTATGAAGCGCACGTTTAAAAACATGGAGAGCGCTACAGGCGGAACGGGAGGTCGTAATCGTTTGACGGATGAAAAGCAATTCGGAAGACGTGCTGACTATAGATCGTTTCAAAAAGTTAAAGCCAATGTCGAACGCCAACTACAGGCAAAACGTAACCTTAAAACGTATCTATCTAAAACGCCTACAGGGCGTGTGATATGGACGGCGTATGAACTTGGCGTTAAGAGCATTATGGCGCTCGATGAGATACCACGTCGTCAATTCTTAAAAGGGCAACAAGCCTCTGAAGCGATTCAAGACGGGCATAAAGCGTTTCCCGACGATCCTGAAAAAGCGTTTGAACACGCACAGGAACTTTTAAACACGCGTTGGAAAGACGACGACGGTTTACGCGTTTTAAGCGCAGTAGGAGAACAACAGAACTCTACAGCATACGTGAACCGTGAATTGTTATTTGCAGGAAACGCAACCGACATCGACGAAAGTGAATTTGCTGAAACGTTAGCAGACAGTTTACTTAATAAGTTATGGCGTCCGCTAACGAACTTGAAGAACCATCCTGTTATATCTTTAGGAGCGCGTTTTGTATCGCCGTTTATGACTGTCGCTCTGCGTTCAGGAGGCAGGTTAGCGCGGGTAGGTACTCCTATTATTCCGCTTGCTAATGCAACTAATCTTCCCGTCGTAGGTAATCCTTACAATCGTAAATTAAAAGCTGTTGAACAAGAATTGGAAATAGCAAACGTACGTCTTCGTGAAGGAAGTCAAAACCCTAAAGACATCGACACAGAACAAAAGTACATCGACGCTCTTAACGAAAAGAAAGAACGCATTGAGACGCGTCGCATCCTACACAACCGCGACATACTAGCAGATCAGATGTTGGGAGCTACGTTCTACTCGACAGGTTTCTTAGGGGCGGTTGCTGGAGGATATGTTGTAGGCTCTCAAGCTTGGATGACCGAAGACCAACGTAACACCTACGGCGCTAAAGAATTTACAATGTTTGGATGGTCTTACAAGGAGTGGATACCTATATCGCTTGCTATGAGTCTAGGCGCGGACATCGGGGCGTGGATGAAAATCAAAGACATCGAGCGTAAGAATAAAGTTAAAATATTAAACGACGACCAAGATTTACTTTCTGTTCTGAAATCATCAGCCAAACAACTTATTAAAGATTTACCATTCAACCAATCAATTAAAGATATGGAAGGTCTGGCGAACGATTCAGCAAACGTAGCTACTACCGTAGCGGCTAAATATCTCGGTTCTATTCTGCCTAATCCCGCTCTTGTTAAGAAGTTGACCAAATACTTCCAAGCGGGCGGTAGAGTCGCTGATTTAAAAGGCATGGATTTTTGGGATCGCACCGTTTACGAAGCGTTGGGCGACGGCGTTAAGAACTGGAAGACTGACGATTTCGGCGAAGATATTGAAACAGAAATGTCGGGTGGACAGATAGTATGGCGATCGATTCCTGACCGCGAAAAGAAGGAAACAGAATGGGATTATAATAAAAAGTTGGACTATTACAACGATATCCCTAAACCTAAAACGATGTTCAAAGGTTTACGAATGACTGATTTTAAGCGTGATGATGGAGTCCATTTACAATATGCTTTTAATTTAGAACTTCGTAAAACAAACGTGAAGAAAAGTGTCTTTAAAATAATCAATAACCCAAGTTGGAAAAAGCTTCGGGATAGCGGGTCAGTCGATATTAAAGGCGACGGCACACGTTCGAACCCGGCTTTATCGGAAATAGGCGCGGTTCTTAACGACTTCAACGACCAAGTTGTAGACCGCTTATTGAGCCGTCGTGACTATCTACAAACATTTGTCAGCACGGAGAAAAACGAAAAAGGCACTCCTGCGTACAAAAAGTATGGCGAGAATGTCACTCTTAAACAACGTCTTGACGCAATGGAACGCGTTGAAGGACGCCCTGACAACTTTAAACCAAGACCTATCGAAGACCTCTTAAAACTTACTAACCAATAAAGAACATATAACATGGCAAATACATACGTCGATTACACCGCAACGGCATCGCAGACGGATTTCGCGTTCTCGTTTCCGTTCCTCGAAGATTCACACGTCGTTGTCGAAATTGACGGCATCGATAAAACTATAACGACTGACTTCACGATACCAAGTGTCGGCTTAGTACGCCTTAACAGCGGCGCTACAGCGGGTCAGACCGTGCGTGTTAAACGCGTTAGTGGTTTCGATACTGACCTCGTTGACTTCGTCAATGGATCGGTTCTTAACGAAGCTGACCTCGATAAAGCATACTTACACAATCGTTATTTGAACGAGGAAGCCGCCGAAGGAAACAGCGCTTCTATGCAACTTGTAGGCGGCGGTACAGACTATAACGCGAAAAACAATAAGATCGTTAACCTCGCGTCTCCAACCGCTAGTAACGACGCTGTAAATAAAGCACATCTTGACGAGCGCATAGCGTTAAGTGGGACGAACCTAAACGGCTTTAACAAGTCAACACACACAGGCGATAACACCGAGACCGAGTTTACCCTATCGTTTACTGCCCAGATAGCGACGCCTGAAGCGTACCGTGTAACAATCGACGGTGTTGTACAAACTCCCACAACTGCCTACAGTATAAACACTTCCACGAATAAGATCGCGTTTACAAGCGCGCCTCCTACGAGTTCTGAGATCGTTGTAGTCGCGATGGGAACGACGTCTTCCGCAAACGATACAACGGTTATAGCGACGGGTTCAACGACGTCTAGAAGTCTTGCCGATCGGTTTGCTCAGGAATCTATTCATGTGTTTGACTTTGGTGCGGTTGGGGACGCTTCAACCGACGATACGGATGCGTTTAAAGCCGCTATTACTTACTGTAAAGCGAATAATAAAGTATTAGATATTACCGGAGCTAGGTTGTATCTGTCTTCATTAGACGCTCCTATTGATATAACAAATCTTACAATAGAAGCTTATAACAACGCTGGTTTATCTGAGTCTTTTGATGAACCTTATATACAAGGGACAAGCGATAATTTTGCAACACATTTATTAGGTTATCAATCCTCTACAGGAGCGAGTGCTATTATAAGTAATTATGACGGAGCTATATTCACAGGTTTTACATTCCGTGTTAGAGGTTGTAGTATTCGTTGTAACCCAACTAAATCAAATAGTTCTGCGTTTGTTCAGACCACGCCTACAACATATCCTCAAGCTTCTTCAGCTCTTAACGGTGATTATAAAGGTTTAGACATTTGGTACTGCGGTAGTCACGGTATAGAGCTTAAAGGTGGTTTAGAAACTGAGCGTATATCTCGTTTAACTATACGGATGTGTAAAGGTAATGCCTTGCATGTTAATATTGCAGTGCTTGATGCAGGTGATTTGTTAACAGGAGAAACTTATAAGATTGTATCGACTGGTACTACTGACTTCACTTTAATAGGTGCTGCTAATAATAATCCCGGTACTTCATTTACTGCTACAGGAGCTGGGACAGGAACAGGAACAGCGTTATTAAACTCACCTATTGAATATCTTACTTTTACAAAATGTACATTTGAATACTGCGATACCGATAATGTTTATTTTGAAACAGCCGAAAAACAAATTATATTTGATAGATGTAGATTTAACGGTGCAGGTAGATATTTATCGGGGTACAACCCATCGACCCATACTGATATTAAATACGCAATTCACATTAAACCTGAAGTCGGATTCACGGGGTTATATGTAACTAATTCTTACGGTGAAGAGCTTCAAGGGTTGGTGTATATTGACGGTGGTTATGTGTACGATATTAAAGTTGAAAATAATGTATTGTTTTATTACAACGCTTCATTTGCTAGGTATGCTTTAACATCCACAGCTTCTGTTATAAGAGGTTTGCGTGTATCTGATACTTCATACAACCAAGCAAACGCTCCTATATATTTATCTACTTTAACAACAGAAAGTTACGGAATAGAGCTAGATGCAAGAGTAGATGCAGGGAATAGCGTAGGCGTTAGTACCGCTCCGTTAACAGTTTTTAATCCTTCGACTTCTCGTAAACATTTAGAAGATTCTGGAAGCTTGGGAGACGGTACTGCTGGTACATTTACTTATTCTATAACTGATAGTTTTTCCACTACACTTAACAATGAAGCAGCTGTTACGCAGGTTTATGTTATTACAGCCACATGGCAAGCTACTAACGCTGACACTAGCGGGGCTTACCTGTTCACTGTAACCAAAATGCCGTCGGGTAGTTTTCTTGGTTATAATAACGCAATGTCTTCTACAACTGGATTTAGTGGTGCTCCTACAATATCAACAGCTGGTGTTATATCTGTACCTTTAAATCAATACTTTAGGGGGAGAGTTATTAGAATAGATGCGAACCAAAGTAAGAACTTTTACACTTATTAAATATTACTACAATGAATTACTATAAAATAAAACAGGACGGTATTGCGGATATTAAAGTATCAGATCAACCATTAGAAGGTTATATTCAATTCGAAGTAGGTGATGAACCTAAAGAATTAGAACAAGCGTTATTAAACGAAGTTCAAAAGCGTAAAGATTTAAAAACATCTCAAGAGTATCTTAATGAAACTGATTGGTACTACATTAGAAAGCTTGAAAGAAATGTAGAGGTTCCCGCTGATGTTGTGACTAAAAGAGCAGAGTCCGTTAAGTTTATACAAGACAATACATAATCCCTCTAACCACCTAATGTATGGCAATCACGACTACTCACTCTCGCATGATCGGCGACTTAGACGCCGGCTCAACCTACCTTCAAGGCACAATTGGAACCGCCGCTAACAACGTCGTTCAACTCGATGGAACCGC
>Ga0181414_1000668_pt1 | contig 10418 bp, 3 predicted proteins | sample 37SPOviralmetaG_FD_130139 | JGI IMG/M metagenome (GOLD analysis project Ga0181414, IMG submission 130139) | Marine viral communities from the oligotrophic San Pedro Time Series (SPOT) site, San Pedro Channel, CA, USA - 37 SPOT_SRF_2012-11-28 | ecosystem: Environmental > Aquatic > Marine > Strait... | reverse complement strand
TCTACTTGAAGATTACTAAACTTTTGGAATCCTGCAGTATGAGTTAGGGTATTAACAATGTCTTTCCATTTATCCATGAAAACTCTAGATTTTATCGCATATGCAAATCTTTGATAGTATTCATTATCATGTGTTACTTGTAGAATATTACTTAAGAAACCAGTTTCATATTCCCAACCGTTATTAACCATGGAGAAGTAATCAACTAAGAAGTTAGTATCAAAAGTAAGAATTATTTCTGATACTGTTCCTTTAGCACTTGTTTCTGAAGATTCGATTAATTTACCAACTTCAAAATCACTAGCAGCCTCTACAGTCAACCATTGACTTGCGGGATCATATTCAGCAACAAGACCAGATACAGGGCCAACACTAGTTTCTGAGGTTAATGTTTCATTTGCATTAAATGTGTTAACTTGCAACTCAGCAGAGAATTGTGGGAAGTCTCTTTCTCTTACTAATACTGCTGATGATAAAGTACTATCAAAGTTACCAGGTATTTCTCCACTTGGAACATTTCCACCCATACTATAAGTTACAACACCAACGTTACCAAGATTTTCATGAACCTGTGTTACTTCAAATGTGCGATAATCATATCGGTCAGAGTTATATCCTTTACCTGTTGATCCAACTCCAACACTAACTTCTTCTACAAAAACTTTATCACCAATCTCTATTGGGAAGTTTTCTGTTAAACTATATGCAACTTTTAATGTTGCTGCAACTGTATCTGTTGTTGCATCATAAACTAAATTTGTAACTCTAATTCCGTTCGGGTTATTAACAGGAACAATGATAGGAGTAACGTTAGATAATCCAAAAGTGTTTTCAATAATATCTACATATCCTGGTATATCTGGAGTAGATAAATTATATGATAAATCAACGTCATTATCTTTTGCTCTTGTAACACCATCAAGAACAACTAATTGTGGTGGTTGATTATATACTCTACCATAAGAAGTAATACCAACTGATTTAAGACCAGATAGTGCAGATATCTTAATAATCTGAGGAAGTTTTGATTGAGGTCTTAGTGTAAAGTCTGATGGATAATCAAAACCAATACTTTCAAGTTTCGTAGTTCTGGGAACACCAATAGATGTGCTAGATGCCTCTAAAATAGCACCTGTTCCTGTATCAGAAGTAACAGTAGAAACACCAGGTAATCTAGTATATCCTTTTCCTTTTTCTGACAATGAAATCGCTGCTATAGGGCCATATGCAGTTTTAGATGTAGTATCATAATTTAATATAGTTGTGCTTGAACTCGTATATAACGCTGTTTCAGGATATCTATCTAAATCATATGTAAATGTATTATCTGAATTTGCAATGATATTAAACTGACCATCATAACGACTATTTCTGAAGTTCATTGAATTATTACCAATAATACCTTTGTCTAAAACTAACTCTTTGTTTACATCAGGATTATCAGAATCTGTATTTGCGACTAAATTGTAATATAATATATCAGGTGTATTATTGTTATATGTTAGCACCAATTTACCATCAACACCGACTGTTCCTGATCTGGTTACATTAAATGTTGATGAGTTTCCATTTGATTCATATTCATGAACAAAGTTATAATCTGTATAAAGTTCTAAATCAAATGCAGGTAAAGTATCGGCAACCTTAGTAAAAGCTAATGAAGAATCTGATAAATCAAAAGTTATAGTTCCACTTCTATAAAACTCTAAAGGTGGATTAACAAGATTTAAAGTTCCAGTTAATTCGCTACCAGCATTAGTGATGGGAACAAACTTAGGTCTTCTTTGCTTTGTTTGGAATCTACTACCACATAACTTAATTTTATCTTTATTAATTACATATACGAAATATTCTTCATCATTAATCAAACCACCCATCGAATCATCAGATGTGTGAATAACTCTTTGACCAGTGGTCATTTCATGATTTAAAATTTCAATAGCATCTGGAATACCACTTAATACTGAAGACGTAGTAACACCAGCAGAGGCAAAATCTAAAGTTCTAGCAATAAGTTTTCTATTTGCAGCATTGTATTTAATAGGAACTGTTGTAGTAATTCCTGCATTTACGGTTAAGATAACTCTATCATCATGTTCCAATCCATGACTACTTGCAGTTGCAACAGTAATTTTATTTTTTTCTATAGATCCTTTAACAGTTCCATCATATGCTATTTTTAAACTGTGATGTTCTCCAGTTCCAATACCTGTAAAATATACTAATCCTTGATTTCGTATAGTTGTTCCAATACCTACAAATACATCCTGTGGATCTACACCATCACCAGGTGTTCCTAATCCAATTCTAACTGTAGATAATCCAATCAAATCATCAGTTATTTTTGCAACAAATAAAGGCACACCTTCTGAAAGATTTGCAGAAAAACCATTTAAATCGGCATTTGCACGGTTTGTTGAAATCCCTATTGAATTACCTGTGTTTCTTTGATATGTTACTTCATCTCCTGTATTAAACTTATGATTTGGTAGACGTATAGTTCTGGCAGGTATGAATATTTGAGACAAACCACCACCAGGATTGTTTATGGTTACTGTTGTTCCAATACCAACACCATCAGTGACTGCAACACCAATAGACTCAACAGGGTTGAAATAATATTCAAAATCTATTTTATTATCAAACGCAGTTGTAAAACCAACATCTATCTTAAATGTTCTAGGATCTTCTTCTACTGGAGTTCTGATAGTATGACTTAATCCTATATGGCCAGGAACCTCAACACCTTGCTGATCTCTTAATACTCTTACTCTAGAATTAGCAGCATCAATATTGAGTATTTTAACTTCTTCCTGTCTTGTTCCAATACCAACTTTCAATATATCATTCTCTCTCAAGTTGAGATTGTTGAGATTGTCATTAGGTGATGGTAATTTACCCTGAACACTAAAGAATGTAACTAATCCAGTTGCAGCAACTGATCCTATTCCTTGAGATACTATTAGTTTTGATGATGAAATACCAATAGTATAAGATCTTAGACCAAGCTCGGAACTTGTTGTTGACATTCCCGAAACATAAATTTTAGATCCGTTTTGTAAATTTAACGGAGTTGTGTGAACACCAACAAATCTGCGTCTTTCTTCAGAAGGATAAAATTCAATATTTTCTAATTTTGTACTAGTAACTGAAACAGTTCCAATTCCAGGCCCTCTTACTTTTGATACTTTTGCAACAGTCTCAAAATTATCAGCAACTTTTTCTTCAAAAACAACTTTATCATTAACTCGATATAGTGTTCCACCAGTAACAATTCCAACTTTATCTACAGCACCCTCAGAGGCATAAACAATGGATCCTTCTTGAGTCACATACTTATATGACTGACTAACATAATCATATGAACTATCATCTTGTAGTAATTCATATGGTTCTGTATTTCTTACCCAACTAGTTTTATTAAGATTAATTTCATCTTGATTACTTTTTGATAAGAAGTTAAATTCATTTGGTTGAGCCCAGAAGTTTTCACCTATCAAATATGGGAATTTTGGTTTCTTAAAATTGTCAAATGGATCATTAGCATCATCAATTAATGTAGTTTCAAGAGTTGCATAATATGCATATATTCCATTAGGATATTCTGGAGTTATACCATATCTTCCATTATTTTCATCTAAGTAACTTTCATCAGTATTACTATTCCATGTAAAATCGTCTACAAAAAATTCTTGTGGAAAAACACTGGTTGGTGGTCTGTTAGTTTTTAAATCAACAGAATATCCAGAATTAAGTTGAGTTATTGATCCACCAGTACTCTTTTCATACCCATATGGGCCATAAATTGGTAATCCATCATATGCCCAACCAATAATTGGTGAGTGTTGTGTTTTATTTTCTTCAGTTTCGCCATTTAATAAAGTTAAATCTCTAGCACCATATAATGCATTACCATCAGAGTCATTTTGATAAACAATTTTTCTTAAACCTCTTGGTGCATATGCATGAGAAAGTTGCAGTTCACGACTAAGTTGTGTTGGTTTTTCTATGAATGTGTCAGAGTTGTCTATATTAGTAAAGTTTTTTCTAACTTCATTAACTTGCCATGTTTTTAAATTAACGTTAAATATGGCAAACTCACCTGAAGATTCAACATTCAACGAAGTTGTAGACGCACCATATCCAATACCACCCTTAATTATCTTAACATTCCTAATTTGACCATCGACTATCTCTGGAACTAATTCTGCACCAGTTCCAATACCTGTAATTGAAATGCTTGGGGGAGTGTTATATGATTGCCCCCTATTATTAATCGCTACGTCAATAATTTGACCATTAGCAACAACAGGTAAAAGTTCACCACTTACACCAGTGTATAGATCAATTCTAGGTGATCTATTAAAGTTAAGTATTTCAGAAGCACCATAACCAACACCACCATGTGTCAAATGAACTGAGGTAACTTCACCTCTGAAAAGTGGTTGAGGTATACATTGAAAGTTTTTACCTTCAATAGAACTTATACCAACAATACCCTCAACTTTAACAACAAGTGGATCATAGTTAAAACTATGAGTTCCAACACCAATTGATCTAAAGTTTTCATATTGATTTGTTTTAAAATAAAAATCTTTTGCAGTTGTTCCAACACCAACTGTAGATAACTTAAATGTATTTTCATCAACAACATAAACATAGTATTTTTTATCACTTGAAAGACCTTCAACAGCAGTTCCATTAGCGTCTGCGGTATAAGTTACAATCTCACCTGTCTTATAATCATGGTTATTGATTGTAATTCTATCAAGTGCTGTATTAATACCAACTGGTTCACATGTTTTAAGTTTATTCTCATAACCTTCACCAGATTCTATAACATTAATACTACCAACTTGCGATTTACCATTTAAAGATCTAAACTGATGGTTTCCTTCACCAACAGCAGTAAATCCAAGTGTATTAATACCAGCAACTGCTTCATCTAAGTTTCTATGAAGTCTAATTGTTTTTTCTGGATACCAAGTTGTTCCTGCATAACCCACCCATGTTGATATCGTTGTCATACCAGTGGGTGCATTTGTATTAACGTAATATATTGCCCCAGTGCTAAATCCTGCTAATGCTTTTTCAGTGAAAGTGTCATATACTACTCTTTCATAATTTCTAAATTTGTGATATGTTAAAAATCCAACGTTAAAATCATCAGACCCAGTAACTACAATAGTTTGAGATCCTCCACCAGCATTAAACACCACTTGGTGTGGAACTGTAACCATTTTACATTCTGCTACAGCACCAGTTCCATTTCCTCCACTTATGGATACTTTTGGAATATCAACATAATCAAAGCCTGGTTCTTGAACCCTTATTTCTTGTAGACTACCTCTAGTTGCCACATATCCAGTCGCTCCTGCCCCTACACCATCGTTGATTGCTAGTTGAGGTGGATTTATAACATCATACTTTCTTCCACCACCTGTAACGTCTATTGATTTAATATCACCATAGTAACAAAGGTCTTGAGACTTATAACTTAATACTTCAACACCGTTAATTAAAATTCCATTATATCCAATTCTTGTTTTATATTTTTTTCCATCATAAACTGGCATATCAATCTCTCTAAACAATTCTTGAGGTAGAATTTTTTTATTATGAAATTCATATTTTTCAAACGTATTATTTGTAATTTCGGTGGTAACAGTTGCCTCTGATACTTTCTGAAAATTACCATCATATAAATTTGAACGAGATTTTGCTAATCTTATATCAAATTGATTTACTCTTTCTACAAAATATAATCCTTCACTAAAAAGAAAACTATCAATAGTTCCATCAGATTGTTTTTGTGGTGTATAATAAATCGCATCTCCGCTAAAGAAGTTATGATCTTTTGGTAACGTAGCATTTGCTGCATCAGTTGCTATTCCAATGATAGTTTGCCCACCATTAAAAGTTCCTGATAAAGTTATCTTTTGTGTATTTGGATTTAATTTATGATTATCACCATAAGTTGGTAGAGAGTTAGATGCAACTAAGTTTTTAAGTTTAGAAAGTGTGTGAGCGTATCCAACTTCCTCCATATAAACATTTTGAATATTAGCAGTATAATCATTTAAATGTGAGTGATTATCATCAGCACCAGAACCATAATTTACACCACCACCAGATCCATCAGAGTTTGGTTTCGATAAAACTTTTGTTACTGCAGCCACTGCTGTAAGATCACTTATAGCACTTCCTAACATTCTAAATTTCACATTACTCAAAACGTCAGTGACAGCATATGTTCCAGTTAAAGTAGCATTTGCTGTTTGAACTGTTATTGAATCATTTAATCTAATTCTATGAAAATCTTTTGTTGTAACTTCATAAGTTGGGCCTGAAGCATCTTGTAATGTAATTGTATCAATATTATACTTTGGTTGAACATTAAATACCCAGTTATTTGATTTAAAATCAGTTACTTTAGCGATCTTACCTAAAGACTTTAATTTTATTTTTGCACCTTGTCTTTGATAGAAAGTATCAGGTAATTCAACACCACTTAATACACCTGTTATTCTGCAACGTATGCCGTCTGTAGTGACCCCTGCAGTGCTGTTTGCTTGCCCAGAGGCATATACATAGGAATTCTGTCTAATTGATGTAGCATCCTTGATTGTTGTCGTTATACCAGTTGTGCTTATACCTAAAAACTGAGTAACGTTAGATCCTGAATATGTACATATTCCAGTGGTTCCATTCTTATATTTGAATGTAAGTGATCCACTATCAGGAAAGCCTATAGTTGAATCAACATCAATATAAGTTTGTGCTGCTCCAACTTCACCAATATTCTTAGAATTAGCATGAATAGAAAAATTACCGTAAAGTAATTCATCAGAACTTCCTGTTCCAAATGAAGCGTCAATACTAACCTTATAATATGTTTCTGTTAAAAGACCAACTCTAACTCTCTCAACCATTGAAACAGGGCCATACGCTCTGGATATATTTTCTATAGGATCTTGAAAGAGAGTTCTATTCTCAAGATCCATAGGATCCCCTTGTATTGCTTCTACTATGATATCACGAGTCTTTCTATAATTTGCATCTGATGGTGATATTACATAATCAGCAGGTCTGACAATATCTACTTCTTCGTTATATAATGATTTAAATAATAATTTGAATGATTCATCGGTTCCTCTTGAATTATAAAAGTCTTTTGAGTGACGAATGAATTGTGGTTGATTTAATTTTGGGTTTAAATCTTTTTGAAAACCTGGTAAAAATTGCTTTTTAGACTTTTTTAAAAACTCTTGTAAAAATAAAGCACTTAAATTATTAACTTGACCTCCACTTGTTCCAACACCAACTGCATGAGCAGCTGATTTAGATGTTGAGAATACAAATTCTTCTGGATCATCGGGATTACTAAAAGATGTAATACCACTAAATCCACGAATACATCCAGTAAACGCAGTTGTTCCTATTCCAGTGTATGTTATTATCTCATCATCTATCTTTAATAGACCATAACTATCAGGAAATCCAGTTGTATCCTTAACAAATATAGTTTGATCAAACTCACCAACGGCACTTGAGAGAGTTGTAATCCCAACAATGTTGCCAGATTTATTTAATTGTATATAAGAATCTAAATTATTGATTATATCAATCGGGCCACCTTGATATTCTTGCCCTTGATAGTATGCACTTAAAAATTCACCGACTAAAGGGCTATCATCCCTAACATAACTAGGGAGTTGTTCTTTGACAACCTTATTAATTTGAACTCTTTTATCGGTCATGTGTTATCTTACAATCTTTCTGTCTGTATAACTTGATGTAACTGTATATGTTGATCCTGATGGGTCTGCACCTGACGCAATTTCATCAATAATCATCTCTACATTACTAGTATCTAGTTGCAAATAAAGATCCTGTAATCCGATTACGTCATTTGATTCTGGAACAACTGATATTTCCAAAATTTGTTGAGCATCTTTTGTCTTACCTGAGACAATATTAATTGGGTTAAGAGTGATTCTACCAGTATTGTAGTTAACAACACCCACATTAGATCTTTCAATCATAGGAGTTGTTGAACCTGGTGCATCTAATGAGAACAAACCGAGTGTTCCAGTTCTTTTATCTGTGTTTGGAAGGTCATAAAGATAAACTTCATTACCAATATCTAATACTCTAAACGCAGTAGAACGAATATTAAACCCATCCATAGACGAAATATGAAATTGATTACCAAAATCAATAGCATATTCTGCAAATTGATCGATTGCTAGTCTTAAATCTCTTCTCATCTCTACTGTTGTAACGTTAGAAGTAACAGATTCGTGACTTTGATCAATAACTTTTAGGAATTTACTATATTTTAATCTTGCTCCATACTTATTTAACTCTGCAGATGCAGCTAGTTTATTGATATTATTCAAAATTATTGATGAAACCATCAATGCATTAGGTGCAAGACTCGTATTGTAGTAAACTTTACTCTCAGTCTCAAGGTAGAGATACTTGAGATCGAGAATTTCGGGAACAATTCCTGCTACAGAGTATTTTCTAAGGTCTCTTTTAATATTTTCTTTAATTGCATTCGGTACAAAGTCACCAGTTCTTGGTTTTATGCTTATAAACACCTTTCCATACTGTGGAGGAACTAACTCTTCACCACCATAAACTGAAATTGACTCAGTTTCTGGATAAATTTTGTTTGGAATTAGTATTTCATAGTCATTTGAGGTCAAAGCACGGTTTTGAGTGCTATAAATTTGCGGTGCATACTTCTTAACAGAGTCAACACTCTCAATTTCGTCTCCACCACTAGAGGGTGTATTAGCAGTTACAAGTGAAATACCACTAGTTATGGTATTTTCGACTGCATTTCGATTATAAGTGCATTTTCCAGCAAAAGTTAGGTTGCTAATACCGTTAGCTTCTGATCCATTTGATAAAATATACGAAACTTCTACAATATTTCCGTCTGAAAGTTCTTTTCCGAAAATTCCGTCACCAAAAATGATCTCATATTGCTCATCTTCGATCTCTTGGATGTAATAAATGAGCGAATCTTTAGTTATTGAACTCCCTGTAACCGCATCAAACAAACTATCTTGTCTTGTATAACTTGAAAGTAGTGTAGAAGTTGAACTTGGTCTTACATAGACCTCTAAAGTGCTTAAATCGATCCCTGCATTCGATAAAATGAACCTTTGGTTGATATTATTGGTAGAATATGGGAATTTTTGATCAACTACAGTGCCCTCTTTAACATCTAATTCTAAAAATGAGGCAACTCCGTCAATTACGGGTTTTGTAACTTCTTTTGTAAGACCAAAAACGAAAGATTGCCCTCCAAATGCGTTTGAAGCAGCAACTGGGCCTTTTTTTAAGGTAATTGTTGTTGGTGGAGGTGTAATTCCTGGTTCGACAGTGAAATTTATTGTCGCAATTGATGCTTTTTTTGATCTTGGTACATATCCGATGTTTCTAGCAAGTGCAACAACGTTTTCTCTAAGAGTTGCACTATCAATAAAGACCTCATTTGAGATCATATTGGCATTATATGAGGTAATATAGGTATTATATGCTAAAACGTCTAAAATTGTTGACAGGTTTGATCCCTCAAACTCATAATCCGTAAAGTTAGAGTTAGATTGTAGATATTGTTTAAGTGTTTCTTTAATCTGGTCAAAATCCAGACTAGTAAAGTTTAAAAGTGACATTTATCGTGATGGAAGCAAGGCAAAGTCTAATTGTGAGGGTGGTATATCCACACCAATGATTCTATATGTAATTAATACGTCAAATTGATTCTCATCAAAGTTAGGTTCTACTTCTACATCAATTAATTCGACTCTAGGTTCATAATTTGTTAAAGAAGATCTAATTTCATCCCTAATTGATACAGCAGTAATATCATCAACGTTTTCAAACAATATTTCACCCACACTTGATCCAAAATCAGGATCAAACAACTTTTCACCAGGTGTAGTCGATACTATATTACGCACAGCTCTCGCTATTGCGTTTTCATTCTTCAAAGTAATCAAATCGCCACTTAAGGGGTTAAACTTAAATGACATACTAAGATCTTTGAAACTTTTACTAACTCTTTGAGCTGGCATTAGAAGTTTATAGTACTATATTTTATTTATCAGGGTTTCTTAACGATATTCTGAGATAACTTCGTAACTTTCTATTTCATAGTCTAAACCGTCTTCATCTTCTCCACGAAGACGTTCAAATAAGTCACTAGAACTTTCCTTATCGCTCTTTTTAGGAGTTAAAGAATCGTTTGCGATCTCTCTTAGCATTTTTTCTGACATGGGAACCTCCAAGAAGACACAAAAAAGTGCCTAAACGAACATTTGTTCTATTTAGACACTATATCTGTTAGTTTTTAGCCTAACCCATCAATTGCAGTATTTCCAACTCCTACATCACCAAAT
>Ga0181414_1000666_pt1 | contig 10428 bp, 23 predicted proteins | sample 37SPOviralmetaG_FD_130139 | JGI IMG/M metagenome (GOLD analysis project Ga0181414, IMG submission 130139) | Marine viral communities from the oligotrophic San Pedro Time Series (SPOT) site, San Pedro Channel, CA, USA - 37 SPOT_SRF_2012-11-28 | ecosystem: Environmental > Aquatic > Marine > Strait... | reverse complement strand
GGATAATGTCTAGGTAATCAAACTGTACCCCGTCTTATGTGTTGACATTGATTTTCTATAATTTTGTATAGTCACATATACGTATACGGCTAGGGGGGTACTGGCTACCGCCGGGCCTACTAATAAACCGCAGGAAAACCGCAGTATTTTCGCAGGAAGCTTGGCCTTGCTTTGTTTTCCCGGCGGCCTCCCTAGGTTTTGGCTAGGCTTTTTAAGGGCTTTCGGGATTAATCAAGAAAATCGACACAAAAACCACACCGTCCGTCGCTTATGATGAAAATTACCTACCCTATCTATTGTTGGCATGTTTCTTGCTATTTCTTTTCTTTGTTTCTGACCCTTAAAAAAAATTAAAAAAAAGTTCACAAAGTGGGTTGACCTATTATCCAGCCCGTGTGAGAATCTAATCATCGAAACAAAGAGACGCCACGGATCGCCACGGCATCCCAGTCTCAGCGGAACGATACGTAGGTTGAATGGTTAATGACCGGCAAGGCTTACACAGAAGAAAAAAGACAACGACCGAGATAGACTACTAATCATCGAAACAAACCAAAGGAATTGAAGCCATGAACATCATTAAAACAAATAACGAAACCAGCACAGTAACAGTTGAACTTGAATGGTTTGAACTCGATCACTTCATTAAAGAATACGATGAAAATGCTGGTCGTTATTTGCGCGACAACGATTTAGAAAGGGCCATGTTTTGGGCAAAGCGATCCAAGCAATTACGAGAAACCAGAACCGAGCTTGTAGGTAAATAATAGTCTCAATCACAGCCCCTGTATCAATCAGAAATGCGGGGGCTGTAGTGGACACTATCAACGCAACACAAACCAAGGGAGATAGTCATGGATTATCAATATAAAAAATCAAACGGTGAATTTATTCACTGCTACGGTGATATTTGTGAGGATGCGAATTATTTCGTCAGCTGTTATGATGAATATCAGGACGCCGAATTTTATGATATTGATCCGAAACACAACACTTGGAAAAGAGTTTGCGACCATATCATAGCGCAGATGCCTAACTGTGATATACAACAAATAGAAGCCGGTTAAATAAGTCATCTAACATGGGCTGTTGACAATGGTTGGCAGTCCATTCTAGATTATTTGTATTAAATCAGGAGGAGTTATTCCAATGCAACAAGTCCACATCAGTAAGATGACTGGCAAGCTCGACGGGTTCAAAGCTATCAGCACTAACACCGTCACCAACGATTTTTGCATCAAGATGAATAGCCAAGGCGACAGCATTTGCAGAGTGTGCTATTCTCATGGTATGCTCAAAAGCTACCGCAAGAATATGCAACCCGCATTGCAACGTAATAGTGATTTGTTATCTAGTGCGCCGTTACAGCCTGAGCAATTACCGACTATCTTGGATGCGTTCTATCGGTTCGCCGCTCATGGCGAGGTAATCAATCTCACTCATGCCGAAAATCTATGCCGGATCGCGGAGCATAATCCGCACTGTAACTTTGCATGGTGGACCAAGCGCAAGGATATCATCAACAAGCTATTCAAGACGCGGGCCAAGCCAGCCAATCTAATCTTGGTATACAGCAATCCCAAGGTGGACCATATCCAATATGTTATCCCTAAGCACTTCGACAAGGTGTTTAACAATGTGTCTTTCGAGAACCATCAGGATCGCCAGAATTGCACGGGCCAGCAGTGCAAGGATTGCTTAGCTTGCTACAAGTTTGGTGGCACCAATATCATCGTTGAAGCGGTCAAGTTGAATGGCCGTTCAGTTAAGAAGAAAGGGTAAACTAATGACATTAAAAACAAACGCATCAAAGCGACGTTTTATTGATCTTCAAAAGCGAAAGTTCGTACACTACCACGAGTCGCTTTCTGATAGGTATGTAATCTATGTTATGTGTACAGATGAAATGCCCAAAACTTTTGACCAATGGCTAGAGGATTAAACCAATGACGCAATGCGAACTGAAAGAGCATATCCGTAAGCTTGAACGTGATCTGAGGTGCTTGGAAATGGCAGACGATTACTGCTACACTAACGGGAAATACACAGCCTTGAACAATCAAATCATCGAAGCCAGGAAAGGGTTGAACAAATGATAGGCAGTCTGTTAGGATATCTAATCTTTAGCGTTGCGCTGTTAGGAATTGTGATCTATGCTATTGATCAATTGATAGCAATTCATCGGGGAGATTTTTAGAAATGAAAAAGCCAGTGTACAACAAAGAAGCGGTTGACCAAGCAATCAAACGTGATCCGCGCATTAAACCGAAAGAAGCAAAACTTATTCATGCTTTGTTGAAAGGCCGGAGGAAATGAAAAAATTTAGCGCGGAAGATGATCGGCATATTGATATCCAATGCGCTGAGTTATTCCAAATCATTGATGATATCTTGCTTGGTGTTCCGCCAGACGTACAATCCAATGATGATGACAATCTGGATAGCCTGTTGCAATCGCCAGATGTTCAAGACAAATTGAGAGAGGTGAAAGAAAATGCTGAAGAAATTACACGTTAAAATTGATAGGTGGTATACCCGCAAGATCGACAAGCTGCATTTGTGGAAAAGTGTAGAGCGTTCTCAGTTGGATAAGGGTTGGTCGGTTAATATCACCCCGAAGGGAAACTTTGTGCGGTTTGATATGGGGTTAAGGTCTGAATATTATATGCTCTCTTGGAAACATCACACTGGATTAGCTGAGCGTTTGTACAGAATAACTCGGCGTAGCGGTACAGATGACTACATCATTAAACCAGTTAGAAAAACTCGGAGGGCAAGCTGATGCTAGGCTGGATGATATACGTTAATGATAAACCGTTAATGTGGTCAGGTGATTTGCAGATGCTTAAAGATTGTGTCTCCAGGTTGTCTGCTCAATCACAAGGCAATGTGGATATCAAACCTATCACAACGGACCCCATGAAAACCCTTATGCAAGGATGATGAGATGTCAGACAATCCAAACCCTTGGCAAGTTAAATCCTGGCCTAGCCGAAAGAAGCTTGCCAAAATCTTACGTGATAAAGCTATGCGGATGGACGATTGGGACAAGGCCGACAAGGTGCTTGAAGATGCCAGACTTCTTGAGCGCGAGTCAGAGCGCGACGGGGATTTGATTTGTCCATTCTAAAAAATGATGCATATTTTCAATGGGCTAAGGGCTACATAAAAAATATGGCTGATGATAATAAAAAAAGATTGACACCATGTAAGGGCGTATGCGATTATGATTCTACCATAGACAAGTGTAACACTTGTTACCGCAGCTTGGATCAGATTACTGCTTGGCCAAGCTTAACTAAAACACAGCGACGCAACATCATGCGTCAAATTAAAAGGGATAGAACCAATGCGAAACAAAGTGAAACCATTCCAGAACAATGATCTTGTGACTTTGAAGGAAGCAGCAAAGCTTGCTGGTGTATCAAGACATCTTATCCATTCATGGATGAGGCGTAACCATGTTGCCGGTATCCATGTGGGCCAAGGTGGATATCCTTTGTCAACAGGTGTTGGTGGTCGGGTGACTTATCATAACCTAGTGAGCATCAAGGATTGCTTGCGTTTATCTAAGATATATCACGCCAAAAAGAAACCAGAGCGTGCATCTCAGGGCCGTCTATCTCTGGACACTCATACCTTCACCAAGAAATTTCAACCCCGCTTCCGAGTCGTTCATTGACATTCTTATTGATTGCTGGTGGCCTTGCTGTAGGCTTGGTCACTGGCTATCTCATTGGTGTAAAGCGTGGCTACTCCAATGGGTTTGGCAAAGGATTGTTTGCTGGTAAAGATCGGCAGTTAGGGAGGTGGAAAGCAGGATGAAATTAATAGGTTGTATTATATCTTTTCTGTTGCGAGGGATACCAGGGGCAACCACTGATCCCACAAAAGATCCTGATATGGATAACATACTAAAGCTATTCGTTGGTGGTTCTATCGTAGCAATATTAGCAATGGCGATTGCAGAAATCGGAGGTATTAAATAATGATTAAGTTTATTGTGGGTGCATACGAAACCATCATGGACAGTAGCATTAATCCACTCAGTAAAATTCCTGATCATGGGGTAAGACATCTTGCCATGCAGGTGTTGGCTTGGATGTGGTGTATTGTTTTCTCATTCTATGTAGGAAGCATCACTGTCTTTGGTATCAGTGCAATTGCTCATGCTTTGTTGATTGCTGCATTGTTTGTTACGATAGGTACATTTGCAACAGCTAATCATAATCCTACTGTACTGGTCAAAGGATATCATACAATGTCCCGTGCTAGAAAGTATATGTGGGTTGATGGTAAACGATATGACTTACCTGACAATGATCCAGGTGGGGAACATAATTAATATCCGAGCCTTCTCTAATATGCATACCCATAAGGAATAGTAACATGATTAGATCAAAAGCAATGCCAATGCGACATGCGTTTGGTGAGGATGAACGTAAGGCAGTTATGGAGGTGATGGACTATTACAGAAATACTGGTGATGATCCTCCTTATGGGGGTGTGTATGAGGAAGCCTTTGCAGAAGCATTTGAGGATGCTATGGGGGAAGGCCTTGCTACACCTGTAGCTACAGGCACTGGCGCTTGTTACCTAGCCTTGGCTGCTCTTAAAACGTACTATGATCTACCTGATAAAGGCGAGGTTATCCTGTCACCTGTTACTGATAGTGGTCCGTTGTCAGCTATCATTGCGCTAGGGTTTACCCCTGTCATTGCTGATGCTGCACCGGGTAGTTATAATGTAAACCGCCAAAGCATTATTGATTGTGTATCAGATCAAACTGTTGCAGTGTTTCTAGTTCATGCTGCTGGCAATGCAGTAGAGGATGTAAAGCAGATTGCAGAGGATTGCAAGTCATCTAACATTAAGTTGATAGAGGATTGTAGCCAAGCACCGTTTGCTATGGCTCGTGGTATCTCACCTAAATATGTTGGGAGCTTTGGTGATATCGCTGCCTTCTCTACAATGTACCGTAAGAACCTGCATAGTGGTGGCTCTGGTGGCATTGTGTATGTTCCTGATGTACACAACAAGGATCTATTCAATCATGTACTAGCGCACAAGGATAGAGGCAAGCCTACGTGGCGCACTGATATCAATCAGAATGATCCAGGCAATGCCCTGTTTCCTGCACTCAATTGGAATACGGATGAGTTCTCTTGTGCTATTGGTTCGGCTAGTCTTAAACGTATTGAAAAGACAATAGGTGATCGTCAAAAATTTATTGGTCACCTGAAAGAAAAGCTTGACAAATATAGTAAAGTATGTTCTATTGATCCCGCTTCTCATAGTGGTTCATCACCATTCTATCTGCCCATAATCGTTGACACTTCTTTGATAACGGTAAGCAAGACAGAGTTTGCAGAAGAAGTTCAAGGGAGAGAGATAGGTTTGTTAACTCACTATGGTTGCTTAGTATCAGACTGGGAATGGGCTGATCGTTACATAGATTGGAGAGCCAGTCATAAATATTCTGAAGGTAGTGTGCCTTGGGCTAGTCGGACCCCTAATGCTAGGGCCATGCGTGATAGCTCGTTCAACCTATTCTTAAATGAAAACTATACTGAAGAGGAGGCTATTGATATTGCCCTGGCTATTGCTTGGGTTGAGGAAAGGACATTAGATCATGAAAGAATATCTTTCTAAATTAGAGCGCATGGTTTGGCGTGACATTCAAACCAAATACTCTGACAGTGACCGACATTTCTGGGAAGAGTATCACCTATGGAAGTATGGGATCATTACCAAGGTGAATAAATTCTGGAAGGACAAGCTATGATATCAGCATTGTTTATATCCATTGTTGTTGTCATCTGCTTTGGTACTGGTTTAGCAGTAGGCTTATTCTACAAAGCCGAGAACAAAAAGAAAACGGAGGACGACGACGAGGATGTATAGAAATACTAACAACACCATGTACTGTGTGTATGATCTAGCCATAGCACCTATCACTTTTGACTTCATGCATTTTGCTGTGATCTCTGAGATGGCTAGGGCAGCAAACAACTTTGATTACGTTCACTTTGTGTTCACATTAAATGCTGAACGACAATGGCGAATGCATACACCAAAAGACAAAGCGTTATCTGTTGAAGATAAAATGTATCGGCTTAGAAACATTATTCAACCTATCGCTGAAATGATACCATCATATGCAGGTCATTCTATCTACCTTGATAGGATTGAAGCTGCTAAAGAACTGGCTGCATTGATACCGCAGATGATCTTCCCCCCTCAGTATCATGTTAATAATCCATCATCTATGTTTATGCTAGAGCAGGTGATGGATGTCTATCGACAGTGTAAGGATCAAGAACTTGATGTTACACCGGACTGCTTAGTGCCTAGTGAGGTTGGAAAAGATCAAGCATTACAATGGTGTAAGGCCAATGATGTTGATGTAGATAAACTCGTTACAATTACTGTGCGTCAGTGCAGCGTTGAACCTGATCGTAATACTAACATGGAAAGTTGGCGACGGTTTGCTAAGAATATTCAGAAGGATGGATGGCATCCTGTTTTTCTTGTGGACACTGAGCAAGCCATGCTTCATGATGATACTGGTTTGAAGGACATGAAGATCTACTGGCCAGGGCCGATCAACCTTGAGTTGAGAATGGGGTTATATGATCTAGCAGCTTACAATGTAAGTCATAACGGCGGTCCTGCTGCTCTTAATTTCTTCTTACCAGGATCTAAATATTTGCAATTTCTGCCTGTCGATGCTATACCTAAAGTCGTTGAAAGCGAGGGCGAGTCTGGTATGGAGAGGTTGTTAGGTGTAAAGAAAGGTGAGACATATGACTTTGCAGGACAAAGTAAACAATACGTCTGGGAAAAAGCGACAGCCACTAACATCTACCGAGAGTTCAACGAGTTCATCACAAAGTTCCCAGCCTGAGTATGATTGGGACTGGGAAGATGAATGGATGCGGCTACACATGCTTAACAAATTAAAAGGAGGTAAGAAGTAATGGATACAAAAAGGTATCTACTTGATGCATTGGCAGAGCATTACCGAGGACAGATTGCCAAGCATAGAGCAAACTTAACTGTGCTCTTAGAAAAGCACGTTGGCTTGGCTGAGCACCCTGACATCATCGAGACGTTAGATGATCAAGTGGGCAAGCTGGCGGAATATGATGAAAAGTTAGAGATGCTTACTAAACATTTCTACGTTCAGAGGTTTGAAGTATTACCCTCTGATTACCGCTCATAAGCGGTGCGAAGACCGCGCTCCCTTAGCTCAATGGATAGAGCATCAGACTTCTAATCTGAGGGTTGCAAGTTCGAGTCTTGCAGGGAGCGCCACTAAAGGATATAATATGTCGGACGACTATGAAGGCGCAACCGAAGCAGAAGATATTATTTTTTCAACAGCATCCGAAGTTCCAGAACTATGGGAGTGGGATAGCGAACTATCAGAGTTAGATTTATCTGTTGAATTAAACCTATCAGATATATCAATTGTCGAGGATCATATTGATCTAAGAGCGTGGGAAGATTTCAATGAAGCGGACCAAGAAACAGAAAAAGAAATCGAATCCTATCGCCAAGGATCTGATGACGACAAAGTATAAACCCCGTATTGTGCAGGACAAGCGCAGAAAGGAACGTGATGATCAAAGATTTGATCGACGATTTGATCCTGAAGAACGGTGAAACTAAGCGCATGAACTGCCCTGCTTGTGGTGGGATTAATACATTTACTGTAACTAAAAACTCTGGCTCCTTCTTGTGGAACTGCTATAAGGCTTCATGTAATATCAAAGGTGTTACTGGCGCTCCATTCTCTCGTGAAGAGTTTGCTCGTAGGATGGAGCCAGAGAAAAAAGTAGACAGGTTTGATATACCTGATTCGTTTACATTAAACTTTCCTGACCGCATGATCAAGTACATGCAAACTAATAATGTGCTTGACGCCTGGAAAGATAACCGAGTTGAGTTGTATCATGACGTGGTGCAGAACCGTGCTGTGTTTATGATCAAATCCTCTGGTAAAACTATTGATGCTGTAGGTCGGGCGCTTGCTAGAGGTATCAAGTGGCATCGTTATGGCAAGTCTAAACAACCTTTCGTAGTTAAAACAGACATTGATCATGCCATTATAGTTGAAGATGCTGCATCTGCTGCTGCTGTTTCTAAGTATGGGACAGGTATAGCGCTGCTTGGTACTCACCTAACAGACGAAGCACTAGAAGTTATAGCAACTTATCGCTCTGTTGTAGTGGCCTTAGATTATGATGCGATGAACAAAGCTTTGCACTTGACAAAGAGGATCAAACAGTTTACAAATGCGACCATGAAGATACTGAGAGAAGATCCGAAAGTTTATCCGAGAGGTGTGATAGAGTGATTGAACTCATTGTTACCAAGAGGACAGATGAGCGCCTTTTGAAAAGAATGGAAGTTCATTATTCTCAGCCCAAGGGTTTTGTGGGAAGGAACATTTGTTATGCGATACTTTGTGACAATCAGTATTATGGTCACATCGTTGCAGGTAGCGCAACGCTACACCTCCCTGGAAGAAACGATTTCTTTCATATGAGTAAGAAAGGTATCAATAGCGTGATCAACAATATCTTTTTTAACTGCGCTCCAGTGGGATCAAAATATCCGTTAAGAAACTTCACAACCGCTGTGATAAAAAAGTTTATACATCAGTCTGCCCAGGATTGGTATAATAAATACAAAGATACAGTCATTGGGCATGAGACTTTAATACAACCCCCTAGAACGGGAGAGTTGTACAGGAGAGCAGGTTTTTGTAAGGTAGGAGTGACTAAAGGATACACTTGCAAACGAGTTGCAGGAACAGGAACAGACGACTGGTCTGGAAAAAGAGTTTGGGACACTAAAAATTTAGTGCCTAAGATAGTTATGTGTAGGAAGTATGATGAGTGACAATACGAGCAACCTCCTTCTCGGTCTGTTCATGCGCCATGATTTCTGGGAGAGTAACAACCTCCTGATTGGTGAAGATTATTTTGAGGCTGAGAGTAAAAAGATCTACAAGGTTATATCAGACGCGCATAATAAATATAAGCGTGACCTGACATTGCCAGAAGTAGAAGCCCTACTATGGGCCAACAATCCTCTTCTGACCGCATCTCAGAAGTCTATGTACATGAAGCTGCTTGAAACTATCAAGCCAGTGATAGGCGAAGAGATTGCAGAGGAGGTGTTAAGAGCATCCTTCAGAGAGCATATGGGACAGACTGTAGCTCAGATTGGAATGAGTCTAATCGACGGTCAAGAAGTAGATCTATCTACACTGCGTGACCTGGTGGATAAGTATGAAGGTGGCTTTATTCCTGATCGTGAGCTAGAGGTGTTGTCCTCTGAGTTTGAAGACATTATGGATTATAACAACGACAAGCTACCGTGGACGTTTAATATAGCCAGCCTTGGCAACATGGTTCCTGGCGTTGGTCCTGGTAACTTTGGTATTGTGTTTGCGCTGGTCGAGTCTGGTAAGTCTGCCTTTGGTATCTCCCTATGCTTTGGTCCTCATGGTTTCGCAGAACAAGGTGCTAAGGTTTTATATATTGCCAATGAAGAACCAGCAGAAGCAACTAGGTTTAGGGCTGTCATGAGTCACACTGGTTTTGATGAACAGCGTCTACTGACCAACAAACATGCTGCCGCTGATATGTGGCGTAGGATTAAAGACAAGGTAATGTTTCATGAGACAACAGAGATCAGGCAGCTAGAAGCTTTGGTTAAGAAGTATCGGCCTGACATTGTTGTGATTGATCAGATGGACAAGCTTAACATCAACGGACAGTTTGCGCGGGATGATCTAAAGTTATCGGAGATCTATCGTCGTGGCCGTGAGATAGCTAAGAAGAATGAATGCTCTGTTATTGCTGTTACACAAGCTGATGCTAGTGCTGATGGTAGAACCAGTCTAAGGTTCACACAGATGTCTGGTAGTAAGATCGGCAAGCCAGCAGAGGCTGACTACATCATTGGTTTAGGTAAAGAAGCAACTGACAATGGACAGGATAACTTCTTACGCTACCTAACCGTGTCTAAGAATAAGGTAGGAGGCAGACATGGAAGATGCATCGTCAAGATTGCACCTGAAATTTCTAGGTATCACGATTAAAAAAAGCTTGACAAATCCAGAAAGCTATGATATTAGGTTCGATACCGTTTGGGAGATAATCTATTTATATATTATATTATATATTAATATATATATGTATAAGGAAATAGTATACTAATGATAGCACCTGTGTTTAAAGATATATGGACTGATAAACAATACTGTAACGAAGACTTTAAACGTGACGGTTATGTTAAAGTTCCTGTGCATGGTGGTAATCCACATTGTCATCAAGGCTTGCATCAGATCATGGAAGATGTTGTACGCATAATTTGTGATCATCTTGATTTAAGTGAGCCTAAAGATTATGAG
>Ga0181414_1000658_pt1 | contig 10493 bp, 10 predicted proteins | sample 37SPOviralmetaG_FD_130139 | JGI IMG/M metagenome (GOLD analysis project Ga0181414, IMG submission 130139) | Marine viral communities from the oligotrophic San Pedro Time Series (SPOT) site, San Pedro Channel, CA, USA - 37 SPOT_SRF_2012-11-28 | ecosystem: Environmental > Aquatic > Marine > Strait... | reverse complement strand
TCTAAAATCAAAACACCATCTGGTCCAAGAGTACAAATCAATTGCTTAACATTGGGAAATAATTTTTGAAATTGTTCAATCGCTTCGCTTGTTATCTTTGTTTTAATAAGCGCGTTTAATTCATCCTCATTACAGAATACAAAATCAATATCACTTTTAATAAAATCTATAAAGCTCTCTCTATGCATGTCAACGCAAAATACATCAGATAAGCTAATAGCATTCAAGCCTCCCGATTCTTTATTTAATTTTGATGCATGAATAAAAGCTTCTTTACTTGAGGGTTTGTCCCACAAATACCCTTCCATATAGAGTATTTTTGCATCTGAAATTGAACTTTCATTTAAATCTTCAACTGAAAGGTGCTCACCAGCACCTAGATAAGTATTCATTGTTCGCTCTCCATCAGGTGTAATAAAAATTGCACATAGTCCAGTTTGTTTATCTTCAGTCTCATAAACAGTAAAATCCTTTAATCCAGAATCTTTAAGACTTGTTTGAAACTGCTTACCTAAATCATCATTTGAAATTTTCCCAATAAATCCAACGTCTCCGCCTAGTTGAGAGATCCAGTAAGCTGTATTTGCTGCAGAACCGCCAGCTTCGTATATTGGATTTTTCATATTTTGTAGAAGAAAATTTGAACGTTCTTTGTCTACAAGAGTCATTCTTGCTTTGTTTAAATTCAACTCATCGATTTTAGACTCTTCAATTCGAATTAGAGAGTCTACAAGTGCATTCCCAATACAAATTATCACAAATAAATTTTAGATGATTTGTCCAGAATTGCCGTCTAAATCATAAATTTTATCAGAAAAATTTTTAAGCTGTTTCATCCCTCCTGATAAATTATATGATTCAATATTTTTGGAAATCATAAAACTGGTTACCCGTCCAGACCTAGCACCGGAACGGCATACAAAAATATACTTTTCGTTATTATTAAAATTGTCAACTTTCTCAATAATTTCTCCCATTGGTAAGTGGGTAGCATTTTTATGATGACCAGCATCCCATTCATCCCGCTCTCTAACATCAATTAGAAGATAACCCTCTTTAAGTAAATCTTCAAGAGTTTCTGGTTCTACAGAAGGTATATTGTTAATATCTAATACCACTTTGACGTTGCCTTAATCTTCTTACTCTTTCACTTGTTGGTGGGTGGGTAGAGAACAATTTACTAAAACTGTTTCCAGAAAATGCTTTAAGTGGGTCCGAAATAAATAATTGGCTAACAGCTGGATTAACATTCATTGGAACTTTTGCATACCTTTCAATTTTTTCAAGGGCAGATGCTAAAGCTAGAGGGTTGCCTGAAATCTCGGCACCAGTTTTGTCAGCACCAAATTCCCTTGTTCTAGAAATTGCCATCCTGATAATTATTGAAGCTATTGGTGCTGCAATCATTGCAATAACTATAATTGCTGGATGTGTGTTTCTATTTCTATTACCACCACCCCAAAATACCATTCTGGACATAAAAGAAATAGCAGCAGCCAACATTGCCGCAATACTTGAAACTAAAATATCTCTATTTTTTATATGAGATAATTCATGAGCAAGAACTCCTTCTAATTCTTCTCTGCTTAAAAGTTTTAAGATGCCAGTTGTTACTGCCACTTTAGCGTTTTTTGGGTTTCTCCCAGTTGCGAATGCATTTGGTTGGTCACTGTTAATTACATATAACTCAGGCATTGGCATTTTTTCTTTTTGTATAAGATGAGATATTATTTGAGTAACTTCTTTATATTCTCCATCTTTTATTGGTTGAGCTTTAGTTGATTTAATAGCTAAACTGCCAGAAAAAAAGTATATAAAAAAATTAAAAATTACAGCAAAAAAAAGTGCTGAGATTAAATCAAAGCCTAAAGCAGTTGCAGAAAATAAGACAACCAAAGTCATTATTGTTAGTAATAATGTAGTTTTTACAAAGTTCATAACTTTATTATAAATTTGTAATAATTATATTTTTTTTGCTTCCACACAATAGAAACCACCGAGTCCATTTGAATCAATAAGGGCCTTAAGTCCGGATAATTGACTATTTATTTTCAAATTTTCCATACCTTCGGATAATAAAAGCTTATTTTGTAAATTATCAAAATACTCATTGAATCCATTACTGATTAAAAAGTCTCTTTGTAAAAATAAGCTTGATTCATAGCCAAGGGTTTTTAGTTTTCTTATCACTGATGAAAAATTTATATCATAGGTGATATCTACATATCCAGGTTCCAAAATTGGATCTACAGAAAGGTGGTGGTCTTTATAAGTTCTAATTAGAGACCTGTACTTCCTTTCCCCTCTATCCTTTTGCTCAAAACCGTAGTCGAAAAAAAGAATATTTTTTGGGCTTAATTTATTAATTACATTTTCTAAAAATATATCAATATTTGTTTGAATTTCTATGTCTACATTCTCATCACCCTTTATCTGATTTACTTCGATCCAATCAAGAGTCTCTTTCCTTGCCTCTACAAAATCATATGATAAGCCACCATTTTCTAAGGTGACAATTTTTTCGAGCCATTTATTATCTTTATATATCGCGACTGAACAAGGGATGTTGTCTAAAACTTCATTTCCAAAAACCAAATCACTATTTCTAAAAGTAAGATTTTCTAAGCTTTCAAAATTTTTAATATTTTTTTTACTCAACTCCCCTCTGGCAGTCGAAGATATTTCTACAGCAAATTTATTTTCACTATCAATTTGCTCAATAAGTGATCCAGTTCCCGAGCCAAATTCAGTAATATTTAAATCTAAATTGTTTTTTTGAATCCATTTATTTAGTATTTTGCCAAAATATTCAGAAACTTCAGGAGACGTTAGAAAATCTCCACCTTTTTGTGATCTAACTTTTTCATTATTAAAAAAACCATATTTTGAATAAAGGGCTTCGTGCATGTAATCATCAAAAAATATTTTGTTACTTTTATATTTTTTTTGAAGATAGTTATTGAATTGAATTAATTCCAAGTTTTAATTACCAAAAAATATAGAAGAAACATCTCCAAGATAGCTAAATATACCTGGAAAAACTCCTGCGATAAAAGTTATAAGAACAGTAAATGCGCCAACTACTTTTAAAGGGTTTTGAAATTCAAAAGTTTTTTCTTGTTCAGGATTTTTTAATTCATCCATCCAAATTACCTTTGATATTCTTGCATAATAAACAAGTGCAATAACAGCATTTATGGCTCCAATAATAGCTAGAGAAATACCTATTATTTCTCCAGTACTCAAAAGGCTTCTAAAGACCACAAACTTCGCAAACCAACCTCCAAGCGGAGGAATTCCAGCTAACGAAAAGAAAAAAATTGTTGTCAATACGCCAGCTAGCGGTGAGTGTTTTGCAACTCCTCCCCAGTCGTAAAAATTATCCGATCCGGCAAAATTACTAAATAAATGTATAGACAAAAATGCCCCTAAGTTCATAAATGCATAAATGATTAAATACGTAACACTTGCATATATACCATCTTGGTAATTTCCAGTTATTCCAGATACAGCAAGTGGTGCAATGATAAATCCAGCTTGCGATATTGAAGAATAAGCAAGCAGCCTAACCGGGTTGGATTGCTGGAGAGCGACTAAGTTGCCTAAAGTCATAGTTGCACCTGAAATAATTGCTAAAATTACTCCCCAACTTTCTCCAGATGATGCAAAAACTTTTGTTAATAAAACTATTAAAGCTACAAAGCCTGTCGCTTTTGAGCTAACAGATAGATAAGCTGTTATCGGTAAGGGAGCTCCCTCATAAGTATCCGGTGCCCATGAATGAAATGGAACAACAGAAATCTTAAAACCTATTCCTGAAATAACTAAGATTGAACTTAACAACAAGACAGGCGAATCGCCTAAACCATTGGCTACCAAGTATGTTGAAATATCAGTAAATACTAATTGTCCTGTAAGGCCATAAAGCAGAGAGAAGCCGTATAGTATCAGCGAAGCAGAGAGTACTCCTAGGAGGAAAAACTTAATTGCTCCTTCATTAGATTTTCTATCGCCCTTTTTCCATCCAGACAATAAAAACATGGGTGTGGATGCCAACTCAATTCCAATAAAAATTGTAAGGAGATCTCTTGATGAACTTACAATTAAAGCACCTAGTAGTGAACTTAAAAGTAGGTAATAATACTCCCCCTGGTAGTACTTATCACTTTCAATAAAATTTATAGATAGTAGAAATGTTAAATAAGTTATAAGTATGAATAAACCCTTAAGGATTATAGAAAATTTATCAACAACATAACTATTTTCAAATGCGTATAAAGGGCCAGAATAGCTCGCCCATTGAATTACTAAGGGAGCTAAAGAAGCTAATGTTCCAAAAAGAGCAAATGCTGCGACATAATATTTTGACTTTCTAGGGAGGATTAAATCTAATATCAAAGTTCCAACAATAGTAAATATAACAATTAATTCAGTTGATATTGCAAAGTAGTTTATAGTAATTTTTATCCTCCAAATGCTTTAGTAAGAAGGCTTACAACAGCATCATTGGTTGCTCCAAAAATTAGCTTTGGAAACACTCCAATGAGAATTGTCAATATTACTAATGGAATCCATGCAGCTAATTCATAACCATCTGCATCATGAAGTTCCATTTCGTTCCACTCTTCAGAAGGCTCTCCAAGATTAACTCTTTGTAACATCCATAATAAATAGCCTGCTGTTAGGACAGTTCCAATTGCCCCAGCTACCATTGAACCACGAAAAATAGTAACATTTAATCCGTCTAGAGGATTGAAAGCACCTAAAAGAGCCATAAATTCTCCCCAGAATCCTGCTAATCCTGGAAGACCAAGAGAAGCCATTGCAGTAAAGCCTAATAATGCACCGGTCTTAGGAAGTAACTTCATATTTCCTCCTAAACGACCGATGTCTCTAGTGTGGTAGGTATGCGCCATCGAACCTGATAGGAAAAATAATAAACCAGTAATTATTCCGTGTGCAACCATTCCAATCATTGCTGCATTAATTCCAATAGGTGTCAAAGATGCAATTCCTAACATTACAAAACCCATGTGTCCTACTGATGAAAATGCAATTAGACGCTTGAGGTCAGTTTGAGCAAGGCAAGCAAGAGAACCATAAATAATACCAATAGCTGAAAGTATTGCAATTGCAGGTGCCCAAGCTCTGGCCTGTTCAGGAAGAATTGGTATTGCGATTCTTACAAAACCATAAGATCCTAATTTTAAGAGAATTGCTGCTAGTAACACTGACCCAACTGTTGGAGCTGCTGTATGAGCATCAGGAAGCCATGTATGAAGAGGCCACATTGGAACTTTAACTGCAAAACCTAAGAATAAAACAGCAAAAACGAGCGTAGCAAATGTACCAGTAAATGCTCCACTAGTGCCCAGCTCTATTAATTCAGGAATACTAAATGTTTTGTTTCCCCTGTAATACAAACCAAGAAATCCCAATAACATAAATGCTGATCCAAAAAGAGTAAAAACAAAAAACTTTATACTCGCATAGAGCCTTGTCTCAATTTGATTCTTAAATCCAGCTACAGATCTTACTGTTTTATCTCCCCAGATTCCGATCATGAAATACATTGGCAAAAGAACAATTTCAAAAAACACAAAGAACAAAATTAAATCTAAAGCTACAAAAGTACCATTCATTCCAGTTTCTAAAACAAGTATTAAAGCTAGAAACCCTTTAGGACTTTTTGGCTCAGGTAAATGTTCAATTGAATAAATGATTGCAAGAACACTAATAAATGTTGATAAAATTAATAATGGAAGCGAAATACCATCAATTCCTATTTCATAATTAGCATTTATGCTTTTAATCCAAGTGATTTTATTTCCTAGTTGTAGTTTGTCAGCATTTGAAAAATCAAATTGAGGAAGAAGCAAAGCACTTAAAATAAAAGTAACGATTGAAGAAATTAAAGCAAATCCTTTTATAAGAAGCTCTTGGCTTTTAGGTATAGCGGTTATAACTAATGCACTGATTAATGGCAGGAAGACAACTGCTGTCAATCCTGTGCCGTTTGATAATAATTCCACTTTTCCTCCTATATAATAAATAAAATTAATAAACTAATTGTCACAACGCCACCTAAAAACAACATTAAATATTGCTGTGTCCTGCCAGTCTGTAATAGTTTAACTTTTCCTCCGAAATTATCAGTTCCTGAGGATGACATATTTAAGATTTTGTCAATTCCATTTTGATCAATATTGTTATAAATTATTCCACCAAGAAATGAAGCTAATTGACCAAAACTATTTACAAATCTATCAATGACGTTTGTATTAAAAACATCAACTGCTTTGGCAATATTTAATTTAATTGGATCAATAATAAATTTGAAATAAAAATCATCTATGTAATATTTATTTTCTAGAACAGTCCAAATTGGCTCAACCTTTATCTTCTCGTCACCTGTTTCTGCGGTGCCTTGCAGTTGATACAAATAATACCCAAGGGCAATGCCAATCAAACCCGCTGCTAAGCCCAAGCCTAGGGCATATAAATCAAAACTTTCTGGGTGATATTCGATAATAGGAGTTTTTCGAGTAGTTACCCAATCAGTAAAGCCTGTATAAACACCCGGGATGTTAACCCATCCTGAGCCAGCAGCAAATACTGCTAAAACTACTAAAGGTGTCGTCATCATTGTGTGTGACTCGTGTGGATGTCCATGCCCTCTGTATTCTCCAAGAAATGTCAAAGATACTGCTCTTGTCATGTAGAAAGCAGTAATGAATGCACCGAGTACTGCAATAAAGAAAAATGTTGTTTCACCTTCGTGGTTAAAAGAGGCAAGAATTTCATCTTTTGAAAAGAATCCTGCAAAAGGCGGGAGTCCTGCAAGAGCAACTGTTCCAATGATAAATGTCGTGAAAGTTTTTGGCATAACTTTTCTTAGACCACCCATTTCTAACATACTGTTGCTGTGGACTGCATGAATTACAGAACCTGCACCTAGAAATAGGAGTGCTTTAAAGAAAGCATGTGTCCATAAATGGAATAATGCTGCTGTATATGCTCCTGATCCAATTGCAGCTACCATGTAACCAAGTTGACTAACAGTAGAGTACGCAAGAACTTTCTTAAGATCGTCTTGGACTACAGCAATAAGTCCTGCTGTAAGAAGAGTTATAACTCCAAACAACATTACAACGTCTAATGCTTCATTAGCAATTCCTTGGTAAAAAGGAAACATTCTAGCTAGTAGGTAAACACCAGCTGTGACCATTGTTGCAGCGTGCATTAATGCAGATACAGGGGTTGGCCCTGCCATCGCATCTGGAAGCCAAACATGTAAAGGAAATTGAGCACTTTTACCCATTGCCCCAATGAAAAGTAATATTCCAGCTACAAATGCTACTTCTTTAATAGCTGGGTAGTCATGAGTGGCTTGATATAAAATTTCAGATATTCTCAAAGTACCTGTATTCAAAGCAAGAATTATTATTCCAATCATCAAGCCTACATCAGCAATCTTGTTTGTTATAAAAGCTTTCATAGCTGCAGATGAATTGTCTTTAATTTCCCAATAATGACCAATAAGTAAATAGGAACAAACCCCTACTAACTCCCAGCCAATTAAAATCTGAATTAATGTTGGTGAAGATACTAGTACAAGCATGCTCCCTGCGAACAAAGTTAAAGATGTAAAGAAGAAAGTATATCTAATTTCACCTTCCATATAATTCGTAGCATATATAAATACAAGCAGTGCAACCAAGCCGACAACAAAGTACATCATTATGGAAAGTCCATCTACCACCCATCCAAATTCAATATCAAATTGACCAATGCTTCCTACATTTATAAAAAACTCGCTTGCAATACCCTCTGTTATGTGCAAAAACATCAAAGCAACACTGTAAACAAAAATAATTCCAATAGTACCAAGAGCTACTTCAGCTCCTTTCATGGGAAGGCTTTTTCCAATAAAAGTAATTATTAAAGCAGCAATAAATGGAAGAACAACAAGCACCCAGGCAAACTCAGCAAGAACCCCACCATCTGTGTAGACAACTTTTCCCTCAGCGAACAAGTTCGTAATTCTATTTACCATTTCATTAAATCAAATTCGTTTATGTTTGCTGTCTGTCTATTTCTAAACAACATAAGGACAATTGCAAGACCAATTCCAACTTCTGCTGCTGCAATCGTAATAATAAAGATTGTAAATATTTGCCCTTGCATCATTGTGTCGGCAAGCATCGTGTCAAACATGATAAAATTTATATTTACTGAATTTAATATAAGCTCAATTGAAAGCAACACCATAACAGCATTTCTTCTAACTAATATTCCATAAATGCCGAGAGAAAATAAAGCAGCAGCGACAACAAGCACTGGTTGTACAATCATACCTGGTCCTCGTCAATCAAAGCCACATCTTTTCTTGCTAGTGTTATGCCTCCAATCAAAGCAGCAAGCAAAACAAAGGACACTAGTTCAAATGGGAAAACAAATCTACTAAGTAATATTTCACCTAAAAGTTCTGTTGATGAACCAGAATTTATAATTACCTCTCCCTCAAAACCATTTATTAAAATATATGAAAATAAAAAGAAAATTGATCCCGATATAGCTGCACCTAATTTTTTGTTCTTATCATTATCAAGTTCAGCATTTTTTCCAAGCGGAGCACGAGTAATCATAATTCCAAATAAAAAGAGGACTATAACAGCCCCTATATACACTAAGACCAACACCAATGCTACAAACTCTGCTGATAATATTAAAAACAACACTGCAGTTAAGGCAAGGGTGAAAACAAGTGAAATTGCAGCATGAATAACATTTGAAGTTGCAACAACTCTAATTGCTGTTGCAAGTAGGCCGAGAAGTATGAAATAAGTTACAATTTCAAAAATTTCCATTTTTAGCTTTCTAGACCTTCAGTCTCTGGAACAGTTTTCAACCAATCATCTAGGCGCTCTTTATCGTGCAACATATCGCCCATATTAAATTCTGAATACTCATATTCAGGTGACCAAAATAAAGCGTCAAAAGGACAAACTTCAACGCAGATTCCGCAATACATACATAAGGCATAATCAATGTCAAATCTGTCTAATACAGCTCTACTTCTTTGCCTACCCCCTGGTTTTGATGGAGGTTGTAATTCTTTATGACCTTCAATATAAATACACCAATCTGGGCATTGACGTGCACATAGCATACAACTGGTGCATGCTTCTTGATCCAAAGCAATGACACCCCTTGCTCTCGGTGCAACTTTTTCTTTTTCAAATGGATAGTTCACATTTGGTTTTGAATGGAATGGAGATAAAGTTTTTAACATGTTAACGATAACGATTTTTATTCCGATTAAAAATCCAGGCACTTTTGGTTTAAATGTTTTCATTAGAACGCAACCTTCATAACTGCAGTTACAAGAATATTAACTAAAGATGCCGGAATAAGTACCTTCCAGGCAAGATTTTGCAGTTGATCTTCTCGGAATCTTGGTTGAGACCATCTTATTGCAACTAGGATAAAACCTAAAATAGCTGTTTTTGTTAAAAGAACTAATGGTCCATAGAAATTTACCCATTCCGTTGGCAGGAGTGGTACATGGTAACCACCAAGAAACAATGTTGATGCTATTGCACATAAAATAAACATATTCATGTATTCAGAAATATAGAATATTAGGAACCTAATGCCAGAGTATTCTGTCATAAAACCCATAGTTAATTCTGATTCACCAATTGGCATATCAAAAGGAACTCTCATCATTTCAGCTGTTGCTGCAACCATAAAAATTAAAAAGCCGACTATCTGCCCACCAACAACAAAAGGTACTCCCCATTCAATTTGTTTTTCTACTATTCCAACTAGTGACATAGTTTCAGCTTGAATAACAACTCCAACAACAGCAAGTATTAATGGAAGTTCATATGCTATAAGCTGTCCTGCCGCTCTCAAACCGCCCATTAAGGAATATTTGTTTGCTGATGACCATCCAGCAGTTAACACACCAATAGTTCCCAAAGAGCTGATCGCCAGCGCAAAGAAAACACCCAATTCTAAATCTGCAACAACTAATGTAGGGCTCATTGGAACTACTGCAAAGAGTGCAACACATGAAACCATAACGTAAGCGGGTGCCCATTTAAAAACTGGTCTATCAACTTCTGTTGGTATTATGTCTTCTTTTTGAACAAATTTAAGTATTTCAGCCAAAGGAAATATGAAACCTCTAAGTCCTACATGTAAAGGGCCCGGTCTTCGCTGCATCCATGATGCACCTTTTACGTCCATAATTGTAAAAATAATTGCACCATTCAATGCAACTGCAGCAAGCAATCCTACCTTAATTAAGACTTCTGTCATCTATCTACATCTCCCAGTACAAAATCTAAGCTACCCATAATAGCAATTAAGTCTGGTAGCAAAGCTCCTTCAAGCATATTGGGTAAAATAGAAATGTTACTAAATGAAGCTGTTCGAACTTTGAGCCTATATGGGCCCAGCCCACCGTCTGATACTATGTAATA
>Ga0181414_1000655_pt1 | contig 10507 bp, 18 predicted proteins | sample 37SPOviralmetaG_FD_130139 | JGI IMG/M metagenome (GOLD analysis project Ga0181414, IMG submission 130139) | Marine viral communities from the oligotrophic San Pedro Time Series (SPOT) site, San Pedro Channel, CA, USA - 37 SPOT_SRF_2012-11-28 | ecosystem: Environmental > Aquatic > Marine > Strait... | reverse complement strand
TATTTTAATCCTTCTTGCCTCTTATAGACTTGCACATGATTTTTATTCTCTAGTTAGAAACACTGGATTTGTCTTATCTACAGTGCTTATGTGGGTTGCCATAACAGCACCAGGCGCATCTGGAATTATTTTATTCATAACAAGTGCATTGATTGGCATTGTAATTCTTGAAATAACACGTTATTATAATAACAAGGTAGAAACAAATGAGTGATAAAGTTTATTATGACGAGAGCTGCTACGTCTGCTCTCTAGAGATCAACGCTATTCGTAAAAGAGGGGAAGCTTGTGGTATTGAGTTTGTCGATCTGACAAAAGGTTCATACCCCGAAGAATACATGAAAGAAATGGCTGGAGAATTTGGTGGGAATGAGACTACCGGTATTGAGACATTTCGGCTTATGTATGAGAAGATGGGTTTTAAGAGGACAGTTGCGTTTAGTCGGTTGCCCGTTATAAAGCAGATCTTCAACGTAGGTTACAAGATATTTGCGCATGGAATTAGACCGTGCTTGCCAAAGAAAAGGAGTTAACGCAATGGCAATAGAAAATAAGAACAGGACAGCTGAAGAAGACGCGTCGATAAACGTGGCAGAAGAAAGCCGTGAAACAACATGGAAATCGAAAAGTTACATGGGGTCTATCTTCGTAGGTGATTTTGACATAGACATTCCACATCGCCGCGGTTGTGGTTTTCCAGAGCAAGATCCAGCTGATAAAGCGACCGGCGACAGTATTTTGGCCAACATCAAGAAGTGGGCTGATGAATATCTCGACGGCGAACAAATCGATCGTGATGAGTCAATTCCAGGCCACGTTTGGGCAGGTTTAAAAGACCTGAACCTCTTTGCAATCAAGATCCCAAAGCAGTACGGCGGACTCGGTATGTCACAAACAAACTACATGAGGATCCTGAGCCTCATCTCTCGATATTGCGGTTCTGTTGCGGCAACACTGAGCGCCCACCAATCGATCGGTGTCCCTCAGCCTATCAAACTGGCTGGTACTCAAGCCCAAAAGGACAAGTGGTTGCCGAAATTTGCCGAAGGTTGGATCTCAGCTTTTGCGTTGACTGAACCTAACGTGGGTTCCGACCCAGCCAACATGGCGACAGAAGCTTACTTAGATGGAGATGAGTGGGTCATCAATGGTGAGAAGCTGTGGTGCACGAACGGTGTTGTTGCAGATGTCATTGTAGTGATGGCGAAGAGTGGTACAAGGGTCACGTCTTCCGGTAAAGAGATTAACGAGATATCTGCTTTTATCGTAGAGACAGATACTCCCGGCGTCGAAATAATCCACCGATGTAAATTTATGGGTATACGAGCGGTGGAGAATGGATTGCTTCGATTTACAAACTGCAGAGTTCCAGCAGAGAATTTAATCGGCGGACAAGGCAACGGCTTGAAGCTGGCGTTGTCTACCCTAAATGATGGACGATTATCTATTCCCGCCATCGCGGCAGACAACATTCAATATGTTTCAGAATTCAGTGCCAGATGGGGAAAGACTAGAGAACAATGGGGTAGGAACATTGGTGCTCACGAACCAGGCTCAGAGAAGATTGCTCAAATCCAATCAGCTGGTTATGCCATGGCAGCGTTTTCTGACTATTGTGCTTACCTTTCAGACGAGGGGAAGCAGGATATGCGGATGGAAGCTGCCGCGGCAAAAATGTTCAATACGGAACTTTTGTGGGATACGATGGATACTGCCCTGCAATTACGCGGTGGACGTGGTTACGAGACGTCAGAGTCTCTTCGGGCTCGAGGCGAGTTCGACATTCCGATAGAAAGAATGCTAAGAGATTCACGAATCAATCGGATCGTAGAAGGTACAACAGACATTATGCATCTCTTTCTTGCAAGAGAAGCTTTAGACTGGCACCTTTCAAACGCTGGGGCATTATTTGGCAGAGCTAGTGCCTGGACGAAAATTAAGACTGTCGCTAAGTGTGCCTGGATTTACTCTGGTTGGATACCAAAACTGCTAGTCCCAAGCATCTTCCGGAGGTTCAGGTCTTTCCACTCAACTCTTAGACCCTACCTGAGGTCTTTGGATTCTCGATCGAGAAAACTTGCGCGAACGTTATTCACTCAAATGATATTACAAGGCCCTAAGTTGGAGATGAAGCAGCTCACACTTGCTCGTCTAGTTGATGTCGGTACCGAGATAGCAGTTTGTGGCTTAGTACTGTCGAGAGTTGACACTGAAATAAAGGCAGGCAGTTATGACAACTTACTAACAGCAAGGTATTGGGCCAAAACTCGCTTAGCACACATCGATCAACTTTTCAGAGCAGTGTGGAGAAACAACGACGCAGATGCAAAAATATTAGCAGCTGAGCAGATGCTCAGAGCAGAGCACCTTCCAAAGGTCGATACCTCACACCTCAAAATGATAGAAACTGATGTTGGAAGAGATATCACTAATGGAAAAAAGCGCAAAGGGGTAAGTTAACATGATAGATTGGTACACACAAATTCTACCTTTAGTTTTAGGTCCGCCTATTATTATCGGCGCATTCATACTCTGGCATGTTGTGCCGGCTTGGTTTAGTTCTTTAGAAGACGACAAGAATGCAAGTAGGTAGTTTAGTAAAGTACGGTGATTGGTACACAGGGAGCCTCTGCACTGGAATTGTATTAAAGGCACTCCTCGGATATGCACATGTAGAGGCTTTAGCTGTTGGTTTCGTTTTGGTACTGTGGGAAAATACATCATTAGAATGGGAAGAAATTTCAGAGTTAGAGGTAATACAATGATTAGTTTGATTTTTATTTTGCTAACCGGTTGTTTTGCTCAAAAGCATCGTTTAATTTATTTAGGCGCAGTTGACACTGTTGATAGAAAAATATGTAATGTGCAATTAGACGATGGGAAAATTGTTGCTGTTGAGTCTGAATTGTGCACAAAACTTAAAGAGGGCGACGAGCTTAGAGTAGTTAGACATGCAAGTAGGTAGATTAGTTATACTTTGGGCAGGCGGTCGGGAACATGATAATGTAGGACTGGTAACTCAAATTGACCATGATAATCAAATAGCTACAGTTCTATCACGAGGAAAATTAGAAAGATGGAATGTAGCAAAATTATTACTAATGAACTATAGGGAGCTTTAGAATGGCAAAAAAGAAAATGCAGTGGGAAGTTAGAAAACTAGACAACGGGCGTTGGGGTGTGTTTCTCAAACAAGAGTTTTGCAGAACAGATGAACCAGTTTGTTACGCAACCAGCGCGACCAAGGAGTCAGCACAGAAGTCTGTTGACCGACTTAACAACCCGCTACACGAGGAAAAATTATGAGAGTAATTAAAATAAACAGCACCCTCACAGGTGTGCCTGATTATTACGATCTATACCTCAGGTGGCTTAATCGTTATTACAAGGACGGCGACAACAAGTCAAAAGTTCTGGCCTATCATTACGCTAGGGTCGCAGAAGAAATGGGTCAAGTAGAAATTGATGAGGATATAACTTTGGATATGTAGTCACATGAGAGAGGTCGACAGTGTGTATCAAAAACTAAAGATAGGAAATCTGGTCAGGCTTCGTGTTTGGGACAATCCTAGCGAATCTAGTATTATATACGGTATCGTAACGAAAGTTGAAAAAGGCTCGTGGGATTATAGCGATAATTATTATGTCATCACTAGCGCAGGTGTCAGCCTCTATAGCTGGGATGAAATTGATGAATTAATTTGTGAGTAGTTGGAAAATGAGTGACTTGATAAACACAAAAATAAAATCCGGCAAATGGAAATACGGCGAGACAGTTGGGACTGTCATAAAAGAAACACGTGACGGTTACGTTGTTGTAATATGGGAGAATGTAAATGGCGACTGGCATTATACACCTGAGCAGTTTAAAAGATTTGAAAAAATTACCAGTGCATCAAGTGAAGGGAGCAAGGAGACAACTCCTGTGGTTGAAAAGACACTTCCCAAAAGCTAGCTTAGTTGTCTGCCGGAAGCCAGCTTTTTCAAAGCTTGATCGGTCTAGACACACTTCATACGGTATCGTCACAGGCTATGTGTACTATACACTGAGCGGCACTGTTTACTTATTAATTCTCACCAAAAACACGATAGTTAGTAGCACTGTAAGCCTTACAACAAATCTACAAAAGCCATACTCAAAAATATAGAATCTAAAAACGATTAATCAAAAGTAAATTTGTATTTTTGCCTTGTGAGTGATATTTATTGTTATGAGTTGGAGTAGATAAATGATCATAACAGAAAAGAACCTAAGGTTACAAATACGCAAGGTACTGACTCCGCTTCTTAACGAGGCGGTCGTTGGAGACTGGGTTCTCATGAGCCAGAACAATGTCCCCATTAGTAACATTACAAAACCTTCTATCACAAAAAATTTAGCACCAAAAGAAGCTAGAGCACTTTTTCAAGGCAGGAAACTACCTGCTAATGTTAAGGGTGTTTTTAGAGTTGTTGGCTTTGACAAAAAGACAGGTGAGGCTATACTTGCAAGAGCAAATGCTAGAACTGGTAACGTCTCAACGCGAATGACGTCGGCAAAGAACTTGGTGAGAGCTTCAAAGAACAGTGTGTCGAAAGCCGGAATTCTTTACAAGGGCGGCGTTCGAGGTTCAAAAACGGCAATGGGTATTCCAATTCAGAAAGCGCAACAAGCGTTAGGGATAGGTAAAGGTCCACAACTCTCGCCAAGAATGAAGGCAATGGGAAAAACTTCTTATAGTCCCGGAGGATATAGATCAGATCTCACCGATATAAAAACTAAAGGCCCTACGATCAACAAGGCACCTTCTAAGGCAGCGACAGAGGCAGGGAAGCTATCGCTTAAAAAGAATCCAATCTTAGATAGAAAGCTGACTAAGCAAGTTGATAAGTTTGACGATGCGTTAAAGTTAGCAAAAAAGCCGCCTCTGACCGGGCCGGAGAGGGAGCTAGCAAAGGCTCGATTGACTGCACTACACCGCGCACCAGTTCCTGGAATGACCGCACCTCCGGCGAATGCACTGTCAAAAGTCGCCACCGGAACAGCGCGGACTTTTTCTGTTAGAGGTGCTGCGCTGGGTATACCTCGAATTGGGTTGGCTATTATCACTAGTACACCTGTAACGTTATTGTCTACGGCATGGATGGGTTGGGAAATAGGTTCAGCTATTGACTCTTGGCTTACGGGCAACATGAAGGATATTATCGTCAGTGTTAAGAAATCGGCTAAGATTAAACTTGGCCTAACTTTTGGACCACGAGATTATGATACAACAGATGACAATGAATTTAGGCAGGCTGCACAACGTGCTGGTTATAAGGGGCTTAAGCCTAAAGCCTTGGATCCAGATAGAAGAAAGCAGATTTTAGATCTATTAGTTCAGCTTCGTGCAATAGAAGAGATGGGTGTCAAAATGAGCGATCTTAAGATGACTGACAATGTTGTACGTGTGAAGTTAATGCTTAGAAATCAGTATCTTGATAACCGTGCTTGGCGTCAACTAGTTGACAGGACGTTACGTCAGGAAAAGAAAAAAGAAGATCTTGTAATTACTGTAGTACCTCCGGAACCTGGACCTGAAGAGGCAAAACCGAAACCAGGGCCAGGACCAGGACCCGGACCCGGGCCATCACCAGAGCCGAAACCGGAACCGGAACCCGGGCCAGAAGAAGAGGAACCAAAGAAACCGGCGACAGCAGCAGGATGGGATGAGTATATTGCTAGCAAGAGCGGCAAGTCCAAAGAAAATGCACAGCAGGTTAAGATGTGGTGGATCGGTGGCAACAATAAAGATCCAAACATATCAGCTGCAGCAAAAGCTGGGGTTAGTGATAGCTTTATGTCCTGGGCACGCTGGTATCAAAAAACTAGAAGAACAGGGGACGGCGGTAACGGTGTCACAATCCCTGACGGCGCAATCATCGGCGGTAAGAAGTGGAACACCGGTGATCATTTAAGCCCTAGACAGTTATTAATGTTCATGCGTCAACTTGCACGATCATAGGAGAAATTAACATGACAAAAAAATATCTAGGCGTCAGCTAAGACAAGAATTAATGTATGAGTACAAACTAATCAAAGAAGTTCAAGAGCTTAATGAATTTTTTGCTGCTATTGCTCGAGCAATCCCTGCTGTTGCAAAGTACGCGCCTACTGTAATGAAGTACGGAAAAAATCTATTGGGCATGGGTAAGTCTGCCGCTAAAACTGTGGGTGGTAAAGCTGCTGGCCTTGGAAAGAAAACAGCTATTGGCGGTGCAAAAGCATACGGCGCATACTCGCTAGGTGACATGATTTTCGGTGGCGACACACAAAAAGCAGAAGAAGTTCAAGCTGCCATGGCAAGTGCACCCGGTATGGCACAAATGAGCCCGGAAGGTGTTCAGGCAGTTTTTGGCCAAAACGACCCACAGCAAATGCACCGAGTTGCTCAGAATGTTAACCAGAACAGTCTACATGATGCGATGACACTTTATGGCGCACTTAAAGGATTAGGTACAGATGAAGCTGTAGTTCAGCAGGTCATTCAAAGTCGCAAGGGCAGCCTGGCGCAACTTTATAAAGAGTACGCACGTTTTGTCACAACAAATACAGACGACAGCAACGAGCCAAGCGAAAAATGTTTAATCAAATGGTTGGAAGATGACGGAGAAGACCAGGTGGCAGACCTAGTCAGACTAGAATTGCAAGCGTAGGAAGAACATGAGTTATTTTAAAGAAAGATTAGGTAGAAAGATTAGAGGTTATGTTTTAAAAGAAGCTTCAGAATCAGAAGAGTGGTGGGTTAACTGGCGAAAAACGAAAGGTACACCTGCAGGAAAGAAAAAATTAATTCAGAGAGTTAAAAAACAAGAACTCCCAAGAATGAAAGAAAGAAGCCCATCACCCAGATTCAACGAAATGCAAACTGCACTTAAAATGGCAGAGGCACTCAGGGCTGCTGGTGAAAAGAGACTTGCTAACAAGCTAAAAGACGCAGTAGAATCAGCTGCCAAGTCCTCCGGTCAAACTTTGGCTGACGTGAAAGCAGGAAAGCCGAGGAGAAAAAGCAGCTCACAACGGCGACCGAACGCGGTGGCTGCAGCAAAAGCTTCGACTTTGAAGGGTAAGCGAGAACTAGAAGACGGGTCTGAATTCGCTGCAGCACAAGCAGACAAGCGCGCGAGAGAAAGAGGCAGCAAGTATGACTTTCTTGACGATGAAGAAGAATTTGAATTTGCTGATGGCGCGTTTGATAAACCTAAGTCAGGTGATCAGTTAGCCAAGAGTAAAAGTAAACCGAGTCAGTCTGAAAAAACAGTACCCATAGGCAATATTATTAAAAATAAAACGCAAGGCGACATGTTCAGAATGTGGGTAAATGCTACACAAGAAGCGTACGCAAAAAAAGCAGACTTAGACGAAGAAGGATCGCACACTAACAAGTACATCACAGCTGCGTGGAATAAGTTTGGAAAACAATTCATGGCATCTGACAATTACAAGATGGTTCAAGTTGGTGACAAAAAAATTCCATTCTCAAAGCTGGGCACGAAAGGCTTCACCGGAGAAGAGGGCGATCAGGCAATTAAAGTTAAAGGCAAACCAATGAGTGAAGGTTACTCTAGAGCTAGATGGCGCAGATTGGCGGGGATATAAAATGAGCTTGACAAAAACAGAAGTAAGAATATTATTAGAAGAGTTGCTCAGATCCGAAGAACCTACTTCAGAAATGCAACAGTTTTCTAGTAGCGGCCCGGGTAAAAAAGTAATGAAAGCTGGTGCCAAGATTATGAGTGCTGGAAAAGCCATTAACGCTCTAGCTTACGAGCAAACTGGCGCAATGCGAGGCACATTAGGTAATATATCAGAATTTGTGTATAAACTAGGCGAAGCTCTAGCTAGCATCAATACGATGGAAGAGGGCGAGTCAATGTCTAGCAAACTGCCCACAACATCAGAGCTTAAAAAATTGCAAAAGTCTATAATGAAACTAGAGCGCCTTTGATTCGCTAGCTTCTTGCTATAAATAAGCCCAGAACATTTGTTGTTTCTAGAATATATATGTATATTAACAGGAGAGCAGATTATGAAAATAACACGCAGGCAGTTAAGAAGAATGATATTCGAAGGCGTGTACCGCGCATTTGTTGGAAACATTCCATCATTATACGGCGGCAACAGCCCATGGGCAGATCACCGGCAGTGGAAATTTGTCGCGCCATCAACAATACTTGGTCACTTTATGTCGATTGCAGATGAAGGCGAGCGATTCGGTAGACCCCAGATCACACCTAGTCAATACATGGCTGCTGTAGCAAAACACGGCAAACCGTTTCAGCTTAAAAAAGTTGGCGAAGCGCTGGCCGGCCTAACATCAGACAACCCTGAGCAGCAAAAAGATATCGATGATACTTACGCTCGAGCATTTAAAGACCATGGTTCGCGTGCCATAATGAGTCGGTCAAAGTCAGGTGACATCACATTACCCTTGCCGCCAAAAGGACATTACGGAGACTTAGAAGACGAAGAAGACGACATGATGATGGAGATTAGACGCCTTATTATACGTGAGATGAGAAAAATCAGATGAAAATAACACGTAAGCAGCTGAAGAGATTGATTGAACAGGTGCTTCATGAAAATCAAGTCACACACAAGGCTGCGATTAACATGGCGAAGAAGCTTCACGACGCAGTCGACGGAATGGGTACGGCTGAAGACGCGATCGGTGAGGTATTTGCTGAATTAGGCGGTAGTTCAGCCCCAAACCAAGCGCTAACAAAAGTCGCAGGCCTGTACAAGAAAATGTATAAAGCTCATCTCTCTACTGACCTCATCGACGATCTCTCACAAGAAGAGCTATTCACAGTTATCGATGCTAATTTTGAAGGCGGCCTTGATATTCTTCTGGATATGGAGTTGGAAGCTGCTATGAAGAAACCAGACTCAATAACTGATGTTGTGCTTTCGAAGATAGCTGGTTACGCGAAGCAAGGCGGAAAGACTTCTGCCAGCTGGGCTCAGTCAGCAGCTCAGAGTTTGACGACTAAACTATAGACATACATGCTCGTGTAAACACATAGAGAGCTCTGTATAATAGAACCACACCTATTACAACGGAGAAAACTATGCGTTTTTTATTTGCGACGACAGCACTCGCCACACTCACTGGATGTCCAGTTGCCATGGAAGCACAACCGGATCCCTACCCGCTGACAAAAGAATTTTACACATGGGAGTGCAGCGACTACGAGGACTACACCGAAGTCTACGTCTCCACACAAACCTGCGACGACTCTGTGCAATTCATCGTAGCGGAGCTGCACCTCACAACAGGCGATATCCTCAAGACAAACTTAAAGACTGCCTTCGAGGGCGACTGTCTGTGGGACGAGGAGATCTTGCTGACTGAAGAATACTGCATCCAAGTGGAAGGCGTCGCTCTGACTGCCTACGCGAATTAACATCATGACGGCTAAATTGCAAAACAACATTGACTGGAAACGCTATCCCTTAGAAGTGGAACATGATGGAGAGACGCTAAAGGGAGAAATAGTATACTGGTCTAAGGACTACCGAGTAGAGCTAACAAGCCCAATCGCAGCACAGTCTCAGAATCTACACATGATGTATATGATCCCAGCACGCTTCGTAACTCCGCTAGACACACAGCCGATGGACCGAGTGAAAGACGTTGATATCGTCGATGAGTCAATACGCAAGCTTAAGCTCTTGTTTGAACAGCAATTCTATAAATCTTGACGGCTAAATTAGAATTATACATACTAGACTAACACGTGTAATCCCTATACACACGTGGTATAATATAGACATAACCACTAAACAAGGAATTACTATGTCTAGGAAGACTACACCCGTTAGAACTATTCTTGAGAACGCTAATAAGATGCTTAAGCGCACAGATGAATTCGCTACTGCTGAATTCAAGGTCGGCATCATCTGCATGCTCGAAGATGTTCTTCATTCTACAGACAACTACAAGGGTTTCATGTTCATCGATAACGACGACTCTGAGACGGGCACGCTGGGTTACTACAGCCGGCAGTACTTCTACTCTGACACCGTTCGGAAGACTCGTAGCACAAATCTTGACGGCTAAATATGTGGGCTTCTGGCAGTACCTCCACGAGACAGCTCGCACCCCCGCGACTACGCCGCATCTTGCGCGCCGAGCGGTGGCCAAACGGCCACAGCGGGGCTGTAAATGGTACAGGGCACCAGACAGCTCGCGCCCTACGTGTTTTGTACATCTCGCGCGTACAACTGTAGGTACAGCCAGATTTTCGTATGTTCGGACTTAGGGCGCAAGATAACTCGCACTCGAGCACTCGTAAACCGTAACTTCATGACGTTACACCACGTTTGCCTCGAGTAACATCGACAAGTTACTCTCTTAATCGACAGACAGCACTTTTTCGTGTAAATCTTGACCTCGCGGGATATAATAATAATATGAGGGATAGGTAGTAACATGCTAATCTCTCTGCCAAGCCAAAAATGGTCTAAGGCGGCGGACTCGATCCG
>Ga0181414_1000654_pt1 | contig 10512 bp, 12 predicted proteins | sample 37SPOviralmetaG_FD_130139 | JGI IMG/M metagenome (GOLD analysis project Ga0181414, IMG submission 130139) | Marine viral communities from the oligotrophic San Pedro Time Series (SPOT) site, San Pedro Channel, CA, USA - 37 SPOT_SRF_2012-11-28 | ecosystem: Environmental > Aquatic > Marine > Strait... | reverse complement strand
AGAGTAATGTAAGCTGCGATAATTCTACATTATACATTACTTTGTCACCGTGTAAAGAATGTTCTAAACTGATAATTCAATCTGGGATTAAAAAAGTGGTATATCTAGAAAAGTATAAAGATACAACCGGATTAGATTTCTTAGGAAATTTTAATGTTGAGTGTATTCAAATAAAGTAATGGATTCTTTAGTTAATATCGAAACAGGCGAAATTGATTGGGTCGCTATTAAAAAGATGTATAAAGACTCCTCGTTAGAAAAATGTGCTAAAAAATTTAATTGTAAGAAATGTAATGTATCTTTTTACAGCAAAAATTATGATGGAGAGTTTCCTTTATGCATAAAACATAGAAATAACACGTTTAAATAAAATTAATTACATGTTTATATTTTATAAATGGAGGACACACGGTTAATTAAGCTTGAAAAAGAAGTTGCCGAACTTAGAACTCAGTTGGGTTCAAAAGAAGGAAAATGTAAAAAAGAGAAAAAACCACGGGCGCCATCTGCATACAATGATTTTGTTAAAAAAAGTATTGCTGAAGAAAAATCTAAAATGGGAGAAAATTATGATCACAAAAAAGCGTTTAAAAATGCTGCTGAAGCGTGGTCAAAAAATAAGGGGAAGTCTAGTTAATACTAAACAATTTTCACAAATGTAACAATTTAGTATATCTGAGTAAAATATAAAATTTGGTTTACAATTACAATCAATATTACATTCCTTGTTAATAAAAGCTTTGTAATATTTATTAATTGTGTAAATTTCTCTATTAAGATTACTTACATTTGATAAACTTGAACACATATTTGATATTTTTTTATTTACATTTATGTAATTTTCTAAGAATGTAGTATTGTTCACTTTTACACATTTAAGTATATTTTCATCTACTTTTACATTAAAATCTTTTATATAATTGTTTTTAATTTCAATATTTAAATTTTTAATTCTTTTTTTACATACTACTAATGTGTATGACATTATTTGCGACATAATAATGTCTACAGATTCAAAATAATTAGCAAGTATATAAAAATACTGTATCTTAGGATACGTAAATAAATCGTTAGTTATAATTATATAATTTACATATTTATCATTTAAGCTTTCATTTATGATTTTAAATTTTTTCTCTGGAAAATTAATTATTTTATATGATTCTTGGTCTAATAGGTATACATTTTCATTTATTTTAATTATAGATCTAAATGTATAATTTATACATTCTAAAAATAATGAGTCTGAAAATATTAAAGGATCTTTTATTGACTTGAAAAGTGTATACATTTCTGGAACAATTAGAGATTTAGAGGGTCTTGAATTACTATTCGAGTATGTTATATAACTCTCATCAAATTGTATATCTAAATTGTGATTAGATATAGTTAAAATAGACATTATTGAAATTAAATTACAAGATGTCTCAATATTAATTTATTATAATAATTAAATTTTTCATCATGATCATCATCTCTCCATCTTACGTGATTCATAGCTGTATGGGTTATTTCATGAGCGATTAAATTCCTTAAATCCCTTAATGTTTTTAATTTTCCATTTTGTCTCCTTAGGTTTAAAAAAATTCTTCTATACTTTGCTCTTAGTTTACCGTCCTCACCAACTGGGATTCTATTTGTTTTAACTACATTTTTTGGTTTATTTAATCCTTCAAATTTAATAGAGCCTTGGTCTTGTAAAAGTTGCATCTCTTGTAAAAAATAAGGTGTTTGTAATAATATATTTATTTCTGGGGTTCTCTCTTCTCTTATTTCAATAGAAATGAGTGCTTTTAGTATTAATGTATCTATATCATTTAATAAATCTGAAGCTTTTTCAGCATTCGGTAAATTTAAAACTTTATATTCTCCTACTTTAATGTAATTTTTATCTTCATTGAAATCCCAAATTACCATATATCAATTATAATATATTTAGTTATATTATTTATTTAAAATAATATTTACACTTCCATCATTTTCCTTAAGTGTTCTAATTAAAGGTTTTGATTTAGGCCGATAAAATTGCTGCTTAGGTCGGTAAAATTGTGGCTTAGGCCTATAATATCTTTGTTCAACTTGTATACTTTTTGTAGGTATACTCACAGTTCTATTCTTAGGTTTATTATCAAATTTTTTTAACATCATAAACATCTCAAGAGGTAGAACTCTGGCTATTTTAGGTATAAGTCCTATTGATGTTGGAGGTGTATTTATAATAAATGGAAATTTTTTAACTCGGTTATCTAGATAAAGTATTCTTGCTTGGTTTCTATCTACTATTATTATATTAGTTGATAAATCAGGGTAATTATACAAATTTTTAAGCGCTGCATAACTTTTATAACAATCTTTAAGTAAATATACAGTCTGCATTATATAACGAGATGTATTATATTATATTTAATTATAAATTATAATTTTTTTTAAAGTTTTAAATATATAATATTTAATATTAATATAATATAATACAATACAAATGTCTGCACTAGTAGATCCTGATGAGGTTGATGGGGACATTTATGATGAAATATACAATCTAGAACAATTACAAAGTGCATTATCGGGACTATTATTAACTAATGATATTTCACAAGAAGAGTTTGACTCTGAGATGCTTAAGACAAGTTATTATCTTGATGTTTTAACTAAAACATACATTCTTGACGATGACGATGCCAAACTAATAGAAGAATATAGGAAAATTAAAGAATCTCTTAACAATTTATACAGAACAAGTCAGATTTCAGAAGAACAATTTAATAAAGACTACATAAAAGTTTTAAGAAAGGAGCATACAATTCTTAAAATGTCCGAGGCTGAAGACTCTGATAAGGTAAAGTATGACATCGATCTTCCTTTGAAACAAAAACTTGAAATACTACACGAAGAAGAAATTAAAAAAGATAAATCTGTTGCTAAGAAAAATGGTATATTATATCCTAAACTTCCAAGTGCTATTACTAAAGATGATATTAATGAATACTACAATTTAAAAATAACAGGAAATCTTAAAAACGAAAATGTAGAAATAGAAGAATACTTAAAAAAATACTCGGCGACAAAAAAACGTATTGATTACTATACAACATCATATGAAGTAACTAAACTATTTTATGATGCAGATGCTAAAACATCCAATTTTGTTTTTAAAATGGTTCCTCCATTAAGTAGTAAGTTAGGAAACCTTAAGTCTGGGGAAACAAGACTTAACTTATTAAACCCAGAAGAACAGGTTTATTCAGAAAGGCTTGCTATTTTAAAAAATAGAATGAGACAGATGAGTCGTACAGACCTTATCAAGTGTGCAAGTGTAAAAACTGTAAAATTTATGTCTTATATAGAACGTCTTAAAGAAAATAAGCAGAACGTTATAAAATTTAAATCTAATCCAGAAGATTATTTAGTAGACTTAAAAAAAATAATAGAAGAAGACAACATTTATTATCAAATTCCTTCTAGTGAGCTTTTTAAAGCATATACTTATGCTCGTCCGGATGTATTTAATCTTACCGAAGATGATATATTTGAAAAAATTGATGCCATAACAGAATACATAGAAAAAGGAGATACAGGATATCTTGCTATAAAAGAGGGCGCGGATATATTTAATCTTAATGATGACGATTATATAACAGTTTTACCTTTAAAAGACGAACTTTATACTACATTAAAAGCACAGTCTGGGGATAAAACAGAAATAGCTCAAGCTTGGGAATTAAGAATGTCTTTGCCTGGAAGCGATCTTAAAAATATAGTTAAAAGATACATCTCGTTTGAAGACTACCTCAAAGATTTTAAACAAATACTTATACAAAATTCTAGATCTTTAACAGGTAAATCTAAGGACGTTGTAAATGCTAAATTAAGAAAGATAAATTATTATTTAAAATATCAACAAGATCCAGAAATTTATCTTCCAACCGGTCATACATCTATTTCTGACATATTTAAGAACAGTGTAGAAATCTATGCAATGAGACAAGAAGGTCTTTATAAGTTATTAGAGTTTATAACTACTTATCATCCCGGTAGCTCAAATTTAGTTGAGAAATTAGAGCCTGATATATTTGACTATTCTAGTTCAAATTATGAATTTAATATTCAGAAAATTCTATTCATTTTGAATAATCATCCAGAAAAAATTGACGAATTAGTAGAACAGCAAATTTCTATAATTGAATTACTTACGTATGAAACCCCTAAAACTTTACCCGAGACTGACATCGACATTAGAGACCCCAAAGAAGAAAACATCAATAAATTATTAAATTGGAACCCCGATACAGATCAGTATGATATTTATGAATCTGAATTAAATGATTTAAACCATGATTTTGAACAGTTTAAACAAAACAATGAAGATTTGTCTTCTATTGAAGTGTCTGAGATAATGAGTCAATACTCCGAAAAGGTTCAATGGTTTAGATCTCTTAAAAAATATGAAAAATTGGATGTTCCAGATGGTCCTTTAGCTTTAAACTTTAGATTAAGATATCTTCTTAAAGAAAGAAATAAATTAGCATCTAGAAGAATATTTGTTCTTGCGAGTGTATCCGAAAGAATAGAGAAACGAGATAGATTATTTAGCACATTTAAAAATTGTAACATCCCTGAACCCAAAAAATATGCTTCATTAACTGAAGATATAGTATTTGGTTTATCTAAAAATCCAGAGTATTATGAATATTATACTAATCTTGTAAATATAGAATACAAGAGTTTATGTGATTATTTTACAAGAATTAATTTAAAATGCGAATTAGACCCTGATGGAAATGTCAAATGTATTACTCCTTTTGATCCGGAATATTTAATACCTATTATAACAGAATTCTTAGTTACACAAGGAGAAATAGGTTCAGTAGACATTGCTCGTCTTAAGGCATTTACACAAAGTATTAATTCGGCTAATGTGCTTAATTACATCAGAAGTTTAAGAGGTGCTGAATTAGATGCTTATTATGAATCTATATCAGGGCAATTAAATGATAATAAAACTTCAATAAATGAAATATACAAAAAAGCTGCTAAAATTCTTAAAGCAGAAAAATTTAGAAGACAATTAAATGAAATATCTAGCATTATTTATAGCATCTATAAACCCCCTGTAATTTCTAAAGTAAAACCTGTAAAATTAAAACTTGGTAGCGGCGGCCCCGAAGAAAAAACATTAGATTATATCAAAGTTGGTGATTATTATATATATGGAGGATTTTATCCAATGTTTACAACATACGCCCGTGATGGAACTGTTATCAGCGAAAACTACAAACGATCTGATTTAGAGCAGTTAGCAGGTGTATATAATATAGAACTTGAGGAAGATTCTTTTGAACTTTATAAAAAGATAATGAATTTTATTAGCGACTATAAAAACAAAGATGCCGTAATTGAAAAGAAGAATTTTAACCCAATTTACAATGACACCTATTATGAATATCTAAAAGTTCCAACTAGATCTGTTATGTATACATATAGACCTCGTATTGGAGTCCCGGAGCCCGGTGAAGTTTATAGCGTAACAAAAGATCCTATTAAAATATACGGCGTTCCATTTGAATTTAATGAAAATACTATTCCTGTTTACAGCCAAGATTTAAAAGAACGTGTTGATAATGGTTTTATAGTAATTGAAGGACCTTCTATTTTTAAAAAAACAGATGATACAGATGTTATAACAAGTGATAGTTATATTAATGTAGAATACAAAGACTCTAGAGGCAAAAGTAAAATGTTTAGAGAAGGTGTTTCAACCAAGAAAATTATGAAAAGAAAAGTAGACTCCTTAAATACTTGTTCAAGATTTACAAGTCAACAGGCTTGTGACGATCCAAATTCGTATTCTTTAGATGTAGAGAGTTTAAAGTTTAAATGTAAATGGATAAGCGAAAATTGCACTGGAATATTAGTAGAAGCAGATGAACTTAAAGATTTTAATGTATCTGAAATTTCCTTTGAAGACACTGATTTAAATGAACTTTGGGAAACTGCCGTAGATAAATCAATTAAATATGTAGAAGAATTAACTAAATTAAACGAACTAAGAGTAGAACAAATAAAAATTCTTACAAAAGAACAAAAAGTAAGACTATTTGACTATTATAAAACTCTAATAATACCCAAAAAATCTCTTGGGGTTATACCAGAAGAGATAATAGAGGATAGAGGTATATCTATTATAGAAGAATTTGCTGATATTTTAAATCCAACAAATAATCTAGAAAAGCAAAAAAATATAGACGGTGAATATACAAATATCACCGTGTATGAAATAACTTCGGCGAAAATGAAATTACCTATGAAAGATATAACAATTGGAAAAGAGTATACTGTTAATGGAGACGTCGTTATACCAATAGAGTATAATACTGAAGAAAAAACTTACACATGTGAAATAAAAGAAACCGGTGGAATTATACAATTGGAAAAAACAGAGTTTAGAAGAACAAGTGATCAAATAATAACAAAACCAGTTCCTTTATTTTGTATTATCAAAAATGAAGATTTACCATTTTTAACCTTACCGGGTTATTATTGGTATGAAAAAAAAATAATTTATTTTGCTCAAGGAGATAAAATGATTAAACAAGAAGAAATTATCAAAAGATATAAAGTTCCAAGTAATTTTATTAAACCTAATAAAGAATCATTATTAAATGGTAAACCACTTATATCGAGACAAGACATACTAAACGCTATATCTGAAACAGCTTTCAGCACTCTAATGTCTGATGATTCATTTATTTACAATGTTGTAAATAAAGTAAACGCAACTAAAGATGCAATTGATTTTGCTGTTAAAAATAAAATAGACATCAATGATATGTTTTCAAAGATAGTAGGTATTATATCACTACCCGATGTTTTAGAAGAATATGAAAGCAAAAATCCAAAATCAGTTATGTCTAAAACTCAATTAACAAATATAATGACAGTCGCTATTGACAACGAAGACAAAAAAGAACTAATGAAATACTTTGCAAAAGCTAAACAAGCTAAATTAGACAAAGAACTAATAAACAGGGCTAAAGATTTAATTAAAACAATACAAGATAAGCCCCCGTCAGTGCCAGAAGCTCCTCCTCCGCCTCCGCTGCCTCCTACTCAAGCTGCTAATCCATATTTAGCTAAACCGCGCAGAAGATAATTACGTTTGCGTTTTATAATTTAATTTAAATTGTAATATTAATTTAAATGGGATCTTTAAGTATTGTAGTTGTTTATCATCCAAATTGTAAACCATCTACAGATTTTTTAATAAAAGTAAGTAAATTAACTCAGGCTAATATAGAATACATCAATATAAAAGACGAAAAAGTAGACACTGAAATTGATATAGATGTAATACCTCTTATGATACTTAACAACGACGCTGATAGTATATTTAAAGGTAAAAAAGCTTTTGATAAAGTAGATGAATTAGTTGAAAATGTAGTTGCAAAGCCTCAAAAAGAGACAAATAATAAATATAATAAATCTGTCCAATTTATAGAAGAAACTGATAATAAAAAAGAAAAAATAGATTTAAGTAAAAAGTAATTTTCATTCACAATTTATATGCGGTAGTAATTTCAATTTTAAATATTTGTTAAAATTAAAATGGACCAGCAGCAACTCCCTGATTTTAGCCAGATTATGAAGATAGCTCAACAGGTTGCAAGTCAAATTGAACCGCCATCTGAACTTAAAAGTGGTAAAAAATTATCAGAAAAAGAAATGACAAACGCTATCTCCAAAATTACAAAATCAGTTACAGATGTTGTTAATCCAGAAATGTTAACAGGTGTAATGAGCAGTAAAAAACAAGGTAAAATGAAAATGCCACCTACGCCAGTTCCGGTGGAAGAATCTAAAATATCACTAGACGTTTTACAAAAATCGCCTGTTAAAAAAGAGAAAATGAAGAGAATTGTAGAAATAGATTCCGAAGAGTCTGATGATAATGATCCAATTGCTCCTAGAACCAAAGATATGACATTTACTTTAACTGTAAGTTTAGATGAACTTTACACCGGCGTTAAGAAGAAGCTTGCTCTAAGAAGACAAAAAATAGACACAGATGGATCTTATGAAGAGGAAAAGAAGAAACTCTCAATCAAAATTGAACCTGGAATGATAGATGAACAGTCTATTAGATTTAATCACATGGCCGATGAAAAACAGGGCTATGAAACCGGCGATGTAGTAGTTACTCTTGATGTTGAAGAGCATGCAGAATTTGTCCGTGATGGAAATAACTTACTAATGGAAAAGGAGATATCACTTGCCGAGGCTTACAACCCGCTAGTTTATATTAAACACCTTAGTGGCAAAATTTTAAAAGTAAAAGGAGAACCATTTGATATATTTGGGGATGAACATGATATGCTTAAAAAGATAACTGGCGCGGGAATGCCTATTTTAGGAAGTCCAGGAAATTACGGAGATCTTTATGTAAAGTTTAGATGTGTAAATAAAACAAAAATTACACCAGAGATTATAACTGAGTTAACTAAAATGTTTCCGCCATTACTTGCAAAACCAGAGTATGATGAAAATACTACCGAAGTAGTTGAAACTCAATTTGAAATGGTAACAGAGACAGATCTTGAACTTTTAGATGAGTCAGATTCAGATTCAGAATATTCTGATGAAGATAGTGATTCAGATGATTATTCTGATGAAGATGAAAAGTAATTTAAAAAATAAATTTAATTTAATATAAAAAATGCTACATTACGGATGGGAATTTTTTATATTAAATCCTCTTGAAACAATTACAGAAGAGAAAACACAAGATAAATACATCGAAATGTATAATAAAGCTTATAATACATTTTTAAATCAACTATGTATACCAAATCCAAATGAACTAATTGAAGATAATTATGAATTTACATATTATATAGACTTATGTGGAGAAAATGATATAATCAAATTGGATGAAAATTATGACTATAAATTTTTAAAAAGTGTATTTCTTGAAAAAAAAATTAGAATACTTAAACATAATGCCATAATGTATTATAAAAAATATGAAATTGATGTCCTAAATTTTTATATACACTACAAAGGACTTTACATTATTTTAAAAAGAAGTAAATAACAAATAATATCATAAAACCAATTAATAAATCACCGAAGCTTTTACCATATTCTATAGTATATTTACCTATTGTAAGTTTTAGATTTTCTATTTTTTTATTAGGGTCCAATGTAGAGTAAATAAAAGGAACTATCAATTCATTTAATAAAACTCCAAACATAGTATATACAATAATAGTTATGAACATTTTAACAGTTACATTACTAAATATAAAACTTACAAATCCTTGATTCATTTATATTTAGTAATTATTTTATTTTTTTATTTAAATCTTTATACCAGTATGGAACTGGAACATTAGTCCATGTAGCAAAATAGGTCTTTTCTGTATTGTAGTAGTTATAATAAGCTTGAGTATCTCGCGCGTGTTTGCATCTTTCTGGCATAGCCTGGTGTAATTTTGTTATATTTCCGTTTGGAATATCTACAGGTATAAAAGACAAACATGATTCCAATTGTTTTTGAGAAGCATGTATTTTCCCAAAACGATATGTGTATTGCTTACATAAATGTATAAATAACTGATATAACCATAGATAATTACCAGATGTTGCGCGTGTCCATACAGTGCATGGGTTATTTTTAAAGGAAATTTTGTATAAATTTGAATTTTTGTATCTACCGCAAACATGATGTGCTGTGCAAAGCATCTGAGCATATTCTAAGATCATTTTGCGAACATGTTTATCACAATGCATTATAGCACATATTTCTGGACATAAAGATAAAAAGAATATATTCATTAATATTCCTTTTATAATTAATTTTTTTAGCATAATATTTTTTTTGTAATTAAATTAGTAAATGACACCAGTTGGATATAAAATCAAAAAGTTAATGAAAGAAGGTTATCCTCATAAACGGGCTGTAGCAATAGCGCTTAAAATGAATGAACAGGGTAAATTAGGACCAAGAGGTGGACTACGTTTCGGCAAAAAACAGTTTCTATTTAATCCAAAAAATCCCAAGAAGTCATTTGATGTATACATCGATAAAAATCCAAAAGATACTATACCTATTAAGTATAAAACTTATTCAGACACCGTTAAGACTATTCGTAAATTAGAACGTCTTTATAAAGCTGGAAAGTATACACATAAACGTATTAAACAGGTTGCTATGATCCTTATGGTAAGACTTCGAGTTCTTAAAGCAAAGAAAAAGAGATCTTATAAAATAGCAAAAAGATATCATGATTTCTTAACTAAAAGAACAAAAACTAAAAATCAAAAAGACAGGAAAAAACTTAAATTCAAAGTATAAAAAATAAGTATATATAAGCAATTGTCAATGAACACAATGTGAATACATAGACTGTAAAACACATTTCTAAAATGTCATAATCTACATTATTATTATCGTTATTTCTTTGATCGTTTACTAAGTTTATTATTTCATTTTCGTTATATCCGATGTAAATATTT
>Ga0181414_1000650_pt1 | contig 10527 bp, 14 predicted proteins | sample 37SPOviralmetaG_FD_130139 | JGI IMG/M metagenome (GOLD analysis project Ga0181414, IMG submission 130139) | Marine viral communities from the oligotrophic San Pedro Time Series (SPOT) site, San Pedro Channel, CA, USA - 37 SPOT_SRF_2012-11-28 | ecosystem: Environmental > Aquatic > Marine > Strait... | reverse complement strand
TCGCTATTTAATAACGAACTATCCCAAAATTTTCTACAAGTCATAGATTTATAATGAGCTTGAATATTTTTTTTTAATATTAGACTATTACAATATTGACAATTTATTTTTTCTTTTAACTTTTCTTTATTATTTTCTCTATAATTTTTTTCATATTCTTTTAATTTTTCTTTATTTCTTTCTCTATAACTTTTATTACATTCTTTTTTTTTATCAAGATCTTCTTTTTCTTTTAATTTATTTTCTTTGATAGTTAATCTTGACATAATAATTTTTAATTGTTCGTCCATTCTTAATTTACATAAAAAAAAAATCAATTTTAAAAAATATTTATAAAATTTTGAATATACAACAACAAGACTTTTCTAAACAACATAATAAGCGGTCGCATAGTGAAGGTCTATATGTATCGTTCATTTTATAAATTATAAATATACTTTTTTATTTACTATAAATTTACTTTTAAAACCATTAAATATATCACCGTTTCTACAATCCATAAAAATAAAATTGTAAGGCTTTGAATATACTTTAAATAAGATACTATTAAATATATCTTTTTCACACGAAAAAAATTCTTCATATAAAGTTTGAAGCTCTGTCTTCGTGTTTCTTGGGTCAAACAACGCTAAATGGGTAAGTTGGTGGCGGAGGTATGGAGGTAGTTGTGTAAGTTTTTGACAGCTTATCATTATTGAAATTGCCCCACTTTCTAATTGGTTGCCTGTTTCCTCGTCTATAATAGGTCGTCCAATATGACGCCCATTATTAAATAATTTTTTGAGGATAATGGTTTCGTCGCCACCTTTTTTTAATTCACTTCCTAAATCATCTAAAATGATTAGGGTTCGTCCTTCCATTCCTTCTTCATTCTGTATTCTATCAAATATCTCATCTAAATCTTTAACCGAAGTATAAAATCTATCACTTGGTAATTTAGGTCTATTTGCTTGTGAGCCAACAGAAGGACTAACTATGAATACATTACTAAATCTTCTATTATAAATTCTTTTTTTTCCTGTTGATTGGGTTAATGCTTGGATTAAATTAGATTTACCACTTCCACTTCGTCCTATACAAGCCATTCTAAATATAGTGTCTGGTAATGGATAAGGTATATCTTCTATTTTATCATCGCATTTGTATTTAAATACTTGTGGCTCAACAGCATTTTTAATTTCTATTTCTTGAAGATCTTTAAAATCGTCCATATATATTAATATGGGATATAATTATTACTTATATAATTACTAAAATAAAAAAAAAATTTAATTAGAACTTATTTACCATATTTATCCATAGCTAATCTATGTGCTTGTTGAAAGCAAAATCCTTTTAACATTTGTTTTTCCATATAATCTAAATGTTTTTTAGTATGGTGTTTTTTATGTGTTTTCATTAAATCTTTTTGTTCTTTGGTTAAACTTTTTTTTGGTTTAAAAAGTGGTTTCATATATTTTATTATAATATTTTTTTTTTATTTAAGAGTTAGCAGTAATAACACCGTTCATACCATCTAAAACATACATAACATCGTGAATACAGTATAAATCTACTAATACAGCACCTGTTCCAGTAATACCACCAGCACTTGTTATTTTGGTGTGTAATACAAGAGGTAATCCTTGTGAAGCAAGATTTTTACCAGCATAGGCAGCATCATAACTTTCTAAATCTAATGAGAAAGCACATTTAGAACTATCTTTGGAGGTTTGTTCTGCGTCAATTAAATATGTTGAGGTAGGACCTGCGTTATGATGTTCATCTCTAAAACAACCACCACGAAGGTTGGAGTTGAAATATCCAAGCGCCATTTGTGTATTAGCAAGTAATTCACCAGCATCACGTCCGTCAGCATCAGTCTGGACTTTAATGCGTTGGGATGGGATACGTGTTCCACCAACAGAGAAGTTATACTCGGTCGTATCAAGGTTCATAAAACCAGTTATAGAATTAGCAAGAGCAGAAGTAATAGCAGCATTAAGACGATTGACGGCGATTAAAGATTTAACAGATCTTTTACGTGTGGAGAAAGTAATAGTTTGTTCGCCAGTAGAACCATTAGAAATATTCTGTTGGGTGTTTTGGGCGGATACTGAATGAACCTGAATAGGCACACCAGAATTCATAGCAGCTCTAAACATTTGGGCGAATTCAGGACCGGGACGGAGAATGGGTATATGTAATTCCCATTCGCTGGCTTCGTAATCAACACCAGCAGTATCACCGAGATTGGTAATAGCAGCAGTTTCTTTGGCTGCTAATGTGATAGAGACGTAGCTTGTGCCTTGGGTATATCCTAACGGCATATATCGGTCGGCATTAAAGAAACCAGAAGCGGGACGGTGAGTAATAACTTGGGAGGCATCTTTGGCTAATGATACTTGGCCTCTTCCTGATAAATCGGCTTCACCAGTAGCAACTTTAAGTTTGATTGAAGGACGTAATGAAGCACCTTCTTCTTGGTGTGAAACAGTTGATACAACATCTTCATTACGGTTAGCTTGGTTAATACCGAACCAGGTGTTATAGTGGATGACTTCTTCTAAAAGTGCTCCTGTGCCTCCAACTACTCGCCAGTTGTCAATAATACCAGCACCACCGACAAGGGGGTCTAAAAATATAGGCGTATTATTGGCTTGTTTATTTTTAAGTTTGAATTTAAGGTAAGCACGTTTTAAATCGCAGAAACATTCAGCGGGCACGTTGAGGGGTAGGCGGACTTCCTGGTGCTCTTTGAAAGTTCCACCATTAGAGGGGATACAGACTACATAGTCTAAATTCATTTGAGGTTGGGGAGCTTGCGGGACTTCGCTTAATCTCATTTCAAAAGGGGTTTGGGATGCGTCTTCCATTTCTTTATACATTATAGAAATAAAAAAAAAAAATTTAATTATAATTTAATTCAAATTTAATTCAAATTTAATTATAAAAAAAAGTAAAATAAATTATTTATTTTTTTACCAAATGTATTTTATCTATTTTATATGCTTTGGATTTTGGATTAACAGAAGCATATACTCTGGCTTGCGCCCATTCTTCATCACTCTTAATATGTTTCCTTACAGATTGTGGAGAAGAATAAAAAGCACCTTGACCTTTTGAGTAAATAGTTTTTAATCCTGCTAATTTATATCCAGTTAAATCACTAATTTCTTTTAATGAATGTGGTTTATCTTTTTCAAAACCATATTTTTTGTTGAATTGTTGTTTATATGTTAAAGGCATTATAATTTATTAAATATTTTTTTATTGAAAATTTTGTATGTGTGCTAAATTAACAGAATTATTAGGCTGACTATCACCACGAGGGTAATAAATTTGTATTAACATATTCCAATTATCACCACCTTCATTTAAAGCACCTGTAATAGGTGTTGCGTCTTGGTCTGTTAAAGTAATAGTAATTTCACCTCGTAAAGGATTACCACACGAAACCCAACTATTATCGTAATACTGATTAGAATATGTAAATGTAGTATTACCTACTGGGATAACACCAATAATATCACTACTTACAACAGAACGAGAATTAGCAATAGCAATAGGGTTAGTTTCAATATTATTAGGATAAGCATTTGTCATTCTAATTTGAACTGTTGATACTCCTTGTGCGTCCCAACCATTAGTAGCAGTTCCTGCTACTTGTGAAATAGTAAAATATAATACTTTAATCATACAAACACTTTCTTTTGCGAAATCTTGTGCTGATGGTGCTTGGTCTAAAACAGATTGGAGATTAAAACTACATACAGTTCCATTACCAGTTTTACGGACAGCATCACGAGAATTTAAATAAACTTGAAAATAATTTTCTGGATTATCCATTTATATTTATTATTATATAATTTTTTTAAAATTAAAGTTTATTATTACTGGCTTGATAAATTATCATTAAAGGTTTTATTTGTTTATTAAAGTATTCTTCACGAGTTTTTTTTAAAGCAATATGTTTAAATATATCATTATCTAATTTATCTATTTGGTCTAACATAGTATTTAATTCTTTTAATTCTCTTTTTATTAATTTATATAAACTTTTTTTCTTTTTCATAAAAGTATTTATTATTCTACTTTTATATTTTTTAATTTATTATCTAAATATTTTTTAATTTCTTCTTCTCTTTGTTTTGCTTCAATTCTATTAGAATTAAATTGGTCTATTCTATTATACATATCTTGTTGTAATGAATGTGAAAATTCACGTGCTCTTTTTTCTGTTTGAGAAATTCTAAAAAATGAAACAATTAAATTACATTCCCAATCTGCTCTTTCAAAATTTACTGGGTTAGTTTCTTCTTGATAAGTAATATTTATATCAATACTATTAATTTGTTTTTGGACTAATTCACATACGAATTTAGTAGGGGGGTCATAAGTAAAAAAAGTATTTCTTGATAATTCTATTGGGACTTGTGCTACAACATTACTGTATTTACCTGAATTACTTTCAATTACTTTTGAATTAGATAAATTGGGTAATCTAATATAAATACTATTTCTTGTATCTGTAATATCAACTGCCCTATTACTCGTAATACCATTAGCACTATTAATAGTTTGTATTGAACTGGTAAAACCCAAAAACCTACGGCAAGTTGTAGTTGTTGTAAAATCAAACATAGCATCATTACCAGAATTAGTTATTGTTAATAGATTATTTATTTTATCATAACTAAAAGTATATGTATATGAATTACCAAATGTAGTAGATTGAGCTTCTAATAATTCTTTTAATTTAGCACTTAATTCTAATATATCATAACTCCCACTTGGGATTGTTAATGTAGTGTAAGCAGAACCACCTTCTTTAAAAGTAATTGTATTATTAGAATTATTATTTGATAAATTATAGAAACTATTTGGGATAGTCGCAGACACTAATTCTACTCCTAATATTTCGTCATCTTCTGCGATTATATCTTCAAATAAATTAAATCTTCCTGAATTATTATTATCGTCAATAGCAGTAGATATTAAATCTCTACTACGAATGCTAATAAATATATCTCCACGTGTTTTAAACATTCTTATATAATTATGATATATTATTTTCTTTATTTTCTTTTTCTAATTTTTTTCTTTTATGATATTCTTTCATATATAATCGTTTCTGTTCTTTGCGTTGGTCTGGTGTTTGAAAACATTTTATTTCATTTATAGTAGCTTTTAAAGTTTTTCTTGCTTGTTCCTCATAAAATCTTAATTGTTTCTTACTATGATAAATTACTTTTTTATATTCAATTAATTCTATTGGTAAAGATCTTTCAATTAAAGTTTTATATAATTTTCTATTAGGATATTGTTTCATTTTAGAACGGTGTTTATTTGTGCGTATTCGTAATCCTATTGTAGTAGAACCTACATAATAATCTTTATTTCCACAATCTATATAATATATTATACCTTCCATATATATATATATAATCCCCATTTTTTTATATAGTAGAATTTTGAAATACTAAATAAAAAAAAAGTATTTTATAAATTTAATTATATTCGTCTTGTTCTAATAATATTAATTCTTTATCAACATTATCTAATTGAATATTCCATAATTGTAATAATAATGGTATATTAAAACTACAAATAATATCACCAGACTTTTTTTCTTTTTTGAAACCGTCAATTTCTAAATTACCTAATTCTAAACTAAATTTTCTTTTAGTATATGAAATTTTTTCATTATTAGAACATAACCAATAATTAAAATCTTTATATAATTTTGAAAAAGAATATTCTATTATAACTCCATTTGTATTTTGATTATGATAAAAATAACATACTTTTTTCTTTAAGAAACTTTCAACTGGACTTTCATAATATTTTTGTAATTCTTCTTGATATGCGGTAAGTGGTATTGGTTTAGAAATAAAATCTTCTACATTTCTATTCATACAAAATTCATAAAAACTTTTCATAGTTGCTTGATCTTCACAAAAGAAATGTAATTTTTTCATATAAGGCACATCTCCTTTTTTTTCATTAGAACATTTAATCATACATTTACGTCTATCTCCTGCTTCTGTTGGTATATTAATATTAATATTATTTGTATTTCCACAAGCTCTATGATATGAATTCATCATATATCCTCTTGAACCTTTTGGGTTAATATATATTTCTTCATTAGTAATTAAAGTTTTAAAAGCACCCATACAACCTTTGGTATTTAAAAAGTCCATTTCTTCAAAAACGATTAGAAAAGAATTTATTAAAGCTTCATTAAATTCTCCAAGAATATTATTTTGTGGAGAAGTAGTAGAAAAAAATTTAGATACACCAATCATAGATTTTAATAATTTAGAAAATATAGTAGATTTACCTATACCTTCTTTTGAAACAAATAATAAAAATGTAGATTTTTCATAAGGTCTTTGAAATAAATGAGAAATCCAATCTATAACATATTCAGCAACTTCTTTATCATTATTACATAAAATTAAAATATGATTTAAAATAAATTCAACACCTTCTTCATTTGTATCATCACATTTCATATTTTCTATCGCAAAAGGCAACCATAGATTAAAATGATTATCAGGACATAATTTAACATTAGGATAAATATTCATATCCTCATATACTCTACTGGTTTTACTTTTCATATATTTACTAATAAAATTAGCGTCAATAGGATTACCAAATTTATCTATACTATCATAGGTTTCGTGATTATAAGAAGTTTCAAAATTTCCTTTTTTAAAACTTTGTAATTCAAAATTTTTATAAGAACAATATAAAGATTGTTTGATTACTTTAAAATGTGTTTTATTAAATTTAGCTTCCATTTCTAAATAATTATTATCAGTATCATTTTTATATTTAATTAAAGTTTTTTGTTTATTTAATTTCTCCATTTCTTTTTCTAATCTTTTTTCTTCTTGTTCTAATCTTTTTTCTTCTTTAATTTTTTCTTTTTTAATATCTTTTAATTCTTTGATTTGATTATCAATAGATATTTCTTTTTCTAAAACATTATTATCTTTTATATTATCTTTATATTTTTTATTTAGTTTATTTTTACTATTAGTTTGGGACATTTCATAATCGTCTTTTGTAATATAAGAAACTTCTTCATTATCATTTACTTCTATGTATGTTTCTTTTGGATTAATAGAATGAACTAATGATTGTATCCAACTTTGATTATTTAATTCAGGGGGCATATATATAATATAAGATTTTAATTTCTAAATACTTTAATTCGTATTTAGTAAATATTATTTTAAGTAGTAATTAAAGTATTTAGAAAAATAATATTATATATAAGTATAAGTATGAGAAAATACATCTATAACTACAAAAGTAATTTAGTAGAATTAAAAAATTCTAATTTAAATGAAATGATAAATAATATTAATGTGATAGAAAAATTAGACGAGAAAAAAAAGTTAAATCTTTTTAAAGTAGCAAATTATTTTCAAAAAAAATTAAAAAATCCAACAGAATTTTTATTACGATTAAGTAGAATACAAATCTAATAATTCTTTAATTTCGTCATATTTTTTTTCTGCTAATTTTGTAAAATGAACCCCAGTATATATATGTCTATTATAACTATCACTAAATACTTTTCTACCACACTCACATAATATTTTATGTTGTTTTTCTTTTATTAAAATTGGTGCGGTCTGTCTTTCTATTATAAGTTTGATCTTCAATATTAATTCTCTATCCGTCATATATTATATAGTAGAATTTAGTTTTTAAATCTTTTCATAAATTCTCTATCTAACCAACAAAATTTTTTTTCTGGTTCTCTACACCAACCACTTCCAAAACTTACTACATTACACATAGCAAAATTTCCTTTAATATTAACCATATCACCAATTACGTCTAATTCATATTGTAGAGAAGGTAGTTTTTCAATTGTTTTTAAACAAGTAGTATAATTAGTAAGTATATTATTATAATGATATTCGGCAAGTTTTTTATTATATTCTATTTCATATATTTTTTTAAATACTTTTTTATGAGAATGTTTATGAAACTGATTATACCATTTCTTACATAGTAAATTACTTATAACTCTACATTTATTACCAAATACTTTTTTTTCTTGTTCTTTTTTTTCTCGTTCTATTTTTTCTCGTTCTTGTGTTTCTTTATATTCTTTTTCTTCTTTATCTGCTTCTTCAAAATATTTTTCTTTATCAATATTATATTTTTCTACTAATTCTAATAATTGTGTTTTATTAGCTTTACTAATTCCACCCAATCTTTTACCTTGTTTGCCGAAATGCCACGAAATCATAGAACGAAGAACTGAAATAGTAATTTTTTGTTTGGTAGGCATAATACTTTTGGATAAAACTTTGTTTTGTTAATTTGAAATAATAGAAATATCAATTTTAAAAAAATGCTATTTTTTTTATTTTAACTAAAATATTTTTTTATTCAGTAATAAGGATAAAATTTAAAATATTTATTTTTTTTTATTTTTTATTTTTTTAACTTTTTCTTTCTTAATAGGTTCAGGTTTTTTTAACCATAAATCCTCATTAGGGATATTCATTTTATATGCTAAATAACACGCATAAAAAGCAGGGTCTTTACATTTTGTCATACAATCTTTTTCTTTATCATAAATTTCAAATTTAATTTTACTCTCCGGGATAATTTGTTGTAAATACTTTAATTTATCTCCAAATATAGTTCTCATATATTTAGAATAAATATTCATACAATTTAGAATAATAATAAAAGGTTTATCTATTTCAACTAATTTTTTTAAAATCTTTTGTTTTATTTTTGTTTCAAATGGAGGATTTGTAATAACCATATCATATTCAATAGGTTTAAATGTTAAACAATCCCAAGTATTATCACCAATAATATCATAACCCATTTCTCTCCAATATTCTAAACTTTTACTTTTAGAATTTAATAAACACATTTCATAAATCTTTTTATCTTTTGGGACTAAATGAGAAATATTTTCCCACATTTCTTTTTTAGTATAATAATCATTTTTTTTTGGGTCAAATTTGGGACAATCATTTAGTTTCGCCATAATACTTTCTTAATATATTTTTTTTGATAATTTAACATTTTAGAAATATCAATTTTGAAAAAAACATTTTTTTTTTATTTTTAACAAAATTTTTTTTTTATTCAGTAATAGGATAAAATTTAAAATATTTTTTTTTATTTCCAATATCCACAAATATTACAAATTTGTATTAAGTCATTCATATCGTCATATTCTATTTTATTTGCTTCTTGAATTTTTACATAAGTATTTTCTTCTTCAATTAACAAACTATCACTTGTAAAAATACCAGTAGCAAATCCTATTTGTGGTGGTGTTTCGTCATATAAATCTCCTTCCTCACCTATTTCTAATATTTTATCACTACTGTCTTGTGAGTTTATTTTCCACTCCTCAAAATGTTTAATAGCAAATTTTTTATTTTTATTTTTTACAGCAATACTAAATCCTAATATATTTTTTTTTTCTTTCATAAATAAATCATTATCATATATATTTTCACATTTTTTTAATTCACATATATTAAGTTTAATTAGTAAATCATATACGTCTAATTGAACTAATAATTTAATACATAATTTAATATGAGGTTCATTATTTATTTTTAACTTTAAAGTATTTTGTATTTTACCATTAACTTTTGAGGTTATTGTTTTATCGTCCTCATTAATACAAATCTTAAAATTATCACTCACAGGACCAGGAGCAAACGGATAATTTTTCAAATAATGTTCGGTTGAGTAGGACATACTTTGGTTTGTTATTTTGAAATAATAGAAATATCAATTTTAAAAAAATGTAATTTTTATTATTTTGATAAAATTTTTTTTTTATTCGGTAATAGGATAAAATTTAAAATATTTTTTTTTTTTATTTTTTTAATTTTTTAATATTTTTTAAATTTCGTTGTTGTAATTTTTGACTAATTATTTCGTCCTTTAACCAAAAGAACGCAGTAAAATATTTATCTTGTCGCATATGCCAATCAAATTCTACATAATCATAAATAGGTTCTCCGTCAAAATTAACAGCATTAGTAAGGACATTATCAAAACATTCTTGTAAATCAAAGATACTTTCCATTTTTGCTTCCATAATCTCTAATACCCAGTCGTCTTTTTTTGGTTGAGTTTTGAAATTAAAAATTTTTCTACGCAAATCAACGGAGTTGAAGACTTGTTGAATAGAACTCATAATACTTTTGGTTAAAGTCTTTTTTGATAATTTTGAGTTTTAGAATTATCAATTTGAAAAAGTAAAATCTAAAAAATCTAAAAGTTAAAAAAATATATACCCCCCCACATAAAAAATAAAAAAAAAAATATTTCTATTATTTTTTTTTAGTGTATATAAATAAATGTAGTAATAAAATAAATATGTTGAAATTTTGGGTTTAGTTAAAGTCTTTTTTTACTTTTTTTAAATTTGTTTTTTTATTATGTGTTTTACTATGGTTCATAGTGTAATTATAATATAAAATGACTAAAACACAACAAAAAAAAAGCGAATACAATAAAATTTTAGAAATG